>Ga0247770_1002283_pt1 | contig 11038 bp, 12 predicted proteins | sample UWRJL136409B6_FD_179943 | JGI IMG/M metagenome (GOLD analysis project Ga0247770, IMG submission 179943) | Plant litter microbial communities from Arlington Agricultural Research Station in Wisconsin, United States - UWRJ-L136-409B-6 | ecosystem: Environmental > Terrestrial > Plant litter >... | reverse complement strand
GCGGGCTCGTTGTTGAAAGCGATGGAGAGGCGGTCCGAGGCGTCGCCCCAGACGTAGGAGAGCGCCGTGTAGGAGGGCTTGTCGGAGAGGTGGACGATGTAGCTGGTGCAGACGAGGGGGTCGCCGCGGGAGCCGGGGAGGATGTCGAGGAGGCGGATTTGGTCTTTGGTCAGGTCGATGTCTTGGCCCTCGTAGGGGGAGGAGGGGGTGCGTTCGAGTTTGTCAACCTCCTCTATCTCCTCCATGCTCAAGTTGGTGATTACATCGGCGAGTGATTCGGCCATTTTGGGGCTTCGACGTTGATGATGCCTAGGATGATAGCGATTATGGTTTTTGGGATATTACTAGAGTGGCAACACGAACAACAGTGCCGTGGAACACGGGTTCCAGTTGGGCGCTAATTTCCCCGCTTCCTCGCCGACGAACTATTCCGGTCTCGGGCATGAAGCGAATACCACCCCAAACCCTATCACGAGAAAGAAAACAACATATTGTCAGGTAGTCGTGAAATTAATATTAGGAACTAACAGCCAAGGAGTCCCAAAAAATAACACGAAACTAACCTCCTAAGCGTGATGTCGCTTGCACTTGACCGGCACCTCCGCACTCAACATCCCAAATATCGGCAACCACTCAGACAGCCCCTTTTCACCGACTCCACAGCAACTTACTCCACCTCTGGCACACCCATAACCGGGACAACCGGGACTTCCGGCTCCTTCACCTCCGGCACCTCGACCGTATACATCTCCCAACTAGTCCACCCCATCTTCACCAGCATCCCCGGCACCATACACGCAAATGTCCCCTTGGCCTGGACCCTCCCCTCCGTCCCCTCTCCCGCCTGGCCCCCGCCCCACTGCTCCACAGCATGCTCAATCGCAACCTCCACCAGCACGGGGTCAATCACATTCTCCTCCACAGCCAGGCTCCCTCCGACGGTGAAAACCCCTCTGAAGCCGCATGTGCCGTGGCGCAGGTCGAACGAGTAGTTGTTTTCGGGGGAGGGTGTGAAGGCGGGGATTGTGCCGGAGGTGGCGAGGGCGAGGCAGTCTGAGACTAAGGGGGAGAGGGGGGTTGTGGTGGATTCGATGGAGTTGGCCCAGCACATTGCGGAGCGGGGGAGGAGGGGGGAGGCGGTTGTGGTTGTGGCGGCGAGGAGGGGGGCGAGGGCGAGAATGGAGGACTTCATTTTGAGGTTGTAGTTGGTGGGGCTGGTTGATTGAGGTGGTGGGTGATTTCGTGGGTTGGGTGAGTCAAACGAGTGACAAAAGTTGGTGATGGTGATGTTGTCGGGAAACTGCAAGTGCCAAGCGGGATGCTTTATGCTTATAAGAAAAAAATAAATGCAGCAGATGGCAAGGTCATTTAACGACCCCAAAATATGCCTAGGAGGATTCCGCTAGAGATCCGCCGCTATCAACCGTGACTCAACCCGGTTGGTCGGTTGACTTTCCTTTCTGGGCGGCGCAGCCTTGCGGATATTTCGCTTTTTGGCTGCGCCGTGGATTGTGGGAAATTGCTGCGACGTCAACGATGGGGAGGCAGCGCGGTTGGTCCGAGCCAGGGGCGTATATTGAGGACCACAGGCAGGCAGCAGAGCCAACAGTCCACTTACAATCCAACCCCCCCACCCCCCCGGTCCCTATGTCGCAGCATATTTCCGCTCGGGCGGTCAGCATTATGTGAGGACGTCGCGGCGTACCCGCAAGTAAAATCCCATTGGACGATTGCAGGTTGTTTTCGGGACGACCCGAATTGATGCATCGGCATTACCTGCCTGGCAACGGAAAAGGGGCGTGAAAGGGGGCTCAGGAGAATATATGGTCTTAATCCATTGTTTGGACTTCGGTCGGCATGCGCGATACGAGCCGGTAAAAGTCAAATCACGATACAGATTCTCATTGACAGACAGGGCGAATGCTTGCCTGTCTGCAAACATTGTTTCTTGTCTGACTGCCTTCTCAGGGCTGTGCTTGTTTTGATGCAGCGGGAAAAGGCGTGCATGCAGGAGGGAGTTGCTAGTGTCTCGCCTGACACTGCCTTCAAGGTTTCAATCCTGGGAAAGTATTCTGTACCGGTATCATTTCCAGCCCCGCAAACTAGGTGTATTCTATTTCCTACTTCACCCCTGGACGGAAAGCCGATGCGATGTTGATCTTGCACTTGGTCTTGACTTTGCCGTCGTAGATGGCAAAACCTACTCACGTCAATAAGTGCATTGTACACCGAAAAGAAACCAGGGTCCGGCTCACATTGCAAGTCGCGGTCGACAACCTTGATGACCATTGTGAATTCAACCCGATAATGCCGCTTCCCTAACCACTTCCCATTCTCGTCCACCCCCCCTTCGATGGGCTGAATAAGGCCGTCAAGGCGCAGGAAGTCAAAGTCGACGATGATTTCGGCTATCTTCTCCGCGCCGGCGTTCTTGGGGTGGCTTCGCTGGTAGTGCGACTCGGTCGACGTATCCGAGGCGTATAACACCTCCTCGCATACCAAGGGGGTGGGCGGGGAGCAGTCGAAGGTGTGAACGGAGGAGAACGGCTCGCATGCCCAGACGGGTGGGACTTCTTGGCCCTTTGGGTTCAAACGTCAGCGTCAAGTACATTGCATAGCAAGAGTGTAAGGGGACGGAAGGAAAGTGTAATCTGTGTTACCAATTTCAGCAACCAGTCAATGGTATTGACCACGTTGAACTTCCCGTCGTGCCGATCCCGAGTCTTTTTGGCTTCCCTGTGCTCGGGAAACAAGTCGTATTGCTCGGTTCGCAGAATCCCGTAGCTGGTCCTGGCGTACCGCCGCGGGCCACGCTCCTTGTTGAATGCCCGGAGAACCGCGCCGCGGGCGACTGCGGTAGCCCTTGAGACAGTCAGCATTGCACGTTGATCGGTTTGGAGGCATCGAGTTCAACATACGTATTGTTCGGATGCAGGAGATGTGGAACAGGGTAATAGTCCCTCTCACGACAAAATGCGTTGAGACGATCTCTGAGGTATCTCCGTAACGAGACAGACCCAGCAAAGCCTCCGATCATGATGACTTTCTAGTTCACGTCAGCGACAATGGCCTGAGGGTTGGAAGGGAAAGGGATGCACACCTCCACGTCGATGCCTTTCTCTAGGGCTTCGGTGATTTGCTGTTCCATGATCGTGCCGATGCCCTCTAAGCGCTCAAGGAAGATGGCCTGGAGTTTGTTGCTAGACATTGACTTCAATTAGCGGCGTGATAGAAGACAGCAGAGAGTTGAAGCTCACACGGGGATCTGAAGACTGCCTCTACGAAACCCCTTCTTTAGATTCGCACGAAGACCCGGCACATCAAAGTGTTTGACACCTCTCGCCATATAACAGTCAAAGCTGCGTTTGATCTTGTACTCGAAGTCATTGATTATGATCTTTTCGATGAAGCCCTTGATTGTGCTATCGTCGGTTTCAAGGTACGTTTCGCTGCTGAGGAGAGATTCCAACATTTCGCGGAAGGCTTGGTTGATGTAGCTCGAGCCATGGAGGCCGCCTACTTCGGGTTATTCTCTTATTTTCATTGGGCGTCTCGAAGAATCTTACCGCCAGGCTGAACTACCTCCCGGGTCAACCGCAGTGGAGTTGCGGTGCTCACGGTGTAAGTATTGGCATCAACCGTGCCACCACCTGGGATGCCAGAGAGTCAGCAAACATTTACGCTTCTGAACATCAAGTTCGGGTGTGTGTTGAAGGGCAGGGACGTACCGGCGTCTAACAAGACGAATGTGTCACCTGGCTGTTCTTATTGTTAGTAATAATTACTTGTCAACGTGCGCGACGGGGAGCTGCACCGATATTTCCCGCTCGCTGGTCAAGACAAAAGCCGCGGCTGCTTCTGGCTCGGATACAATGAACAGGTTGTCAATGTGACCATGATTTGTATCAACGCCGGGAAACCCGGCTAGTTCCATGGCCTTGGCCAGCGCCCCCTGCATGTCTCGACACGCCTTTTGTGTCCATATGGCTGGCACGCACATCACCATCTCGGTTTTGTAGCTGTCATCGAAGCCGGCGCTCTCGATCTCTGATCTGGCGTGTCGTAGTAGCGAGTGCAGGAAATCGACAATGACATCCAGGGGCTTTTGGATAACCTTTTTGTTCTTCAACTGAGTGAGCGCCCTTCCCAAGTCGGCGCGTATGGCTTCTGTCCTCGGGCTGCCATCGAGGAGCAGCTTGAAGCGGGACAGGGCCTTGCTGCTTGGGCCAGCATGGGTCGACGACCGTCCCCATGCCTCGTGGGCGGCATATCCCCAGCGGAAGGTGTTCTCTTCGTCGATGGACATTTGATCGGCGTCTTGTCCGCCGGGATGACCAAAGACGGCAAGGCGAGAGCCAAGGTCAGCTGTCTGCTCACTCTCAAAGGGTAGACTCTCGTCAAATTCGTACTCGGCATCTTCACCGACTGTGTCGTCGGCCTCCCTTCTGTTTTCGCGAAAGTGCCGATCGAGCGGGTATATGACCTCCGTGGGCACCTCGCCTCTCATCTGGTCGTCGAGATTGCCAAAGGTGGCGTCGTCGGGGTAGTTCTGGACGGTGCGGATTCGCGAGGGGTCCAGGTACGCCGTATCCTCGCCCTCTGCGAGTGCCACGTATGCGACAGCCGAGTAGGTGGTGCCAAAGTCCACGGCAACGATCAAACGCTTCCGATCGGCGAGAAGTGGGTCCTCGGACGGGTCCCGGAGGAGATGGTCGGGAACGCTTTCTGGCGCGGCGCTCAAGTGCTCCACGGGATTCGGTCGATCGCGGAGGGCGATATCATCGCGCCCCAGCGTCGCCGTCGACGCTCTAGAAAAGTTCATCCTTCGAGTCGCGTTTCTCTCCAGTCGCAGTCGTTGTCGCTTCACTGGGCGCGTGGGGCTCGAGGTCGTGGCTGCCTCGGGGACTTTCTGGTTTTCTTGCCGCGACCACCCCTGTCGCCCTCCCGGCCTCTCGGTACCGACAGGGTGGTTACGACCTCCGCCTGACCGCCACACTGTCAAATCAGGGAGGTGCAGCCCAAGAAATAGGCCAGAGCGCAGGGATTCTGCGGCGCATCTGCTGCGCAGCAACCCAGCCCAACCAATCGTCGCGGTTGTCAAGATACGCGCCGCATTTTCTGAGGCACCATGAGTCGCTCACCGAGCCCCTGCTTCACATTGTTCATGCCTGTCTGGTTGCGCTTGCCTCGCGTTATCCGCGTCTGCCATGGTTCCCTGATCCCCCGACAAAAGAAACCGTCATGCTCGCCTGCCTGCCCTGAACAATGGCCATCACCAGTGACGGGTAAAATGGCAAGGAAATCGAAGCGGAACCGGAAACCCCAGCTTCCAAGGCTGTATCTCAGGAGAGGCGACAGGATCAAGGTCGTGGCATGCTTGGACTACGCTCTTGAGCACGATCTCGACCTCACCAGCGTCGCAGTCAACAACCTGGACCTCCTGAAGGGCCGTGAGCGCAAAGTCGCCGAACGAGCCATCCATGGCGCCCTGAGGGAGGAGTACCGAAACTATGGGCGATCAGAAGGGGACATTTCCTTTCAGACATTTCTCACCGAGGGGTCTACATTTTTGCGGTACGATAGAGGCGATCCCGAGACCTTGCGGGATGAGAGAAGGCGTGTAATCGAGTCGGGGGGACAGTACCCGCCGAGAGAGACGCTTCGGACCACGACCACCCGATCTCGCGCCCTTGCGCCGCATCCACCTGCCGGTTCCGACACCTCGGGTCTCTCTCTCCACAGTACACCCGAGTTTGAGGGATTCAACGGCTCTATGGCCTGGAACGATGATCGCTCCGGGGAGAACCGCCCCTCCCCGGCCGCTGCAGTACCCAGACAGCTGCTTCGGTCCGCCGCAGTTTCGCCCGCATCAATGGGAGAAGAGAGTTTTCCACAAAGTACGCGGGCAGAAGAGGTCCCCGAAACTGTTTCGCCTCAGACTCCCATTCACGCGACACACGAAGTCCACGTAGATGCCCTGGAGAAGGAGCTGGCGAGAAGGGCCGAGGAGTTGAAAGCCGCATCGAGAACTATCGTGCAACAGCAGGACCATATCTTCACGCTTTCTAATCGCCTGACCGCCGCAGAGAAGGAGTGCAAGGAGATCGAACGAAGCATCAAAAAGGCGGCTGAGCTCAAGGACAACGTTACCGTACAAGCAAATCTTCGATATGAGAACTCCGTTTTGAGAGACCAGAATATCAAGATGATTAGTCAGCGGGAGGTTATCTCCAAAGCGGCAAGAGACTCGCTAGTACCCACCAACCAGAGTGTGCGGGAAGAGTTTGACTTGATTCTCGCCGGCCTGAAAGACGGGTGCTCGTCAGTCAGCATCACTATGCCTCGAGTCGCCCGCGCCTTCGATGCAGATGACCTCAACGAAACACCTGTCCTGGCTTGGTCACGGCGTCTGACAGGCTTGACCTTTCGTGAGTTCGTTGCCGGCGCCATCGACGACAACATCTCAGACATCCACATCATTTCCGCCCTTACCGCCACAGCAACAGCCGACCTGGTATTCGAGTCCAGCTTCCCCGACTTCCTCCCCCGCGAGTCTCCGATGCTGGATCAATACCGGCAACACATACTCACCAGAGGTACCCCTCCTTACCCCCAGGCTCCCTCGCACTCAAACAGCAACAGAATCTAACCCTTCCTCCCCATAGCTGGCCCAAAGGTGCTCTCAGAGCTAGACCTCCTCGCATGCCACTCAATCCTCTCAACCCCAAACGACCAAGACAACAGCAACAGCTACTTCCACTCCAAAATTCTCGTCAAAACCGCCAGCGACCTCTCCCTTTCACTCGCCAACGCCCTACAGGGCGTCCTCTCCCCCAGCGACGACACTATGCTCGGCGCCGACCTAGAACCAGACCCCTTCTGTCCACAAACGCCAGCAACCCCAACTCAAGAGGACAGGAACCAAACAGAACCTCGAAGCCTTGTCGCAATGGCATTCGAGGAGCATATCCTCCGCGCGCTTAAACTCAAGGCAAACCTTCTGCTGGCACGGAGCAAATACAAGCTGGTATTTCCCCATCCCGGGCACAGATTCGATGCGACTACCATGGTGAGGGATGGGGAGTCGCAGCGCACTGGAAGCCGATTTGCTCAGCTTAATGGAAAGAGAAATGGGGAGCAGGAGTTGCAGGGGAGGCTGAAAGTGAAGTTGTGTTTATTCCCGGGCTTGTATGTCAGGCGGGAGGAGGTGCTATCGGGGAAGGAGTATGGGGTGGGTGTGAATGTGAGGAATTGCTTGGTGGAGTGTGATAATTTTGTCAAGGGGGGTGGGGAGGAGGGGCGGGGAATGGAAGGGTTTAGCTTGGTGGTTAGGGCTGTGGTGTTGGTTTGATGAGTGGAATCTCGAGTACCGAAGCTCATGGCGTGCACAGGTTTGTACTGTTTGTACTTGGGTTGGCCCCCGTGGCGGTTTGTGCCCGGCCCGTATTGGGCGCAGAGGCTGAGCTGGGCGTGAGCTAGGGGAAGCTAGTTTTGGTCCGTCGGCTACCACCTTATAATTACTAATCGGACCCCAGACAACCCGAACAAAAAGACATGCTTCCCTACGATGTAGTAGTTAAATTACAGGGCGCTATGAAGGTTTGATCTAAGCTTACCTCTTAAATACCCGTTGTCGCGGTGTGACCTTCTGTCCAACCCTCTCAGGGGCACAGAATGGCGCAGTGGGACAAATGTCTGGCGCCCTGGATAAAGGGATTCCTTGGCGAGTGTCCGCTGGGCAACCCGGCAAGTTAGCATTCTGCTGACTGTACCACAGCATGAAGCGATGGCTGTTCAGCTGTGCGGCGCTGGCCTTGGCGACTGCGCATCACACCTAATTAGTAGTGGTACCCGCAGGCCACCACGCCATAGACCCCACGAGTGAGATTCTACCACACACCGAGGTTAAACTCGGAAATTCGTATCTCATGCTCCCAGCACTTCTCGTGGGTAGTTCAGCACTGGGGTGAGAAGCGGCGGCTATAAAGTCGAGGAGTGGAACAGCACCCTTGAGCTATTTGAGGTCGCTCCCCATCAAAAACACAAGGCATCCAAGTGCACCCGAACAATCACCACCCAAAATGATCTCCCTCCTCGCCCTCAAGGCTGTAATCGCTGCTCTGACAGTAGTCATCCCCGTGGCAGCAAATACCCCAATTCAATGGAACGACTTTTGGGCTGGTATGTCGCTCCCCACAGACACTAAACCTCAGCCTTGAACTAAAAAAAAAGACCTAAACTAACATCTTCGCATCAGATGGCGGCAAGCGGGCCGCAATGGCCGCGGTACCAATGTACCATTTCGGCGCCCCTCGCGGAAAGACTCCCTGTTATCCCGAAGACGCTGAGTACAACGGCGTCCAAGTCGACGGCAACGACCCCGGCCCGGGCGACTACTGCACCAATCTCGGCAAGGGGTGTCGCTCGCCCGGCCCTCTGACCAGCCGCAACGCCCAGGGTGCGCCGTTTCCCGTGTACTACACCATCAAGGAGTGCTCTGGTCGGGTCAGGGTTGCATATAGCATCTATTTCAGACATGTTAGTGTCCACCTTTCTTCAAGCACCGTTCACCACTAGGTCTAACTGGGTTGCCATACAGGACTCGGGGCATAAGAGCGACTGGGAGAACGTCATCGTGGAGTGGAACGGCGATGGCAAGGGCGGGTGGATCCGCGAGAGTGTCCGTCTGGGCCAGCACTCGAACTTCCAGTACCTCAAGTGGAACGACATCCAAAACACCGTCAACGGGTACGTGCAACACCACCAACTGAGACAAGAATGCATTTCCGGCTAACAGAAATGGAAGTGACTGGGACAAGCTCGACCAGGACGCCCGGGACAGAGACCACCCCAAGGTCTATGTTGGCGCCTTCTACCACGCGACCTTCCACACCCGAAAGACTTCGCTGGATACGTGCGCCAACACTGGCGACGAGTTCCGCTCCAATGACTGGCAGCTTTTGCCTTGGGGCGATTTGGTGAAGAGTGGTGATGTGATTAAAAGTGGGTTCATGTTCCTCCCATGTGCCTCCTTGAAGAGGACAGGTTCTTGTTCCAAGCTGGTTGATGACTGACATATCTTGGGAATTCTGCAGATGAGTGGTCGTGGGGCAAGGCAGATACGAATCCTGCTACGTTGAGAAATTCTATCTGTGATAAGAAGTGATGCAATAAGAGGAATGGGCGATGCCTTGAAAGGATTTCACCGTTTAATAGTTGCTGGATATAGGATTTCAGATGGTTGGTAATGATGGTCAGATATAACACGAAGTGAGAATGGTAGTGCGACTTTAAACATGGATATAGAGTGTGATAGGACCTCGTATTGTAGCAATGCAGAGCGTCTGTGACATGAGCAAGCGCAGACGCAAGGAAGTGAATTTTCGGCATTTATTGTACGATGTAGCACGAAGGGGGGTACTACTGCTGCTGTTTTCTTTATTGGAACTTCGCTATTTGAATGCCAAAGTACATAGACGGAAATGCGGCTTCCAAACGTATCGCTTTTACTGATCTGTATGTCCTTGGCGTGGAAATCATGCAGAAGCAGCCAGCATAGCATTCAGGAGACAAGAGTGTACCATATATCACCAATCTGTTCCTTGGCCTCCGGGGACTCGCCCCCCGATAACCCCCTAACAACACGATCCCGCACCGTTTTCACGTAGAGTATAATCAGAATGCTTCAGCGAAATCCTTCAACCGTCATATCTAGTTTTCGGATAGATCGAAACACGGCCGCGTTATCATTCGTGACATCCTCGGTGGCATTGTCTCCCACGTCAGCATCGGTAGCTTCACCGTTGAACATGCAGAGGACTTCTTGGATATGGCTGCGCAGTACAAGGATTGTGTTGTCATATTTACCTTCCGGATACTTGCCACAGAATCTGATGACTTCATGTAGTGTGTCGAGCATGTGGAGACGTCGCCTCCCCCTGTAATGATGTTAGTTGAGTCCAATGTTGCGCCAGAGAACTTCTCATTGATACCATCGAGCTGCTTGCAGATGTCTGAGAGATAGCTACTCTAGGATACCGAGCCGTTGATTATTTGGCTGAGGTCTTCCAGCACAGTGGTGAGAGCAGACTCGTTCGAATCCCAGTAAAAGACAGTAGGGTTGGGAAGCATGTGAAACATAGTCCCCGAGATCTGCATGATGCTGCCGACCATACCGGGGATCCCAAACGGCACTGGAGCTCATTAGCTGCTGTCTATATTAAATGTTGGTAACTTAGTATCCTCACTTGGGAACATGGCACCATGTCGTATGTTGGTGCCCGGCTTTCGAAAGTTGTCAGATGCGCGGCACTCTGGATTCTGTGGAATTGTAGGGGTTGCAACTGCGTGATTGTATTGCTTGTGTTGACTCTGTTCCTCTGGCTCTGGCTGGAAGCCAGAGTCTTCTTTATAGACTATTCTGCAGGATTCAGGCTTCGTCACTCCGGTGGCTGAGGCTCACTGGCGTACTGGCAGTGCCAGGTATCCAGTCAGCTCTGCTGACTAGATGCCCAGGGCCTCTGAACCCCCTTCTTTCTGACAAAAGTAGTTAGTTATCGTATTATTACAACTGAAGCCCACTAATGTTTAAGCAATTTCAGTTATGCTTCCTAATTGCAGCATACTAAACCCATAGGCCTTATCGGTATAATGCTTTTCATATTCAGCGCGAAATATAATTAAAGTAAAGTTAAAACATAATTCCTAAACTGTGACGACCCTGCAGGCCGTCACTTGGGCCGGGGCGGCCCGACGAGTTCCCCGCAGAAGGAACAGTGTAGAAAGACAGTACGTACGGTACTGCGCACTGGGCCAGGGGTGCAAAGACTCGAAGCCCCTACGACCAATGAGGTGCTGCTCGCGACATGCCGAGTGCTCGCACAGCGAGCAGGAGGGACCTCACGAGCAAGGTACGAAGTACCTCCTGGCTAGTTAGTATAGATAGCTATGGTTGTGCCCACAACCACCGTGAGGGACTCTGGTTCCTCACGCTAGTATTCAATTGTTCATTTGTGTCCTACTGTTCAGACTCACCTCT
>Ga0247770_1002281_pt1 | contig 11060 bp, 12 predicted proteins | sample UWRJL136409B6_FD_179943 | JGI IMG/M metagenome (GOLD analysis project Ga0247770, IMG submission 179943) | Plant litter microbial communities from Arlington Agricultural Research Station in Wisconsin, United States - UWRJ-L136-409B-6 | ecosystem: Environmental > Terrestrial > Plant litter >... | reverse complement strand
CAGCCATTTCACCACCCTAAAATCGACACCACGAATTTCCCTTTCCTTCTTCGGAACTGAGCAGTTGCCTGAGCCAGACTGAGCGAGTGGGTCACTGTTCTGGGCTGCCTCGGCTATAGTTGCCCCGTCTAAAATGGCCGTGGGGTTGCGAGGACCCAGTTTTGGGATCTCCTACCACCACACTTAACTGCGCTTTCCTTCACTCCAACGACAGCAGAGAAAAAAAGTGCAATTTTAACACGCGATTAACCCTAACGTATAATATTCGCAATCCGAAAGTATTACTGTAGATCTTTTCCAGTATCTCTAATTCCGTTACGCCCAGGTTAAATTATCCATGTTTTTTGAACAAACAATTTCTCATTACAGACACGTCTTTCACAGAAATGTAATGAATCGCCTTTTAAAGTAAGGAGACGTATCATAAGAAGCAGCTGCCTAAACAGGAGTTTGATAAGGGCGGGAACAAAGATAAAGGATCTTAACTATAAGCCTATAACCCTAGAAGGTATTATAAGGATACGTAGTAGTGTAGAATTAGGTCACCTGACTGCGAATTCGCCAATGTATATAGATGCTGCCTAGGCATAGATACTTAGATAAAATTAGCAAGTCTAAGTTATAAGGGACGTAAAATGGATGTAAGCTACATGTATCATGTGCTTCGCGGTCAGGTGGACTATGAGGGACCAGGGTGTATATGCTGCGAGGGACACCGCTGACACAGGGGCCGTGACGAGCAAGTGAAGTCGGCGAATGCGATATCGCGTGAGCGGTTGAGGGCCGGCACCAAGGGTTTAACACTTTGAAGGATGAATTTCCCCAAGTTCCGTTCTCCGGTCGGCATGCGGTTTGCAAGAAACCTACTGGGTCTCGATACCCGAAGTCCAGCTGTATGTCAACGGCAGTGGAAGGTGCATCCTTTGTGAAACTACAAATCTTGCCAATTGGGCAATGAAGCGAACCTGTGTGGTTATTCGCTGATCCTGGCTACCAATCACGATCGGGCTAGAAAATTCACGACACCGAATCAGAACCTTCGGGAGTGTTCGTGGAAGAGGGGATGTTGGTTGGTCCGATTGCTTAAAGTACTTTGCACGGGGGCCATGTACCTAGTAAGCGGTTGTCAGAAAAAGAGGTACACTAAAAATGGCACGTGCACGCCTGCACTATCAGATCCCTAACAGTTTTTCCATTTACGTTGCGTGAAAACCTAATAGTGCAGACACTAGATGTGTTAGCCGGCCGCGGTTAACTGACTGGCTGGTAGGTACAAAAAGTTACCTCTAACTGCTAGTAATTATTATGGTAGCTGAAGTAACCAGCAGGTAATGTGTACCTCTTTTTTTGTCAACCGCTTGCCGGTTTGACCGCCGAGACCCCGCCCACGTCACGCAAATTCTGATTGGCGGCGACCAGAATCTTGCTGCCTCGCCCATGCAGCATTCCGTGTCGTGTCGTACGAGAACCAGATTTTGGACAAGGCGAATCAGGTGCGCGAACACCAAAAGGCGGCCGTCATGTCGATGCACTCAAAACCGTGCTCTTCCACGGCACCCTCGCTTCGATATGGACTGGTCCCGTAGTCGCCGCGGAACAGCGACCGATGCATCGGAAACGGAGATACGGAGCAATTGCTTGAACGACAGTCCTACTCATTTTGCCAGTTCTGTGCTGTCCTCGCGTTCGATTGATGAATCAAAGAACTTTTTCCACCATTCACGCTCATCAGCGACCTTGACCAAGGGCTTAACAAGATGCCGCCCACCTCTTTACGATGCCCCGAGGAGGCAGACTGGATCCGCTACGAAAGTGACATTCGCGAAATGTATGTTGTCCAGCGCAAACCGCTGAAGGAATTGATTGCGGAAATGTCTCGTCGAGGATATCGGGTCACGTGGGTAGCCCTCCCCACCTGACACCACCACGACCAGTGATGCTCATACTTTATCGGCCAGGAAATCACAGATGGAAACTAGACTGAAGAGATGGAATCTTCATCGGCACATCAAACAAGAACACTGGAAATACATACGGTGCCAGATTGAAAAGCGGCGCAGCGCGGGCAAGCTCAGTTGTGTGAGCTTGTCTGGCGTTGTTCTCGACGCAGGAAAGGTGGCCAGGGAGACGGAACGGTATCGTTGTATCCGGTGGAAGGGCCCTGAGAGGAGTACGCATTCTATTCCACCTAAACCTCCTGATACGATGGTTGCTGATGATCCCCGCATTGCAGGTCCCACGCCAGACATACCCGCTGATTTCGCCGCCAATATCACAACACCGCTTCCACAGGACTGCAGCCCCCAGCTACGGTTGCCTCAAACATTGCCATGGTTCAATTTCTGTAGGACATTCAGCTGTGGTAAGTGGCCTTCGTCAGAGTCACGTTAAAATGGCTGTTACTGACATAGTGCCAAGCATTTGGAGTGGCCGAGCTGTCAAAAGTTACAGTCTCTGCACCCTCCATGGGCAGCATGGGCGATGACGATGTCCGGATGCTTCTCGCCGTCTTTGGCCTGTTCAATGAGAATTCCCATGCCGCCAAGTTTCCGAGGCACTGGGTGCCAGTCTCATGCCCATCCATCATCTCCTCCATATTGGGTATACCGGAGAACGACGACGGCGAGAATGAACGCCGACTTGGCGTCTTGGCTCGCGGATTGCGAGCTGATATCATCAAGGAAGGCCTTCGCGTTGCTTTTTTCTACATCTCAAATAACACCGGTTCAAGTGACGGGCGTGAAGGTCCGATGTGGCGGTGTCCAGACTTCTGGCGCGGTTTGCAAACTATCCTTGAGACGACCGGGATACTCCAAGAGTCGGTTTCACTACTTATACGGAATGCAAAAGACCATACCGCCTCGGCGTTCATCGAGAAGCTGTTCACGGCCGTGGTCTTCGCTCTCACATTCTGCGAGGCTGAGTCATCGGCAGTCGAGGACTTCTACTTCCGAGCTCTTCGATGGGTACTACAAGCAGGCCAGGACCCCAACATCGCCATACCCCGACCCGAAGATCCCTCCTTTTCCTACTTGCCGATTGGATTTGCCTCCGAGTCTTCCAATGTCGAATTTGTGAAGATTCTGCTCGAGTTCGGGGCTAATCCTTGCCTCACCGATGCCCTGTGGTCAGTATTGCGACGAAAATACGACATTTGGGATTGTGAATGCGAGGCGGACCTTGAGGAGAGCTCATTATCGGATGGCGATCAGCCTCAAGAATTGTTCGAAGAGTTCGGTGATCAGACACAGGAGATCGAGGATTCCGTCTCCATCGACACCGCCCCAGGCGTTGATGAGGACAAAATATTCGATATGCTCATCCGGTCATCACGCAACATATCCGACTTGGTAGCCCTTGATGACTGCCTGCTGATGAGTTTGGAGTATGGCGACATTTCTACAACGAGAAAGCTCTGCCATCTCGGGGCGAACTTTCTGTGTCGACGACGCTGTCCGCCCTCCGACTTTTATGGTTATGTGCATTCTCTAACTGCACTTTCGGCAGTTGCGGGATTCAAACCTACCGAAAAGAACTGGAACACCGCGTCCCCGCTGCCGGTTCAATATGTTGTGAATATGTACGCCGAAAACGAGGTCGAAATACTCTCTGACAACAACATCGTCGCCGATTCTTTGATAAGAGCAATTATCGACGACAATCGCGACGCCATCAAACAACTCATAAAAATGGGAGGAAGCTTGAATGCTCTCAATCAGCTTGGGTTCGGCGCCTTACACGTCGCAGCCAGCTTCTCATCTACCGAGGCTTGCGAGTTTCTCCTGCTCCTTGGAGCGGAGCCTAACTGCTCACCACCTGGCCATCTATCTCCTCTGCATATTGCTTGTTTCAAGGGTAGCGATGCAATGGTCCGGCGGTTGACTTTGGCTGGGGCAAACCCAGACCACGAGTTTGATCCAGAGACAATTTCCAGCCTGGGTCCAAGGTACGGCATTCTCAAGGATGCGCTTCACGCTTCAATAGGAGGACGATGTATCAGGCCCTTGGACATTGTAGCCGGCCGAGAAGAAGGGCAAACCAAGATTGCAGCTCTCGGGCGGCACCTCCTGACAGCGGGTGCATTCCCCACAACTCAGAGCATGGTGAACGCGATTCTTACACGCAATCTCGACTTGCTTGACTCTCTGCTATTGCGGGGCGCCGAATGCAATAGCATTATTGATTCGAGCAATCCCTCGATGGTTCATATCGCCCTCGCTGTTGCACCCCTTGCCGCCACTACCTTCCTCCTCCTCGAACACAGATGCCACGCCACGTGGGACGAACTCCTCGCTGCCGTGGATCACATTCGGCCGCCTCATTTCCACAAGATATCGGGAGACTGGGCCATACTGTTGGAGGCGGTATGGCGAAAGCTACAAGAGAGCAGTGAAAACATCCCTATTTCATGCTCCGTCTTTACGTCATGTGCATTCCGATGGTATGGCCCGGCAGGCTTCGATTCTGTCCTGGAATCCCAGCTTCCACGCGGCTACTGCTCACTCGCGTTGCTACAAGCCGTCTCGATATCTGTGAAATACGGCGACTTTCGGCTGGCTTTCCTGCGAGAGATGCTTGCCCGACGGGCTACTTCTGGCCGAATAACTTCTGACGTTTTCGAAGCGGCGGCAGTAGGGGCGGCGGCTATCTCCACTCCCCAAATGTTCGATCTGTTACTTTCTTCATTCGTCCCCATCAACCACTGCGCTATCAGCAAAGGCTTGGTCGAGTACCTGGATATCAGTTCGGTTTCCGTGGTCCAAGAGACAATCGCTGCGGCCCTTTTCTTCCCTGATCAACTGGTATATTGTTCTCCTGTTTTGCTGCCTATCATCCGCCGCGACCCTGAAGCGCTCAAAATGATCCAGGCGGGCTACCGGCCTGATACAATCTGTCTTCGGAAAGCGATCGAGCTGAGAAACTTGGATTTGACCAGGGTGATCGTCATGCAGCAGCCCTTATTGCGACCAGCCAATATCAAAGAGGACGAGGGGCCGCTTTACGTGGCAGTTCGGGTTGGGGCAGTTGAGATCTTGCAGCTGCTCCTCGACGCGGGGATCCGGGACTATGAATCAGGGTCAAAGATTGCGCTGGGTGAAGCTATCAAGAACGGCTGCTACAAGATGGTCGACGCCCTCATCGCTGCGAAAACTGGCCCGCACAGCCCAGCAATTGCACCAAGACAGAGAACAGCGCTCCAGCAGGCAGTGGAGTCCAATGAGATGCGGGTCGTCGACACGCTTCTTGAAGCTGGCGTCGATGTCAACCAGAAGCCCGCTTCTATGTATGGCGCGACCGCCCTGCAGCTCGCCGCCGTCCAAGGCCACATGGAAATGGCAAGAAAACTAATCGAAAAGGGGGCAAATATCAATGCACCAGGGGCACGTGTTGGCGGGCGCACAGCTCTTGAAGCGGCCGCTGAACATGGGCGCCTTGATTTGGCCCAGATGCTCCTGTCATTGGGGTTTGACACGACCTCACGACAGGGAAGACTTGCATATGTCAAGGCCGTCGAGTATGCGATACAGAATGGGCACTACGTTCTGGAGCGCATGCTTAGAAATCACCGACCCTGGACGGCGTTGGATAAGCTCATTGAGGACAACATATGGGTTTCTAAGGAGGACAGAACACTTCGTATCGACGCCGTGGTGGTTGCATCGTGTGACTGGGACGCACTGGCTGCTCGCACGGCTGACTCTTCAACAATAACTAATGTAAGATCCTCAAGCCTTACTTACAAAAGTCATGGAATTAGTGAGCTAATTCGCTGTTCGAGGGATGCGAACTGTTAGGGTGAATCATAGGCCAACCAATCAAAAGGATGCGAATTTCGAAGATGGAAACGACTTGTTTAATGACTCTATCAGTAGCTACCTTTGCCTTGTGGATGGCATTGGAGCGGTTAGATCTTCTGAGTTTCGATACACTAACATACAAGGTGTCTTGATTTCTTTGGTTCTCCGGTCCTCTGTTTTGCCGCAAAGCAAAAAGTGACCACTAGTGGTTTCCTATGGGTAGCCAAGTGCCTACCACGTCCGTTTGCTAGATGGTTCCCGTCCACTTGGTAAGTTTGCACGATTGGTGAACGACCCACCAATAAGGCTGCTGTAGGCCTCATTGAGGCAGGGTTGAATTCCCTTTTCTTTGGGTCGCTGCCCAATTCTTCTTTCCCTTGATCACCATCAACCATCATCCCTGACATCCAAAGAGCAGTGACAGACTCCTTGCAGCCATGGCTCCCATCAGCTGCAGCTGTGGCCGCGCCTTCAAGACCGATTCCGCGATGCAGCAGCACCAACGCGACTCGCCGCTCCACTCAGGCGAGACGACCAGCCACAATTCAGGAGTCACTGTAAGCCCATCATTGCACCCATCGTGCACCGAAGACTTGGATGCGATGGCAACACGTTCTGACAAGAGATAAGCCCCCTGTAAAACAGCAGGTAGCAAACCTCCGCGACAAATCCATCTTCCCTGACTTCGCGGACCTCCCCCACGAGAACGAGCTCGACACGTACTTTTTCGGCACCACGGATGGCTCCCGGTACTCGCCCCGCAAGCACTGGTGCTTCCTCGCCGAGATCGACTCCATCGAAAACTTCCTCCGCTTGCGGCTCATTGTGAAGCCGGGGGGCGCTCGGGTGCCCATTGCGTTTTACACGGATGATCGCGGTGCCGGGTTCGCGAGCCAGGCGAAGAGGGGGTATACCGTTGCGGTTCTGTATCCGGAGCAGCATCCGTTTTTGGATATGACGACGGGGATAAGGGTGGAGGAGGAGCAGACTGTCAAGGTGAGTTTTATGGTGAGCTGTAGAGTTGTCTCGGAAGCTCTGGTCTGATGGATGGTTTCCAAGATCATACCCATGAAGTTGGCTGAGCTGCTCGCACTGAGCGATCGCGTGGGCAAGTACTCTATCCCACAGGGGGATGAGATGACCTGCCACGGCTGCGACGAGCGCAAAGCGCTTCTGATGAAATGCGGAAGATGCTCCATGTTTTGGTACTGCGACAAGGTCAGTGAGCCTCGACATCATGAACTATGGTATTTTGCGACGCTGACTCTTGCGCAACCACAGACCTGTCAGACACACGGTTGGGCCAACAAGGGTCACAAGAACGACTGCAAGTTCATCAGGACATACGGACTCCGAGCGATGTTCCTGCTCGACTGGAACCACTATTCCAACTTTGTCACGTTTCCGCTTCCCGAACCGAAGTAAGCTTCTAGGACATGGGGTGGCAAAGACGGCATAGCATACACCACCAACGAGTCAGGGACTGAAGGAAGGGGGAGATTTGACTTCTCAACGGTTGAGTCCGTGCTGCACGACAAGTTGTACTTTAGATGAAATTGTATTGGCTAGGTAGCTATGGTATTCGTTCACGGGGCCTCGTGCCATCCTAACGATCTTCATCACTGATGCGGGTAGTGTGAGCCGATAAAAGCGCGATGATGTAATCCCATGTTCCGTAATAGGGAAAAGTGTGAAAGACATAACTCTGCCAAGCGGAGAAATCGACCATTCGTCCAAGTCTGGGACAAATTACATAATAGGACGAGGTCATAACAAGATGAAGACCTCCCTTCCTGCGATAGCCCCGACCAAACCAAAACCCTTGAAAGGAAATATTTCCAATCTAGATATTAATCCCCATGATCTCCGCCCGTGCATTAGGTGCCTCAGCCTCAGCAGCCGCCCCCTTCGCAGCCGCATCAGCAACGGTATTCCACTCTCTCGGGACCCTCCAGAATTCAATCGCCATCCCCTACTCCTTATACCGCTCAACCTCACCCAGCAGCGCCTCCCAGAGATCCCTGTTCTGAACGGCATTCCCCACACGCGTCACCCAGCCATTCTCAACTCACCTCTTCGCCCAGTTCGTGGAACCCTCCACCACATACTTAGAATCGGTAGCGACGACTAGCGTTCGGAACCCCTTGCCGGGCCAGTACCGGAAACGCAGAGCGGCGATGACAGCGCGAAGTTCCGCCCGGTTGCTAGTTTGAGGAGCGTCATCTCCAAAGGGGCCTTTCTTCTCCAAGCGGCCGGAGGCGACGAGGAGGCTACCTAAGGGGCCGAAACCGTGCCAGAAGGCCCAGCCGGCCTTGGGGTTTTCGCGGCCGTTATCGAGACATGCGCCGTCAGTGCGTATGAGGGCTTTCCGCGGGTCGTTAGGAGGGTGTATCTGGTGGACTGTCAGTACCGTTTTAATTGTGGGTGGAGTGGGTGTGCATGGACTCGCCTTGTGACGTTCATGTGTCTCTTGTGGCCAGAGAACAACACCGAAGGGGTCGCTGTCGACGGTGGAACGAACTTTGTGGGGAAGGCGCGACCGGTACGTCTTCTCAGGCCAAGGCCATTATCGCCAGTGTCGGCAACGTGCACTGGCACGTGGTCCGAGTCAGCGGCGACAAGGTCCGGGAGAGATGAATCCGTGTTATCATTGTCGTCCTCGTCGTTGTCGTATTCGCTACAAACTCATCCATGAAGCTGTAGTCCGAACAGCATCTGTGGCAGCGCACGAAGCCATGGGGACCGCACACCAAAACGGCCATCCGGGAGCCCGCAAGGGCCCTCCTCGTCGTCGCTGCTGCTGTAGCCGAGCGGAATCAGCCCCTGGGCCAGGTACCACCCACGAGGTATGGTTCCAAGTTGTCCCAAAGTGTCTTGTATATTCCGCGCGATGATATGAGGTTTGCGGCAAAGTGAGGTTGGTGTAGAACGAACGGAAAGCTAATGGAGGAACGACGTTGTTGCAAAATTGGGTGGGGTTTGGAAAACGTGACCCGAAAAAAAGCAAATTTTTTTGGGCAGCAAAAAAAGGGCAAGTGTGACGTACGGACGTACAGCGCCTGGAACTACACCTCCGCCGGGGTATTAAATGTTAGCGCGGTTACAAGACCCACCCACTATACCATCTTGTCAAATTACATAATCGCTCCTTGGCTCCAGTGACCGCAGTCTTGGCCCCCTTTTAGTGGCCAGACCGCTTTTCAATTGAGCACGCGCTTCACGGCTTTGCAATTACTGCGTTTCTGGTTGACTACGTGAAATTCCACACATCTCAGTCAACTGCCCTGCGCGAGGATCAAGGCCACAGATCACAGAGCAGTTTTCCCCAAAGGCGAGCAGTTCTAGCGACACCTCTCCTTGGCTACCACTTCAAACCGCCTATTAACCCGGATCTTTTATCAGATTCTTGGTAAAGTTGTCATTGACCAAGCCCCATGAAAAGGGGGTAGTTTATCTGGGTAATATACAGATTAACGCTCGGGTACCCGGGCTCGCGAAGGCCGATCACACTTCACCATACCTACTTGACTTCCCAGACTCCACCCCGCCTAGAAAAGAACCGTCACCTCCCTCTCCTGAATCCCTTCCCGATCCCACCTTGCCACATCTCCCCTAACCGTCCTCTCCCTCCACCCTCAACCACGTAACCCCCCTATACACCCTCCTCCCATACCAATAATCAAACCTCCCCCCCGGCCTCTTCTCCGCAACCACCGCCACCGGCCCACATATACACCACCGCCTCATCCCAGCCATACAGATCCCCATCCCAGGCAACACCCCCCCTAATAACCTCCTCCTCACCCCCCAGAGACAACCCCCGTGGTAGAAACACCCCAGATCCGTCTGCTTCCATGAGTTCAGCATGCTCCCGTAAGGAAGTCCTAGAGGGAGGCGCGAAGGTGGATGTGGGGGTGGGTTGTCCCGGAAACGACGGTGTCGTGGAGGTTTTGCAGGTTGGGGAAGCCTGGCTCCCGACGGCCGGGTTGGAGTTCGTCGAGGCGTACATGTCGCACGTATTCGATAGGTAGGTTCAAATTGCCTCGTATCGATCCCGCAATTTACTGACCAGAGGCCCTCCCTACTATAACCAAGTGTATCTAGGGACTAAAACTGGTAGATAGGTAGGTACGCGGAGGTAAAATCGCAACAGCCAACCAAATACCTCTCCCCCTATCCCGTCCCCCACCGCAACCGCGTATCACAAAGCCCTAACAACACATGCGTAAACTCATCCACATCCTCCGGCTGATTCTTCTTCAGCGCTATCCACGTATTCATACTATGCAGTAACTGCGGCAGTTTCCCCTCCGGCGCGACCATCTCTTCCTTCTTCCCCAACTCGCACTGGGCCTTATTCACCCACGCCCACGCTGACGCGGCATCCCACAGTCCCGCCTTAGGCGTAAACGGCACCCCACCCGAACACGCCGACCACCCACGCTTGATCGTCAGATACACACTCTGCATGTACTCCGCCATCAGAAAAACTCTCCTAATCGACTCGGCCAGTATCCACGCCTGCCACGTCAAGCTTGGATCCGTCATCGCCGCACTCCCCACCACCAACGTAAAGTCATTCGCGCTGAGATTCCCTCCCGCGCTCCCCCCACTCGCAACAAGATACTCCGCCGTGACGCAATCGAGCCTCGCACTCTCCAGCATCTGCGACGCCCACGCATGCAACGTCCCCATTTGCTCCTCGGCCTGCGCGCGCGACCGAATATCCCCATCAAACAACCTCAACAACTGATACACAAATAGCGCCGTCGTGCGCGCCAGATGCGTCGGCGTGTCCAAAATCACACACGGCGCAGGAAGAGACACCTCCTCCCCTTCCGTCCCCTCCACCCCTCCCCTATTCAACTCCGGCTCCCCCACCACATCCTCGCCCATCCCGCCCACCGGCTGCGAGCTGATCAACTTCTCGGCCCGATCGCGAATAATTCTCAAGATGGAGCACCTCGTCCCCGGCGTAGCGCCATTATACGCCGCGAGCGTGGTGAACGCGTCCTGGATGCACTCGGGCATGTGCCCGCGGTAGAGGCTGCGGTGCATCATGGGGCAGTGGCCCGTAGAGATCCATGTCGCCATCCAGGATTTGAGGTGGCTGATGAAGAGGGGGAGGTCGTCTTCGGTGATGCGCGGGGAGGGGGCGCCGTCGGGGGAGTCGAGCTTGAATTCGCGGCGCCAGGAGGAGGGGGTGAGAAAGGAGAGGCCGAGGTGGGAGAGGTTTTGGGATGGTGGGGCGGTGTTGGTGAT
>Ga0247770_1002280_pt1 | contig 11062 bp, 12 predicted proteins | sample UWRJL136409B6_FD_179943 | JGI IMG/M metagenome (GOLD analysis project Ga0247770, IMG submission 179943) | Plant litter microbial communities from Arlington Agricultural Research Station in Wisconsin, United States - UWRJ-L136-409B-6 | ecosystem: Environmental > Terrestrial > Plant litter >... | reverse complement strand
CAACTCTGGCTGAGAATGGTAGAAAAATTGAGTTTGTCGCAGACGCGATCGGAATTGAGCCGCTGCCTGTTGCGGAGGATGTTCCTGTTTGTTTCACTATTTATGAAGGACACAAAGGATTTGGGAAGAAAGAACCCAAAAAAATTAATGTATCAGGACTTAAAACAGATGATGATGTTGAAAATGTTCTCGGTAAAATGCTAAGCCCTAGTTTGATACCAATTACAGCCTGGAAGTTCAAACCAGGGCAAATATCGATAAGTGAAGCACTAAGAAATGGCTAAAACATCCAGTGGTAAAGGTGGTTCGTCAAGCAGTGGAACAGGTAGCAGCGGTAAAAGAATCACGGGTCAACAAAGAGAAGCTGCTGGTAAAGGTGCTATCAGGGAAGAATTTCTGAGGAAAAAAGATGAACTCCTTAAGCTTAAGTCTCTTGATATTTTTCTCACAAAAGATGCGATGGGAATTAACCCTAAAAAAAGTGACATGAGACCAGAATTAAAAGATATGGTTAAACGGCTTAAAGCCAAGAAGTCAAAGATGGCTTAAGAGTCTTTTTTACTTTTAGCCAACCGTGTTAGGTGGCTAAAAGTAAAAAAGGACTTAACCTGGCAAATTAAAAGTATTAGGTTTCTGACCTTCCTCAATTTCCTCGTGACCGAGTGCTGATTCTATTTTTGAAACCTTTTTGGCTAGCATCTGAAACCGTTGCTCTAGTGATTTAAAGTTATCTTTTAAGTCAGTTCTCTCGGCTCCCAACAAGTCGAACAAGCTACGTGAAAATTCAAATTCGCTAGTTTGGTTAAGCAGTGTTGCTAGCTCCTTTAAAAAAGTCTCCTTAAAAGTCTCCCCATCAACACTTGAATCTCTATCGATTAGCTCGTTAATTCTTTCCGCTACGATATTCAAACGGTTTTCACACGCTTGAATAGCCATCGCATTTTTCGTCGTCATAAGCGCAAAGTAAGTAAATTCGTGCTTCGCGCTGTCAAAAGTAGATAGCTTTTCCATTTGCTTTGTGGTATTGACTGTGGTCGGTAACTTTCGATCGCCCCGTATACGCCAAAAGTGTCCGAAATTTCGGATACTTTGTGGACTTTGCTGGTTATTTTCACTCCGGCCAAGTCGAAAATCAGCCAGAGTAGCCTAGCGGCCATAAATCTAGAAGGGAATAGGGTCATAGGCCTCAGAGTCAGAATTCATAGAATCTTTTTCGGAGGTTAGAGGCTTTTGGGATGTGGTTTCTCGCACGTCGTGATTCGCTTTCGCTTCGTTATAGAATCCAACTGCCAAAATAGCTGTCAATTTGAGAGCTGCTTCAGCAAGCCTGGGGTATTCTTCAAGCTCGTACTTACCAGAGCTAATCATGGCGGCTAGCAGTTGAGTTGCGACAACGTCGCCGTGAGGCTGCGGGTAGCTTGGGTCGCCAAAGTAGTCGTGGATTGCTCGCTTTTCCGCAGATGTAAGTTCTTTCATTTGTGGTTGTATTTCGCCCTGTATACAAAGCCAAAAGTGTCCAACTTTTTGGACACTTTGTAGACTTTACTGGTTATTTTCACTCTAGCCAAGTCGAAAATCAGCCAGAGCAGCCCGATCGTATTTAGCCACCCTTAGCAGCACAGAGTGGGGTTGCCCTTACCTTACCGGCCTCGAACCGGCTTGTAACTTCCTGCTCGCGAGCACAGGAATCTTGCTTTTTAGGGCAATTATGCTACTTCTTAGGTCACTTATCAGCATCAGTAGCCTAGCTTCTTTATGGCAGCCTCGGTTTTAACAGAATCTTCAATCCTTAAGATTCCGTTAAAACAGATTCTTTAGAGACAAAGTATGAATCCTGCTCAGTGTCCGGCACTTCAGAGTCAGGAGACACCCAAACGAGGAAATCACAAGGCTGCGCGCTGTAGCGATCGCAAATACGTGAGTATGAGCGAGCATCAGGTAATTTATATCGGTTATTCCACAGGTCATAAGCTATTGGGCGTGAGATCCCGGTATCTTTCCAGAACCTATACGGAGTGGAGACTTGCCTTTTTTCCGTCAAAAACTCTTGGATTTTATTGATCATTGGCATGACGAATGACACATCTACACTCTATGTAATATTTATTGCTATGTCAAGATGATTGACATAGCAATTTTTTTTACATATAGTGAGACATGGATAAACGACTAGCGGTTGGGCTGGGACTCAATCAGACCCTACCGCCTTTTCCATTATCTCCTTGGTCGGTTACAGAACGGTCTCTTCTTTTTCAAATCCTGGGTAGGAGGTATTAACACCATGTAGCCTCAGCATTAATAATTTTTTCATCCTTCTGAATCGTTCAGCGATCGCTCTTGTGGGCGATCGCTTCCCTCCCCCAAGGATAAAAAAATGCCAATTGACACAGATTTCGCCATAGGTGACGAGATTGATATCACCGCTCAGATCATTCAACAGCGAGAGTCGCTCAAAAACCTCCGAATTCTACTCGACGGATTAGACTTCAGCCACAAAATCGCAATAGCTCAAATTGCCTGCAACCAAATAGGCAGTACAGAACCTACTCAACTAATCAAGCTGAAGCCATTCGGAGAATACTTTGACGATCGGCTTCAAGGAGCGATCCTCCTCATGGCTTCACTGCCGCCAGAAACCCTTGCCGAGATTGCGATCGAAATTTTAGAAGAACCCCGCGACCGCAACGAATAGCTCGACTGCTTCCTCCCACACATACAGAGGTGATGCTTGCCTCAGTCTCAGTTAGGTGAACAGCAAATGTGATTTATTCTTTCTCTCCTGCGATCGTCGTCACGGGCGATCACTTCCTTTACCCTCTTAGAGCAATGAACAAGAACATCGACCCCAACAGAACTGGTACCCGGCGCGAAGCCTACACCCACCTCCAACACCTCTACAGTTCAATGAATCGCGAGGAGAGATTAGGCGTTTCAATGAAGCTCATCGAAACAGCCCTTAACGAGGGAAAGACAACAAACTCACTAGAAGTGGAACTGAAGATAAAAGGGGGGGAAACCTTCAATGGAAACATTGCAGACATTCAAATACTGGCATCAAACCTCCCACCAAAAACCCTGGTGGAAATGTCAATTGATATCCTCACTGCAGAACTTAGGGCATCAAGTAATGCTTATGTCCAATAACTATCCATGACATAAAAAAGGAAAGCTCTTATGGTCATGACAAAGCCGACAGTAGAGGCGATTCGCGCCGCAGACATGGGTCGCCACGAAGCCGAAAAAATTACAGAAGATATCCGCAATAATTTCGATAGTTTGGGAAAAAAGCTGATCGAAGTGCGAGACCGCAAGGGTTACAGAGCACTCGGCTACACGAGCATCGAGTCCTACTGCCTAACTGAGTTCGGGAAAGGTCGATCCAGAGTATATCAATTAATTGAAGAGGCACAGATTGAGGAAGGTATCGTTACAGAGTTGGCTGCCTCCAATTCTGCTGTTAAATCATTACAAATGCCGGGCAGCTACCTGCGCGAGTTAAAAAGTTTAGAATCTCCTCAGAAGCAAATAGAAGCAATTGCTCTCGCAAACAAGTTGGCGGAAAATGAAGGAAAAGCCAAGGCAAGCAAACTTCATTTACAGGTTGCGATCGGCAAATTAAACCAACATAAACCCGAGCAGACCAAGCAAATCATTAAAGAACTAGGATTCGACAAAGGAGCTGAGGTTGAGGTGCTCAACGGACGTTCCAAAGGACTGCGAGGAATCATCCGCAAGATAGATAAAAAAGGAATCCACGTAGAGTTACATGTCGGGAATTCGATACCTATTGTTTGGGATATTAGCGACTTAAAATCTGTGCCTGTTGGTGAAAGGCCACAGCACCCAGCAACTATCGATACTGTTAGCATTGGGGACAAAGTTCAAATATTTTCGTCTAACGGGAACAAGGGTAAGACGGGGGAAATTGTAGCTAGGGTGAACGACAAGCTAGCGCTGGTAGGGATTGATGAAGGATACAAAGCAGAAATACCTTACGCAGAACTCGAACGAGTCCACACAGAAGAAAATGACCTTCAACCGCCATCTAATGACTCGATTTGGGCGGGAAAGTGGAACAACCTTTCTAGCTGGTACTACAACGTAAAAGAGCATCAAATTCACTCATTTGGATGCCCAGACTTGATACTTCAGCCACCCAAGAGATGTTCAAACCCTTCAGAATGGCTAGAGAATTGGAGGCGAAAAAATCTCAAGCCACTAATAGAGGCATTTTTCACACAAGATGATATTGCGGCTCTGACAACTACAGCAGCAGCCGAAAGCCTAAGGAAAGCTGACAAAGAACTCAGTGAACTGCGACTGCGATTGACAGAAGCAGAAACAGTAATTCAATCAATAGTTGATGGAGCAAAATTTCTAAGCCCAGGGGACACCGCAGCACAGGCAGACTTTTTACTAGAAAATACGCCCGAAAGTTTAAACCCAGGGGACACCGCAGCGCACACTGACTTCTTAGCAGGAAATGTCCCCGAAACTTCAGCCCCAGGGGACGCCACAGCGCACACTGACTTCTTAGCAGGAAATGTCCCCGAAACTTTAGCCCCAGGGGACGCCACAGCGCACACTGACTTCTTAGCAGGAAATGTCCCCGAAACTTCAGCCCCAGGGGACGCCACAGCGCACTCAGACTTTTCAATTACACCCAATGTGATTCCCACAAATTGCGAGATAGACATCGAAGAAGAATTATCACCCGAAGTATCTGAAAGATTAAAACAAGAATGGGATAAAGCTAGTAATCAACTCAATCAACATGAGAAAAAAAAGCATGATATTCGTGGTTGTCAAGCCACCAAAATGAACAGGAAAGAAATCGAGCGTCTCAATCAAAACCTGGCTGATCAACGCGCCAAACTTGAACAGCTAGAAAAATTTGCACGATTCAGAGTAGGACAGACAGTCTACCACAAGCGCAATCCTTTAATACTAGGGAAAATAATTAAACTTGAATTTTCCCAGGGTGGGATGCCCTTAATTTGGGTGAAATATTTCCGAGATGGTGAGCTTGAAAAAACACCGACCTCTGAATTAGTCAACATGATCTTCGCAGTTGAAGTCTGAAAATATTATGCAGAAAGCACTAGGCAGACCATTATCAAAAGACTGGATCTCAACATCGGACGCCGCCAGTAAATTAGGCATCAGCCGAAACCATTTGTTCAATTTGAAAACTGATGGCACATTCAAACAAGGTAAGCATTTTCGCGACATTCGGCGAACCACTTCGATGCGGGCAACTTACAAGTGGAATCTGCCAGCACTCCAAAAAATACTCGACAAGGGGCCCGAAGTTCGCTAGCTATGCTAAAAACTTTGAGTACCAGCGAATCTTTACTAACACTCCCCGCCGAGTGGATTTTAGAGCCAGTCATTGGCAAGCGCCCCTATAGAAAAAATTGGACAAAGACAGATATCGATCGCCTTGCCATCCTTGCCGAATTAGAAAGTGGCAAGGCTACTGGTTTTGGATTGAAATTAGGTAACGGATTGCTAGCAGTTGATATTGACGGCCCATCAGCAGAGAAATTATTACAAAAACTAGCTGGGGAAAATGAACTTTCAGACTTCGCCAAAACAACGGCATGGACGAGCGGCCGCCCTGGTAGAAAGCAGTGCCTTTTTTCAGTTCCGGAAGCAGCTTGGTCCCGCATCAAAAATCAAAAAATACTCACCGGCATTTCAGGAGATGACGGCAAAGAAGAGTGCCTAGAGTTTCGGTGGATTGGACATCAAAGCGTTTTGCCCCCAAGTATTCACCCGAGTACAGGCAAACCTTACACCTGGATCAACAACCCGCTGCAATCTCCGCCACTGCAAGCCCCCGAATGGTTGATTGAACTTTGCGAAAATCGGCATAGCGAGTATGCCACCACAGTCAATTTTCCAGCCAGATTGTACGCCCACTTTAAGGGTCAGCTGCGAATTTGGCTTTTAGCGCGCCGCTACGATCTATCCCGTTGGAGTCTCGATGGAAAACCCACAGGTTGCGGGATAGGAACTTTTACGCTGTTGGGAGCAAGTCGCATCCTCAATCTCTGCAAACGTCAGGTGTACGAATTACTTCGCGAAGCCAAAGAATCGGGTCTTATCCGAGGCTTCAGAAGAGAAGGTAAGCAGATAAACATCTACTACACAAGTTTTGAAAAAGTTGTAGCGATCGCCAACCTAGAAAAAATAGGGCCGATTGCCGCCATTGAAGTCGATGATTTGAGCTATCTCCACATACTCGCCACAGAAATCGAAGCTCAACATCAACAAAAGCTTGCACTTTATTGCAAACGTCAGGAGGAAATCGAAAAACTCAAAGCTCAGGGCAAAGACCCTGCAAAAAATCCGAGCCGCATCGTGCAGCCGGGAACCCTTCACACCTGCGATCGACCGGCGCGGGTACTGGCACGGGGTTCCCGTTTTCTGTACTGTTATTCGGATTTTGAATTCTACGGTGGGAAGCAGGAGGAGATTGCTAAGAATCGGGGGGTGTCTAAATCGACTGCTTCCCGCCACCTTTGCAACTCCTACCGCATGGAGCCGACACCAGTTCAACAAAAGCGATCGGGAGTTCCCCCAATAATCAAGAAGCAGCTACTAGAAAAATTGCCGCAATTGAAGGGAATGCCCGCCGATTTAGGTGCTGAGGATGGCTTGCTATTCTTGCATGAGCACTGGTGGAAACCTCATACCAATATCTATTTACTGGAGCATCGGCTAGTCTCAGCCCGTCGGCGAAGGAGCCGAATCCAGGCGAAAAACAGATAAGGGAAAATTATGGTTTGAAAAAATTTTGCAGGGCGTATTAAAGGATAATTTTTACTTATTAAATTCTTGTTTTAAAGAGTTTTAGAAGAGTTAAAACCTAAACCTAAATGCTAGCGCCCAGACAAATTTCTTAAAATCAACCGGGAAGAGGAAACGCAAAAACTTCCAAAACCGAAAGTGTCTGAAATTTCGGACACTTTCGAGTAGAATTGCAACAAGAAACCTAAAAACTAATCTCACTCTCTAGCTCCATCGATCGTCGTCACAACGGGCAAGAATTTCTTCTTGGAGTGAGGAGAAACCATCAGCTCCGTCTACCTCTCCAATTGAGATAGACAAAGTTGAAGGTACTTTCTCTCCCGTTTGAGGAGAATATTCCCAAGTATTAAATTCCAACGTCATAGACTGTACCCATGGAACCACAGGGTTATAGCTGATAGCCGCTATCCGTATTTTCTTGCCGGTACTTGTACGCTCTTTCAAACGATCTTCTATCCCTTCTAGCCACTGATCTACAGTCCACCGTTTTACGATTTTTACTTTTGTTTTCATACAAAGAGGTCAACGAAGAATATGTGTGTTTACGCCAAGGTAAGTCCCAACAACGTATCAAATCCACGCGCGGTACCCGTTCTGTGCCTAAACTGCTGTCAGTATTTCAAGGCTGAAATCCTTTTTGATGGTCAATCCTGGATATGCCCACACTGCAAGAGAAAAAATTATTGGTTTCCAAAAGACGAGTAACGGCTGATTAGTTGATCATAAGCTCGCTGTTGTTCGCGCTCATTCAGTGCCAGGTGATATGTCTGGATATGAGTAGCGAGGCTGTGACCCATTTGTTTAGCAGCCAGCGCGGCATCTAGTCCAAAACTCATAGCCCGGATAGCCCAAGCATGACGCAAATCATAAGCACAAAAATCGGCAGGAGATCGAGCAAAAAACTTACAAACGCGATCGCCAAAGTCCGCGTGACATTTACCTGCAACAGGTGGTCGCTTAATATTTCTCAAATCCCATTGCTCCGCCCATTCTGGTCTAAGCGGCCAACATTGCCGATACCCGGTTTTTCCTTCTAACACTTGGGCGATCGGAAACTTGCTCAAATCCAAGTAAAAAGCTTCATGGTCACGCAAACCGTAAGCAGCAAGCACCCCATAAACCCACTGCCACTCAGGGTTCTGGATGTGGCCAAAACAATCTTCAATCTCGTCATCCGTTGGCAAATTGCGGGGCTGAACTTTTGTAGGGGAATAATTACCGAGCAAATGACCCATATCAAATTCAATTCCCGCGAACTGAGCAAGCTGACGGAAAGCCAAACAAAATCGGCGACGCTGCCGAGTGTTTGGTGTCGTTTTTGCGATCGCACTAAGCAACAATTCTGAGGTTATCGGCTCGCCAGCGGGCAAAGTTCCAAAGGGGCGCTGATAATCAGTTTTCCACGTCGTGCCACAAACCGCCGATCGTTTCGCCTCTTCAAATTTCCGAACCCAATCGGCGACAGTCTCGGATTGTTGCTTGGTATGACCCGCACCCGCATATAAGCCCCAGTCGAACTCCTTGGCATCTCGCAAGTAGCCTACTTTGCGAGCTTCTTTCTCAGCCAAGGATACTCCGACAGTGTTGGCGTGAATTCCCAAAGCGATCTGCTGCTGATATGGTGATGGTTTAGCGGAACCTGGGCGCGGGGGTAATACTGCCTGCAGGTAAAGGCGATCACCCCGTTGAAGGATCGTGACGCCAGTCTTCGCAGCTTTTAAGCGACCGTTAGCTTGGTTCAACTTCGGATTTTGCACTGCATTAAATCTGCATTAGGTTTCCGAATCAATTATGTACGATTAAATGCGATTTACAATCCGTTACAACGCTACAATCATTACAGGTTAAGCGATTAAAGTCTTTTTAAAATACTACAAATTAAGGCGGCACCCAGATTTGAACTGGGGGTGGAGGTTTTGCAGACCTCTGCCTTACCACTTGGCTATGCCGCCGTCACGTCTGAAATTTGACGTTTTCTTATAGTACACCAAATCTCGAAAAATTTAACATACCTGTCAAAATTTTCGTAAAGCGCAGCTATCCCCAACGTGCGCGCCTTCCCGAAGGGTAGGGAATCGCCCTTTGTTCCGATATCCCCAAAACCCTTGTGGGAAGGTACTCTAGAACTATAGCAACGACCCGCAACAGCAGCCATGACACCAGTTTCTCCCCTACTCGTCGCCCAAATCACCGACACTCACTTGTTTGCAGAGATCGATCGAGAATGGAAAGGCCTCTCAACAACCCGCACCCTCCAAGCAGTTCTCGATCGCTTGCAACAGATACAGCCGCCGCCCGACTTACTCCTACTCACAGGCGACTTGTCCCAAGACGAAACACCCGAATCCTACCAGCGCCTCGTCTCCCTCATCGCCCCCCTCGGAATACCCGCCTACTGGATACCTGGGAACCACGACAACATCCCAGTCATGGCAGAAATCTTAAATCAACCGCCCCTTTCCCCAGAAAAATCATGGATGCTAGGAAACTGGCAATTTCTATTACTTTCGAGTGTGGAAGCCGGATGCGACGGCGGGCGGCTTTCCCCAGAAAGCTTGCATTGGCTCGACTCTCAACTGCAACAAACGGGCGATCGACCTGTTATCATTGCCTTGCACCATCATCCGCTGCCGATCGACTCTGAAATAATGGATGGAATGATGCTGCACAATGCCGATGAATTTTTGGCAATTGTCGATCGATATCCTCAAATCAAAATTGTCCTCTGCGGCCACATTCACCAAGAATTCCACCAACAGCGAAGCGGAGTTTCCTACTTAGGTACGCCCAGTACCTGCCTCCAACTTTTACCCAAAAGCCATCCGATTATAGTTGACGAAATCCCACCGGGATTTAGATTGCTTGAATTGGCGATCGACGGTACTTGGAACACCAGAGTTGAGCGAGTTGCCGCACAATCGCCACCCGATTAATACTTTTCGCTTTGCCTAAAATAATTATTATCAAATTTACATTTTGTTGTCAATACATCGAAGCGATCGCAACTAATGAGGATGGTTGAGCTGATTTTAGGTGTAACGCCGATTCTGTTTCTGTCTGGGTCCTGCAGCCCTAAGGACTGTGTTAACAGCAAAAAGTAAAAAGCAAGATATACTTTTACTTTTTGCTTTCATATTTTTGATAACTAAAATCTATCTAGAGTTAGGACTAAAGCTCTCTCTCTAGTCATATTTTTCTGCTATGCGATCGTGTATAATGTAATTTTACATAAAAAATTATGAAACTTTCACAAAAAGTTGCCGTTATTACTGGCGGAGGGTCGGGAATTGGTCGTGCTGCAGCAATTTTAATGGCCAAGGAAGGCGCAAAAGTTGCTATTATCAATCGCACTTTAGAAACCGCGCAAGAAACCGTCCGCCAGTTGGTCGATGAAGGAGGCTGCGGGCTAGCTGTTGCCGCAGATGTGGCCGATTCTGTGCAAATGCAAGAGGCATTTCAAACCATTTTTGATGAATATCAAAGAATTGATATGGTCTTGGCAAATGCAGGTATTAACGGTGTATGGTCGCCGATAGAAGATATAGAACCCGAAGAGTGGGACAAGACAATTAATACCAACCTCAGAGGAACATTCTTGGCTGTTAAGTATGCTGTTCCTTATCTGAAAAAACAAGGAGGTTCGATTGTTATTACATCGTCGATTAATGGCACCAGAAGTTTCAAGAAAGTTGGCGCCACAGCTTACTCTTCCAGCAAAGCGGCCCAAGTAGCTTTAGCGAAAATGCTGGCGCTAGAACTTGCCCCCAGCAAAATCAGAGTCAATGTTATCTGTCCGGGCGCGGTGGAGACTGACATTGATGAAAGCACGGTTAAGCGCAATCTTGATGACATTCCACTCGAGCCTGATGCCATTCAAGACCTGATTCCTTTGACGGATAATACCCCCGGTTCTAGCGAAGAAATCGCCCAATTAGTTTTATTTTTAGTATCCGATGCGTCCAGCTTTATCACAGGTACTGAAGTGTGGATTGATGGTGGCGGTTCTTTGATTTAAAATCTGATATAGCAATCCTTGCAGGAGTCGTAAAATTTTTACCCCACCCCAACCCTCCCCTTACCAAGGGGAGGGAGTAAGAAATTCACCAATGATTTAGGATTGCTATAGCGATCGCAAATCATTCGTAAATTCATTAAGGGTTCGATCGAGCAGCAGTTCCATTGAGTGTTGGTTCAAAAATACCAAATTTGTGTAACTTGAGAAAGTCAAAGCTTTGTGACTGTATAG
>Ga0247770_1002279_pt1 | contig 11063 bp, 11 predicted proteins | sample UWRJL136409B6_FD_179943 | JGI IMG/M metagenome (GOLD analysis project Ga0247770, IMG submission 179943) | Plant litter microbial communities from Arlington Agricultural Research Station in Wisconsin, United States - UWRJ-L136-409B-6 | ecosystem: Environmental > Terrestrial > Plant litter >... | reverse complement strand
GGGGGTTCTGTCGACTTGGGATCTCGGAGGGATTCGGCTTGGGCATCGAAGTGGAAATATTCCATGTTTCAACCCTTGACCCAAAAAGTTGGGAAGTGAGAAGCGTGCCTCGAGCTAGCGGAACCTCTTCTTCGGGCAATTATAGACGCTAAAGATTCGTACCTAGTTCATTACCAGAGACAGAAGCCGAATAGGGACGTCATTCTCGTCCGCAAAGGCATCCGGGAAATCAAAGCAGCCCTTGCTTTCTCCGCCATATCCACCTCTCCAAATTGAGTGATAGAGGTGCATGATTCAGAAAGGAAACCCATTCCCTCTCCTAGCAAACAACCTGTTGAAGGGGCCTTTGGGTGATCAAAGGGTGTGTACGCTTCTCGGTAGAGGAGGTATTCCAGGCAGCCGACGAAGGCGATAAGCCATGGGCCGATTACGTGTTAGGAGACAAATACAGGCCTTTCGTGTTCCTGTACTCGGCGAATGAGTGGGGCAGGACTTCGGGCGCTCGGTTCTGCGTCTCATCATATGGATAGGGAGCTTCAGGAAGTCCAATGTTAGTGGCACTAATACCTGTGGAAGGTTCTGCCAACGCTTGCAGAAAGTGGCGCAGATGAGTCCCATAAGAAGCTTTTTTTGAGAAATAGTTGTGCCTAGAAGCCAAGTGATCTACCTAGATTCCCTAGAGGAGTAAGTCAGACGTTGAGCGCTGAGGAAGGACAAGATTCGGACATCCCGCCAAGGGCCGCGGGTATATTTTCTGGAGAGTAGCCAAGTCCTGAAAGACAGAAAATAAGAACCCTGATGTTTGGGACACAAAATATACCTTTACAGTAGTGTTAAACAGTCGAGTGGATGATACTTTGCTCAAGCGCTAAGAGTTGTACCGCAAACTTTCGAGAAAACCGACTTTGAACTAGGAGAATAACGTTATTAGCCAACCAAAAAAAAATAACAGTGGGGGAGTCACCGTGCACACGACCGGGGCTAGCAGGCCAATGTTGTTGTTTCTGCTGCGCCCAGTGGATATTTTTCCTCTAACAGCGGGGCTTCTAGGCGTGGAAATGCCTGCGAAGCCTGGGTCCGCTCAGGGGCCCAACCTCGCGGCCAAAACCCACGCTTACCAGCGACTTAGTGCAAAGCTGCAACAAACCGCACGAAAGCCGCAAAGATTACGAAAGTTCCCACTCTTCAGCTGAGTGCTGTAGAAGTGGTCTGTAAGTTGCGTTCTGAGACGCAAGAAGCATTGGGTTGATGGGCGTCGGCATGACGTTGAACTGGCAAGGGCCAGAGATTAGAAGTCGAAATTGTTATAACAGCGACCCCTAACCCTGAAATTGATGACTTCTGACCGGCCAGAAAGCGGAGCCTCTCCCAGGCTGGGGATGGGCTGCAGCCGTGAGCACTTGGCACTGTTGTGGTTTTTCTTATTGGCTCTAAATTCTCTTAGTTCAAAGTCAATTTTCTCGAAAGTTTGCGGTAGTGGCCTGTGCGCCCACACCTCTAAATTTCCATCGCGCACTCACGCACGACATGTATTTCTAGATCTGATCAACCAACCGGCGATTCTACTACGAAATGAAACCCAAAAGAGTGAGAGTGAAACTTTGGCCCTTCGATCGAATGAAGGCGCATCGTTATAATTAAAATACATCATACTACCTAGGGATTCTTGTTGTCTTTACCTACTACATAGCGCGGGGAGCCATACATTGTTCGATACATCGTCGAAAGACCCACGAAACTGCCTAGGTAAGCTGTTTTCTGGGCATGCTGTCTGGTTTTGGTTGTTATTCGGTGTGCTTGCGCGCACCAGATCAGTATAGGGCTGTGTAGAGGTGCGCGGGAGCCGACGAGGTGTTTTTGGAGGTTGAGGGAGGCGGGGTGGTGAGCAGGGAGGAGGGAGGAGAGAGGAGGGACGAGGGACGAGGGACGAGGGACGAGGGGCGAGGGGCGAGGGTTTGGACGGAGGCTCGAATTTGGTTCGTGTAACCTGCGTCTCTAGATTTCATCAACAGGTGACTCAACAACACCTACAATAAGAATTTTCATTGGAGGTTGGCACGGAGGTTGCGGCGCAGCCATGCTTGGCAAGAGCATGGGCAAGGCAGAGAGGTAGGGGACATTGTGTCCACGTTGTCATATGAGGTATTATGAAACTACTCTTCTCATCACCAAAACGAGTCGACATCCAGAACATCGAATCAAGCGCATTCAAATCAATCATGTCGCCTCCCACCTCCCGACCCGCGTATGGCGTGCTCCTCGTCGCCCTGCTATCGTTGGTCCCCGCGGCGCACGCGCAGTCGGCGTGTGGTCTGCAGGGCTTCTCATCATGCACTTCCGAAGGACGGACCACAGGTTACGGATGCTGTCCCACGGGTTGGGAATGCTACGCCTCCGAGTGCTCGTACACCGGAACCCCGACCTTGCCCGCCACAACGGCGACCACGACGACGTGCCCCGGCATGCCCGCTCACTACCTGTGCCCCGCGTCACTCGGTGGTAGGAAGCCACCTCTTCCACGCCCTAAAACAAGACTGTGAAGCTAACACGGTGCCAATACACCTCAGGCAACTGCTGCTACAGCGCCCACGCCTGCGATCCCAACAACGTCTCGCAGTGCATCTTGACCCAGACGGAGCGAGTGTTTGACCAGGTCGTGACGACAACGACTATCGTCGGCAGCGCCACCCAGACCATCACCTCCACCACCATCTACTACCCCTGGCCCACCATCGAGCCCCGGATGACGCCAGCCTCGACGACGACCCAGGCTCCTTCCGTCGGTGCGGCCGGTCACGGTGGAGCACTGATTGGAGGCGTGATCGGTGGCATAGTCGCTAGTCTTCTGGTTCAGTACTAGGATGCCTGAGCCATGGATGGGTACGTCCACGATCAGATATCTACCTTACAAACTGGGGGTTGTCGAATACAAGTGCAAAAATATCACACAATCTCAAATACCATCTCTTCTGCCGTGGTGAACCCTGCGCAAGAAACAGATATAACAGAGAGAGAAACGATGTCATTTCTACTATAAGAACTAGTCTACATCCCGGCGAATGAAATTATCGTGGCGTCTAGTAAGTGGTCGTGACGTGCCACACAATGGAATATCCGGATCTAAAGGATCGCCCTTCAAGCTCCAGGAGTTGGGGCATCATACGTTACGTGCTTTAAAGAAAATCGCCCTCCGTTTTGAACATGATCGTATCGTCCTGCTCGTGAGTCCCAACCGCGCACTGCAGACAGGCGTAACAGTAACTGCCCCGGGGATCCATCGCTGGTTCAGGTGCAAGGTTCTGCTTGGCGTAGAAGCGCGTCGTAATGTCGAAAACTAGTGTGCCACCAACGGATTTAGCGAATGGTATGTTCTTGCGAATGTGTGCACACTCGTCATAGCTCTTTCGCAATGCCTGGACTTGCCAACCGCAATCCATATAGCGCCTTACAATTTGCTCCACTTGTCGAGCACCTTCAACCATTTCGAAGTTGACCATGAAGCGGGAACATTCAGAGCCGCTAATTGATGAATCCAACTGCAAGAGTTCGGGGTCTTGCTGTAATCGTCTGCCGAAGGAGCAGAATGGTATGTTGTGGGGGGTGGGGGGGAGGGGGGCGTTTATTTACACGTGCTTACCGTACCGTCCTGACACCCCGATATGCTGAGACTCTGGCCTGCAGTTCCTTTTATCCGTCTTTCCAGCATCCTCAAAAAGATCCACAAATATACTCTCCAAGTTTTATGTTCCGGAAAGCATTCTGTAACCGGGCTATAAAGAGTTGCGGGTCAATCTAGTCGAGCAGCCCTTCCAGTTCAGAGGCTCCAAGTGATATCGCCAAATCCATTAGCGTGTCTCCGTCGTTATTTCGTGCGCCTAGATCAGCACCAGGCTGCTGTGCCAGCATTTCCGCTGCCTGTCCACTTTCTCTCTTCACTGCGCATCGAAACATCCCCTGGGCATTGTCTCTCAGTTTTTCGGCTACCTCATCATGCAGATCACTGAACGCCCGCCCCCTAAGGAAACGGCGGCTCGTGATGGTTTCCGAAAGGGAGTGGTTGATGAATCTGTCGACATCCGCGCGGTTACCCTCAGCACGCACGTAGATGACCGAAACAACGTCCTCGAGGCGGGCGCAAACATCCCATCGTCGCGACTGCTGACAAATATTTTGACCGGACGGCTGTGCTGGGGTTCGGCAGGATTTTGCGCGCAGTAAAAGTAGTCAATCAGTTGTCTGTCTTCTGAGAAATGAGTACGAAGGATGGTTGATTGTTCTAAACCGCGAAGAGCCGCGGCCACGCCTAAGAATATTCTCAGGGTGCACAGACCTTCCACGCTAGTCCTAATCTACTAATGACCTTATAGTTGGGCGCAACTCCCCACGCTACACTTCTCCGAGCAGCTTCTGAACGACCATGTGCACAAGTTTCGTTTTGACGCAGCTAGGGAATCTGTGGAGCCATAAGAGTGGAGATGTAGGAGAGCTCCACCAGGCGACAAACTCAGATTGCTGTAGTATCCATGCGCCGGATCTAGGAAGGTAGGCCTCGCCCTCGTGCCGATGGTGTAGTGCGGATGGACATTGGAAATCCACTCGAGTGCTCGGTTCCTTTTCTGTTCCGAATGACTGTCGTACAGCGTTGATATCTAGGCAGTCGACCTTAGTAGTGGGCCCCCGAGGCGTGAGACGATGGTTTCAATGTTTTGCGTTCGCTCTTGAATAGCAGCGCTCCTCTCTGATTGTGCGACGAGGAGGCAAGAGTCCACCTGGTTGGCCTTTTTCAAAATCATGTCGAGGTAAAGTTGGACTTCGGAGTCAGGCGTGCTGACAGCCGAGCACCCTTGCGATGGTGGGTTTAGAGAAGTATCGCTCTACTCGGATGAGATACCGGAGAACCGAGATATAAATCTTTACCAGCGCGTCTTCTAGCTGCATTTCGGCAGCTGTGGGCGGCGCCGCTTCTTTGCCAAGGGAAAACCTCGATTGATGCGTACCGAGCGATAATCTGGGCAACCTTCTCAAGCCCGTCAACCATGGCGCCGAGGGTCTGCGCATCGCTCGTTACGATCTGAAGAACCAAAAAGATGCCAGCCCAGGGCAGCGCAGCATGTGTCGGGTCGTACTGGGTAATGGGGGAGCCAACGTCCTTGAACTTCTGGACCCAAGCTGCCATTTTCTTGAGCCTATCGTCCATTGCAAATTCGATGTTGCCCTTTTTGTACCTCAATTACTTCGCAAGGCAGGCCTGTTTCTTTGCGTCCACGGTGGAAAGAATATTGCCGATAAATTGCTGGCCGTTCAGGGGAATCGTGGAAATTCGGGCTTGGTCGACTTCCGGAAGTTTGAGAAGAGCTTGTTGCCAAAGGCACCGTCGGTTGGAGCAAGCCATTGGCGGCAGAAAATTTAGAAGGTACGAGGTACGCTTCCGCGACAGCAGCGTACTTCGTACCTACCTACTCAGCAATAATGATGGAGCCCTCCAACTGCGACGTAATCCACCGCGGCCTGCTGCTTCGATCGCCGATATGATTCAGGTCGACGGCACACAAAGGAGGGAAGAAGGCAGAGCGCATTTGAATGTTTGGTGAAACAGTACCTGGTCATGCGCCATGCAGAAGGCAGCGAGCTGCTCACCTCAGAGCCACAGCAGAAACGTGTCAGAAATGGTGTGGTCATGCGAGCTGAGATGTAACCATGCGAGCTACCGGTAAGGTGTGGCCATGCAGGTTGAGGTGTGACCATGCGAGCTGAAGAGACTTCGTCAGTTGAGCTGAGCAGGAGACTATCTGCTACACACCTTTTACCGATGTGCAATGATAATACGAGCTCTCTGGCAAAGCTAGAGAGCATGAGACAAGCAATAGAATCACGCAGTTACAACCCCACCAATTCCACCGAATCTAACGTGCCGTGTTTCTGACACTTATAGCTTCCGTTGTATTAACTCTCTGCCTGCAGGGCTAGAAGAATGAATTCTAGTTTGCCCTGTTCGGTATAGGCATTTGGGCTATTAATCGGAAACATGGCTGAAGAACGTAGCTTAAACACCCGCTCTGACGTCTCCTCTGGCACCACCCCCTCTGGCACCACCCCCTCTGGCACTGCCTCCTCTGGCACTGCCTCCTCTAAGCTAGTAGATTGTAATTCGACCCTGGACTAAAAAGGAACACGCTTGGACTTTTCTACTAGCTGTATTATAATATCCTCGATAGTCGGTGTGTGACTGGGAAGATCCTGCCCTCGATCAGCCGAGGGCACGATCTGTGCCGTGCAGATCAGATCTTCTACAGTCTCTTCTTCCCTTACCATGTTTTAATACGCCAAGGCTAGTACGCAGCTACCATCTTTAAAAGTCCAGTTATCCATTTCTTCTTATTAATGGTGATATTGGTGTAAAGGTGATTGTTTCGTCTTAGCCATTACAACACTTTAGAGGACACTACCCTAGGCGTCCTGCCTTGCGATACTGTCTTAACCCTCCATTGGGTGCAGGTCGTAGCATATGTGTCCGGCTCACCCAGGCTGACACACTGAAAGTGGGCCCCAGGTGAGCCCCGAGGTAGCCTCGAACACAGATGCGACGCAATTCTAATGCCAATGCCGACTCAACGCTCGAACAAACCAGGGTTGTTTTCCCAATGGTGTAAGACTTATTCAACACCGGAAGATGTGCCCCCTGTTGACTTGGCGTCGTTGGCTTTTCGAAGGATTCGCCTAGCTTTTTCAACACACGGTTTGAAGGGGTGACAGTGCAGTAGCGTGCATGAAGGACAGTTCTCCAGCAGCATGGCCATCGCAAGATGATTGCCTAGTATAAGAGAGTGCCTTAGTAGATAGGTTAAGTGTTGCGGTGATAAGATTCAAAGTGAAAACGACAAGCTGGAATCGAGCCCAGATCCTGGCATGTTTGTGTCCTATAGAAGGGGCGACCCCACAATGCGAACCTCTGACATTGCAACATGACCTGCAGGGGACACCCCGATCGCAACCATGACCAAAACATCCATTTCCCTACTTATTTCTATACGAAAAAATGTATTCTACATCTCCTGAGCCTGATGAATCCTTTCTAAACCGTGAATAAGTTCATCGCGCGCCGCTTCAACCACAGGCCCTGGGTCTTGCCGGCGCGCCCCCTACGGCATTTGGGGGGCTTATAACTAGCCTCCTCGGCCTTAATTATATCATCCGCTCTAGCAAACCTATCCTTAGGAGGGTCACGGACCCTCTTTCTAGTATGAGGCTGTACAGCACAGAAATCCTCCTCTAAATGGTTATTTCGGCCTGTAAAACAGCATGTTTAGCAGCAGTTAGATTTAGTAACTTCTACATCTTATAAAATAAGGCCCTGGGAGTTCGATTCTCTGGTCAAAACCTCCCTTTAAGGTTATTTATAACCTTACAAGTAGGTATAGTGATAATGAAGGGGGTAAGGGTTTATTATTAACGAGGGGGACTGTCTCTTACTATTACCTTAGGGTTATCTAGTATAGTTAATAAGTTAAGTGGTTATATACTGAACTGGTACGATAGCGTAACAGGGAAGAAACCACAAAGAGAACTACACCCACAGAACGTCGCAGTCGGCCTAGAAGGCCGACTCCCAGATTACTAGACCTCCGATTATAGGGACATAAATGTAACTGACGTAAAAAAACAGATACGTACTTAGTATGGAACAAAACCTAGTATGTAACGGTGCCTAGTATAAAACGGAGCCTAACATAGAATAATAAAGGAAACGTAACCGTGGATTAGGTTATCTTCCTTTGATTAAAGGGCTAGAATGTCACTAGGCTTTTAATGGGAGGTCTTCGTGGTGAAAATCGTCGGATTCTTAATTGAAAGAAGCACGGTTCAAAGAACCGTGCGGCGCGGCCCCTTTTTTAACGGTGGCACGCGCTAGAGAACGCATCGCTATGTACAAAAGCGGCTACAGTAATATTACATACAGAGCCTAAAAAGAATAACAGAGTTGGCCTGAATAAACACCCTAAGTCATTAAATTATATCTTACTGTTTAGACTTACTTTTATGTATTATAGTAACAGCGACTTATAATAATATTATACCCCTGTCTAGAATTGCTAGCTTAATAAGCCGTCTTCAGAACGCCTACTATATCCTCTAAATTATAAGAACTAGTAGTAAGGGGGTAGCGCTAGATATATATAGTAAAGTAGTCTAAGCTGATCTTATAAACCTGCGGCATTCTAAGTTAAGAGGGGAACTGAAAGAAATATAGACATAATAAAGATGTACCTAAACTGTGTAGATGAACACAATACAGAACATAGTTGTTTGAGATTTTCCCAGCACTGTTTATATAAGTATATTGTATAGCTTTGAAAGGGTGGTGCGGAATGGATAACTGTTGAAGATTCTATATAACAGTGAGTTAAGTTAACAGGTATAGGAAAAATTAAGTTAAATAGAGAGCCGTTTATGTCCAGGAGTAGGAACTGCCAGTGCACACGGAAAGGTCAGAAGTGCAATACAGAATATCTTTATAGCGGAAGAGAAAGATGCCATATATTGGATTTTCCGTTGGACCCGAATCGTCTCACTGGTGCTGCTACTAACAGTCCTACTCCTTGAGCAAATCTGTCTTGGAGAGCAAAGATTAAGTCTGTTGCTGCTTGACAGTTGGCCCCGTGCGTCGGGTCATCCGTTAGCAGTGAAACAACAGTATTCCGTCCTGTTTGGGTCAGTTCTGCGGTAGCGCAAGCTGGCCGAATCCGTCGAATCACATGGGATCCGCCATCCACCAGACGCTGAGCAAGCAACCACCCACGCACACTACATCCCAAGCGTGCTGCCGCTGCCATTATCCGGCGCTGACTTCCAGACCTGCCCTTGCCCTTGATGAGCGCCTTATTAACCCGTCCAGTCTCAGCACCGCTTTCCCCTCCTCAGCACGATCACCTTCACAAATGAAAACTATCACAAACACCCGACAAACACTCAACCTCCACCACAGGAACCACCAACTGCGGGCTCTTCGTCCCATCCAACCAAGTACGACAAAACCCACTCGCCGCACAGTTAATCATCAGATTCTCATCTAACGAAAACCCCATCCTCCCTACGAAGTTTAACCTCACCATCCCATCATTCAATACCATACTCTCTTCCATCTTGAACTGCAGCGTAAAATCTCTCGTCGCCGACGGCCCATAGCCACTCACATTCGCTCTCTGAATCTCCATCATCCATTTGCCCTCACCGAAATAGGGTTCACAGGGGATTATCTTGTCAAATGGACTCTCGTTGATGAAATCGATCCACTTGGCGGTGCAGTTGGCTGTCGTGGATGGGAAAGAGACGTTCCCCCATCGGGTTGGAGGGAGGGGGATGGTGTTAGGGTTTGTGATGGAGGCGAAGAAGTTGGCGTATGGTGAGCTTCCTGGCCAGCCGTTGGGGGTGTAGGTGTACAGATTAGTGATTTCCCAGGGTTGGAGGGTGAAGGGAGCCACCCGGGTCGAGAGGGAGAGGAAAAATAGAAAAATGGCAAGAAACATTGTGAGGTTGGTTTGGATGGTCGGATTACAGGTACGATGAATGTGGTCTCGATATCATGAAAACTCACTTAAGCTTGCAGCATCTTTAAACACTTCATGGAGGCTATGAACCAAGAGTCCCAAGCTCCAGGACAACGTTACTAGGTTGTGGTAACATGCCAGTTTGGAGCCATGAGCTGGCCATGAATGGATTATGGTTATTAACCTATATTAGAGCCGGCGGGTTTTGGATCCTGCGAGTTTCGTACCGCGTCGAGCTGAAGTAAAGGGGGATTTCCCCACCTTCGCTGTGTTAAGCGCGCCTATAATCTTCAAGTTTCAAACCGGGCGTGTGTAACATGAACTTCAAGTACCAGTCGTCTTGTTCTTCAAAATGCAGTAAATCATTGCTTAAACGAGGAGGATCTAGATTCTAATAATGTTGGTGTCAGTCAATGTGCTCGTCGATGAAAAATAAAAGCGGGGGTTCCCGCCCACAAACATGACATGATAGCCACACCCCCCTCCTCCAGCGTAAACTTGGCAGGTTCTTCCATATGGCGGGCTATACGGAAGTCGCGATGCAGACAAAGGAGATTCTTCCAGCACTTACCCTTGACTTTTTGGAAAAGGAATATGACAACAGCAAGTACCTGTTCGAGCCTCTCATTCAACCTTTTCGGATTAAAGAAGAAGAGCGATTGAAGAACCAGGTATCGCGTTAGCTGATCAGTAGGACGCGAGGTCTGCTTGAAATGAATGAAGCGACGGGAGACATAACATTCCTTCACCGAACCGTCAAAGACTTCCTACAAACCAGGGAAATGGCATAGTATCTCGCCTTGAAGACTCCGGCGAGGTTTTACATCCTGTGATCCTTCCTGAAGACCTGCGTCGCGATCATCAAAAGACGAAAATTCTCCGATCCCGTGTTGCTCACGCGGACAAATGATCCATCCAAGCTTCAGTCCCTAGTTTCTTCATCTCTGTCCTGTGCCACGGAGATGGAGGAAGATTTGGGCCATCTAGGATCCTCGTTGTTCAAAATGATTGAAGAGTTGGAACGGGTTCTGCTGGGGAAATTCGCCGAAAACCAGGTGTTTTATAAGCCCCAGTCGTTCGTCAAGACCGAACCAGAAACTTATTTCCGTCTTCAACTGCTTGAGCATGGAGCCAGCGCCTACTTGGCGACGAAGCTTCCCCTTTATCTTGCCTATTTCGCGTCATTCGGGCACCTAGCAATTCCGTTTATGCTGGCTCAGAGGAGAGATTGCGGCAATTTTTGCATCAGGTCACCTGTGCCGGAGCAACTCCAGCTTCGTGAGTATGAGTTTGATTGCCAAACCCGGCTACGCTGCAACTCGCCCTTGACACCCAACTCAGCCTCTTCCCCAATGCGCACGAGTTCCCTGAGAGGCGACCTCGGCCCGCTTGGCAGTGGCTTTTGAGAAAATGGTCTTTTTTGAGTCTGATGACACGACTCTCAAGAGTGAGATGTCGGATGATGAGTTCTGGCAATTGGTTGACGCCGCCATCATCTCTCGGCTTCTCCATCATGGC
>Ga0247770_1002278_pt1 | contig 11067 bp, 8 predicted proteins | sample UWRJL136409B6_FD_179943 | JGI IMG/M metagenome (GOLD analysis project Ga0247770, IMG submission 179943) | Plant litter microbial communities from Arlington Agricultural Research Station in Wisconsin, United States - UWRJ-L136-409B-6 | ecosystem: Environmental > Terrestrial > Plant litter >... | reverse complement strand
CAGCACAGCCTCTAGCGCCCTCAGATTTAAAACCTAAATCAGAGCAAGCGATATCCGATGCTGATGCCGAGACTATTAGAAAGTTGTCAGCACAACAGCCGACATCAACGTTGTCAACGGGGTCGTCACAGTCAAAATTATTGTTGCTGCAAGATTATGCCCGACGTATTGGGGAGGCGCTTGGATACCAGTCTCCGGCTACTGCTAAGGCAATCGCTGAGTATATCCAAGAGTCGATCGTCAATCAGGACATTACCGAATCTTCGTTAGCCGAGGTCGCTGGGATTGAGAACTGGCAAGCGTTTACTGCGCTTCGGAATTTGACCGAAAACGAAAAAAACTTGGTTGAAATAGTCCAGCAGGCGATCGATCGCAATGACGCGGAGACAGCAAAAGATGTTTTGATTTCGCTCAAAGAGGTTTGCGATTCTGGTGCTGCCTCACGTCAGAAAGTTTGGAACTCTGGGTTAACCGAATCTGAACGGGAGGCGTTTAGTGCGCTGATTCAGTAGGTGCGGTTGCGGGCGATCGATCGGCTACCAGTCACCGGCCGCGGCCACGGCAGAATTTACCCGGTTCTTGCGGATTGCCGAATGAACCAGGCGTGAGGCTTGAGAGAAGCCGCCACCAAAAAAATTAGCTGATTTTTTGTGTGCGCTAAAGTCAGGCATTTGCAGTATAAAGTCAGGCGGAAAGCAGTATAAAATCAGTGAGATTACAGGCATTTGCAGGGGCTGCACTTTACCTGCAAATGCCTGTAAATATCCTGCAAATGCCTGCAATTTCCTGCCAAATTACTGCTTTTTTGTGTCGAGCGTACATTTGCCTGTTGAGGCTGGTTTTGGCTGTTCTTTGTTAGTAGCAAGCAATGTTTTTGTGATCACAAACCTGACTTTTACGTGCAGAAACAAAAACGATGCACCCTTATGAATGGGGAATCCTAAGTGCAAGATGATCGCGCTCTTGCTGGCTATCGAACGAACGATTCCCTCGCCATCATCGACATTAGCAGGCTGCAAAATCGCAAACAGGATAGCGGGCGCGCGAAAGCTCTTGGCGTCCGCCGCCAATGCCAAACTGCACCAACTCGAATGCGTCGTGGGATGCCCTGCTTGATCGTAAAGGCGGCTGCCCTGTACACCAACTGGCTCGCTCCTGGCTTCAATATTGACTCACGCGAGCGTCAAGCACAGTTCTATCCAAGTCCAAACTGCCCCCGCCCGATTTTCGAGCCAAGGCTTTCGAAAGTGACCGTGAGCTAACTTCAACTCCCAACAATTCCTATGGCACTTTTGCAAAAACCATAAAAACCATAAATTGATCATTTTTACCCCCCTATAACGTCTATTTGACATGGCTTGCTATGCGACTAGCACACTAACTAGGAGGATTCAAGAGGTGTCGGAGTACAAAAAATCCATTAAAAAGCAGCGAAACTTAATTTAACTTAATTAAATTTTGGGAATTTTGGAGGAAATATTAGGAAATATTAGGGACAAGTAGGAGATATTAGGAAATAAGAGGAAATAATAGGAAATATAAGGGTTAAAATATAAAGATTTTTATTGCCTTCAGTAACAATTGTGGTGTTATTTCTTCTTACAAAAAATTGCACCCTCTGTGTGGAGAATGCAACTCGCGCTTATTGCTGGCAGGCATTACTTCTTAGAAGAACCTGACCTTGGTCGTAATATCAGTGGGGTTAGTACCTGAATCAGCGAGGCAACAGAGCAGATGAAGATAGCGAACACTCTGCATGAGCATTCTGGCAGCCCGAAAAAAATACTCTTCCACTTCACTTCTCTTATACAAAAGTGCGTTAGCACTGCATTCAATCAAACTCGGCTCCCTGTACTGCAACTCTTGCTAAAAAAATGCTACCACCTTTGTCCGATAGGTTGATATGCAATAGCTAAATGGCTATAACAAGGCGGCAATCTTTTAGGCAACCTTAACAGCCTATTCAATTAGTTCGACTTGCTCAATTGTGAAAGTACAGCTTGCTATAAATGCTACCACTTTTGAGCCTCTGCTACATTTGCTTAAAATATTATTGTAGAACTTGCTGTTAAATTGTTAAATAAATCTTAAGCATACCGGGACAGGTAAATACCTCAAAATTAACTTTTTTGGACTGGCTTTTCATGATTTTTTTTGCATAAATTTGAGTTTTTGTCAGTTTTCATGAGTAAAACTATGCAAGCTCAGCTTGAATTATTAGCTGAAGTCGAGGCAGTATTTGCAGCAAAAAACTCACAAAAACTCACAAAAACTCAACTTTATGCAAGCTGGGAAACTAAGGAAAAAAGCAGAGAAGGATGGTAGCAAGCAATGTTTTTGTGATCACAAATCGCACTTTTACGTGCAGAAAGAGAAATAACGCACCCTCCTTTTACGGAAGCCTAACCGTAAGGTCGGGTTTAATACTTTCTTTAGCTTTAATCACAACTGTAACTATTTGTACTACGATTTAACCTGAATATTCTATAGATCTAAGAAATTAGAGGGAGAAAATGCTTCAAAAGCAATTCAACAAGCTCATCACTTATTCAAGTGCGATCGCACCTAAACCCACTAATTTATACAAATAAATAAAATTATAGTCAGTCTCTACCTAATAAACTGTCTAAACAGCCCTCTCCAATTGGGGGGGGATAAAATCACCTGACTAGCGGTTGTCAATTACAGTAGTTAACTTGTATCTTGGCAAAAGGTTTTTACTGATGAAAAGCTATGAAAACTTTACCAGAAGTCAAACCCAGAGAGCTGCTATCAAACCATATTCACATTCGCCTCACTGACTCTGACTACAATCAAATTAAAGCAAGAGCCTCGCCTAGTCAATTTGAGCATGAGCGACTTCATGCGCCGCGCCGCTTTGAGGAGAGCCATGCCACGCCCTCTAGCTGCATTTGACTTGAAAGCCTATCAAGTGTTATGCAAGATTGATGCCCAATTGAGAATTGCCGGAAACAACCTCAATCAGATTGCTAAAGCTTGCAATAGTGCTGTGGCATTGGGAGAACCAGTTGTTGTCAATACAGGACTCTTAGAAAGCGTACAGCAACTCATTCGAGAAAACGGAGGTACAATTAAAACAATAGTTGCAAACCTCGCCAAATCTACAGTACGCTAATTATTAACAAGGGTGGGCTTTACCGCCTGAGCAATCGATTCTGTGCAACTGACGGCTTTTCGGTTATGATTGGCAAACAAATTAAAGGTACAGGCTTTCGGAGCTGTCTGAACTACGTGCTAGGTAAAAAAGACGCCGCTCTAATTGGCGGTACTATGTGCGGACAAACTCCTGAAGAACTGGCTGCTGAATTTGCCATCGCCCGACAACTAAGACCTAACCTGAAAGTAGCAGTTTTTCACGCCACTTTATCTGTCGATTGCACCGAAAAACTAGAAGATTCGGAAGAAAATGACCAACGCTGGCTGGCTATCGCAGCCAACTACATGAAAGCGATGGAATTTGACAACAACCAGTACGCAGTTGTCAAGCACAGCGATACAGAACACGACCACATCCACATCGTCGCCAGTCGCATTTGCCTAGATGGAGGCGTTGTTGACGATAGCTGGGATTATTACAAAAGCCAAGAAGTAATTCGCCAGCTCGAACGGAACTACAACCTGGAAACTGTTACACCCAGTTGGGAAACAGACAAGCGAGATCAGACTACAGGAGAACACAGACAATTAAAAAGCAAGGGAAACAAGAGCGTCAGGGTGCAATTGCAAGACCTAATTGATGAAGTTACCCAAGACAACCCAAGTATGCCAGAATTCGTTGAGCGGTTGCAGCAACAAGGCCCAGAGGTGCAAGTCAGATTGACTCGAACTGGAATCGGCTTCAGTAAAGGCATTTCTTACAATTTAGATGGGGTAGCTTTAAGTGGCACTCAGTTGGGTAAAGCCTACACTTTTTCTGGATTGCAGAAGCATCGAGGCGTTAGCTATGACCAAGGGCGAGATAACGCCCTAATTGAGGTTTTAATGCAGCCACAACACTTAGCGAACGCCCCCAGCAAAGCAGAGGAAAATGAGTTAGAGTCGTCACAATCCGAGTTAGTAGCAACCCTATCTGCAACAGCAAATGAGTTAGAGTGGTCACAATCTGAGCTATCAGCAACTGCACCTGGAACTCCTGCAACAGCAAATGAGTTAGAGTTACAACTGTCAATCTTGCCTGAACCTGATGAAACTCAGTGGGTCAGAGTGCGATCGCATCTAGCAGTCGAGTACAGTTTACCTTTAGAATTGCTTGATTTATTACACTCTCATTCTTGGCTGTATGCCGGCTCAGAAAAGGCTGTCTTTACAGGACGGACGCTTGAGGGGGAAGCCCGGTTCGCTTTTGTTCTAGATGAAAGAGGCAACTTTACTACAACCCATTCCCTGTCATCTGAAGCTGCTTTCTGGGTAGCCACTGCCGGAGAAATTGAGCGAGCTGTGATTGCTTGTAACCCAATAGAAGCCCTTTCAATTTTGCTTATTGAACAGGAAAACTCTGCAACAGCACCACCCACAATTTACCTAGGAATTGAACGAGCGTCACAACTGCCTACACAATTCTTACAAGAACTCGATAGCCTTATTATAGCGATCGCAGAAGATTCTCACCTCGCTCGAAATGCGAACGCGCTACTACCGGATGCAGAACTTGTCAGTCCACAGTTAAGTTGGAACGATATCTGGATACAATTAATTGAGCAAGAACAGCAAAATCTTAAACAAAATAACCAAAAGTATAAACAGCGCATCCAAGACATTGAACTGGATTAGCTTTTACAGCTTTAAAAATTGATACGACTTACGCAACTGAGGAATTTTTAGACTATCTGTGGCGTAAGGCGCTCCGTGTGAAGCATACAGATAGAGCCTCTACGTAAGTCCTGTTGACTGTGGTTTAAGCAAGCAAAACGCTAGCTAAAAAATTTCCTAACTGCGACATTAATTACTGATACCGCTGCCAATAATTATTATAAGTGTTCCAATATATTTGTCAACAATTTTCGCTGCACATACAGCTTTCGCAAACATTGCGGTGCATCCGGCTATCGCCGTTACTCCCTAAAAAATCAAGTCGCGATCGTGGTCAGGGGGTAAATTTTTACCGGACTGTCAAACTTTATCAGACCACAACAGTTTAGCCGATTGCAAAGCGCGGTCCCGACAACAGAAATTTATGCAACTGCCAAGGCTGACATAACGGCTGCTGCGCTGTCAATCTCCTTACACTTCTGAAACTTGATTTTTAATTCAACTTACCGTACCGTAACTTGACTATTAAATCAATCCAGTCTTTGTTAAAAACGCTAAAAAATAGCTAATTGTTGTGAACGTTAAAATCAGGCATTTGCAGTATAAAGTCAGGTGTTTGCAGTATAAAATCAGTGAGATTACAGGCATTTGCAGGGACTGCATTTTACCTGCAAATGCCTGACTTTATACTGCAAATCCCTACAATTTTATGCCAAATTACTGATTTTTTGTGCAGGGACTGCCTTTGCTTGTTGAGGCTGGTTATAGCTGTTCTCTCTCGGTAGCAAGCAATGTTTTTGTGATCGCAAACTCTAACTAATTCGTGCATACGAAAAATGGCGTTGCTGAACTAAGGTATGAATTCAAGGTTTCGGGAGTCCTATAAGCCAAGTAGGATAAGTTTTGTAACTTTCCAAAAAAGTTGACTAATACCGTGAATCAGCAACGCCCAATTTTGATATTACCCATTGCACAGTTGTGCAAAAATAACTACCTTCACGAGCAACAGGAAATACAAACTCATGCAATTAACTTGGCACAAACTACTCTAGTTTCATTCCATTTGTTTATTTACTATATTAATTAAGCAAACAGAGTTGGGATTTGAAACAAATTATCCAAACTCAACATTTATGAACCAATCAATAATAAAAAAGGAGAGCGACCTGGCTACATTTAATTTTTCCAGCTCACTAGGGAGGTGTTCGACAAATATTGAGCAATTTTTTCTGTCCCCCAACCTAGCTGAGTGTCTATCTGCTCCAACCTATCTGAAAAGCTCCACGGAATATATCTCAATCCTTGAGGAAAGTGCTTTATGTTTCAATTTCTCGGTGTAGCCTTTAGTCCTTATGTTGTCATTGAGGTGGCTCAGGGAATTTATCAGCACGTTAATCCGACGCACCAGCAGGCAGAAATCGAAGCGGCTTTTTCTGCGGCAAAGGAGGCGAACGCTGTTTACCCCAACACGGTAACTTCTTTGGTTTTCACCAATGAATATGTCATCAACGCAGAGACAGCCGATGCTGTCAACGCAATGATTGTGGCTAACAAGCAGAAAGCCCACGAACTGCGTATTAAAGTGGGCGTGCGATCGCATACCTTCGGAGAAATCGCCAATCCAAACAGCCCCTATTACACCCAGTTAAAGACACTGATCCAAAATTGCGATTTTACCCTTTGCAATCTTTATCCCGCTGTGAACACTGCCACCCCGACCGCTGGTGTGAATCAAGTGGGTCAGGATTTTCATCAAATTAAAACGGCGGTTGCAGACATCAATCCGCAATGCGAAGTGATGATTGGCGAAACTGGGTGGTCTTCGCAGGAGATTAGCTTTAACAACACGGACAACAACGTGGCAAATCTCCTTGCCTATGATGGCAGTGAAGCGTCGTGGAGAAAAATCTATGAAGCTAATCGCGCTGTGATTGGAAATGACCCTAATCAACTCCAAGCTGGTCAGCCTCAGCCTAATTCTAGCCCAAGCAAGGGCGGTTTCCGGGATATGCTGGAAGCTTTGGGAGCATTTGAATCTGGACTACCACCAGGAAATCCAAATCAGTACAAGGTTGAAAACAGTCTGGGTTTCATGGGCAAGTACCAATTTGGAGAAGCCTTGCTAATAGACCTTGGTTACTACAAAACCCCTAAGCCTTATATTGGTGGAGGAAATGGTGTAGACAAGAATTATTGGCGCGGTACATGGACGGGAAAGAAAGGAATTAATAGCAAAAAACAATTCCTGAATTCTCCCGCTGTCCAAGAATTTGCGATTCGTGAGGCTTTTGCCCTGAACTTGAAACGTGTTAACGCTAGGCTAGCCGATCGAGGAAAGTCACTAAACGACTACCTTGGTAAGGCAAAGACATTTAAGGATAATGGGGTGTCAAAAACAATAACAATTACCCTTTCTGGAATTCTAGCAGGGGCACACCTGCGCGGTCCTTATGGAGTAGCTAACCTTCTGTTGGATAACAAAATATCTCATGATGAATATGGCACGTCTATTCTCCGTTACATCAAAGAGTATGGCGGTTACAATGTGAGGCCAGCAGATTTTTCGTAAACTTTTTAAGGCGTTGCTGATTCACAGTATGAATCAACTTTTCACTTGATGTTACAAAACTCACCCTACTTGGCTTATAGCCATTCCGAAATCTTGAATTCATACCTGTATTCAGCAACACCGAAAAAATTATACATTTAGTATTTTTGATGGTAAAAACTACAATGAAGTTTATCTGTAAAGTGAAAGCTGTAATATTGTGCGTGGGATTGTTAGTAGGTGTATCGCTCGCTGATCGGGTTCAGGCAAAAGATATTAATCTGCTTTGTTATCTAATAATGCCCGATCAGCGAATCATTGATTTGGGAAAAATGTGTGGTCGTAGTATTGAGAAAGCTCGTGCCCTTTCGCCCGAAGAGCGAGAGGCTCAATTTCTTCGGAATTTTTACGAAAAACTCCAAAGTCATCCAGCAGGAAAAGAAATTTTGGAGCAGTCTGACCCGGATGCTCTAATTGGCAGGGCGAATCAGATCTGCAATGCAATTAAAGAAGGAACTTATCAGTCACCCCAAACTCAATCCAACCCTAATGAGCCAGATGAGCGTAGAATTGCCAACTTAGTAGAAGCATTCGTAGACGAGGTTGCCTCTCAAGGCTTCTGTGTAGACTCAAAATGATATAACTGCCATTTTCCATAACTCTAAGAGAAATCAGCATATTTCCAATATCCTGACCTGGGTTTAAAAGTGCTATGGCTAGGCGGGACAGACAATCGAGGCTATGGCTCGATTCAGAACAAACATTCCACTATCTAGCCCAGTCTCAACCTTCTACCTATTAGGAAGGATTCTAGAGAGTAGGGATATAGATAAATAACCCCAACTCCGCACAACAAATTGCCATCTCCTAAGCCAGAGCCTGGAGTGGTTGCGATCGCCCGTTGGGTCTGCCAGGTCTGGTAATGAGCGTTTGCAAACCAGGCAAATATTTAGCTCATAACTTACAACTCTGCTCTCACGATACTGAATACGTTCTCTAATCCAGCATTGAGGGGAGTATTGCCAACATTTTGTTAAGCAAGGCAGGAGCAATCTTTTCGCGTACAAACTTTGGATCTTCCCATTCCGGAGGATATGCCTCACCCTTTTGGCGTTTCACTGCTATGGCGTGTTCAGCAAGGGCAAAGGCTGCTTTTGTTGCGACATCAATTTTGTTGGTTGCTCTACTGATCGGGTTTCTGGGTTTCTTTCTCATAGTTTTAATATTGCAATTTCTAAAGACGTTGTAGCTCAGCCCTTTCTAGGGCGTATGAATTCAGTAAGGCAATCACCTCAGTAGGCAGGGTAGGGGGGTACGGGTTACAGGGCGAGGTTAGATATTTCTAATGTCACTTTATAAATACCTAACACGCGGAACTGCTACAGCTTCATCAGATAAGTGTATTTGCACCCCTTCGGAATCTTGATAGTGAGTTCTCGGACAAAATGCGATTCCTTGTCCAGTGCGATTCTGTATTCGTCCTCTTTGGAGCCAGAACTGGCAGCGATGATTTTACCTGTCTGTCCGTGATGGGTGCTGCCAACTTCGGCAATAACTACTCTGTCGCCCTCGGCAAACTGTTTATGGTTTGCACCGATCGCGGGAATTGGGGGGGTTGGTTCTTGTGGATTGTCGCTATTGGCGCTCGGCTTCGGCGTCACTTCCGAGGATGCCGATGGCTCTGATTCATTCTCAATTTCTTCCTCCGGAGAATTCGGGTCAATTAGTCCAAAGTGAATAGCGGCATTCTTCCAATCATCTTTGTAGACTCGCTTTAAGTAAGGGATGTCTGGAATATCAAACGGGGCAGCTTTAGGAGGAACTACCTCTGGGTTAGCCAAGACGTATGAGTACGTCTCTTTGAATTCCTGTAAATACTCAGCTCCATGCTTGTTAAGCCAAGCTGTTCGGCTCCCTATCTTGAATGAGCATTCCTGTATTTTTTTCAAACAAAATTTTTCAAAGCTCTCTCTCATCCCTTCTGAGAGTGTCTTTAATAAGTCTGAAAAAGTCTGAAGAGTTTTAGAAGCCTTGCTGACAAAGGATTTCAGAGGTTGATTTTCTCTTTTTTGCGGGTTTGCTCTCATTTCTGGATTTGCTGTCTTATTTTTGAGAATAGAGTCAGATTTTTGAGGCTCCTGCTTTATTTGTGAAATTCCCTCTAAATTTCTGTAACTGACTTTACTCTCCTGAAAATCAAACAAGCCCAACCTCTGAAGCTTGGCTTTTGCCCTGTAATAAGTGGCTTTACTCATGCCACACTCTCTCAGGATGTCAAACGGATCTAACTCCTTGTAACGGTCGCCCCAAGGATCGTGCTCTATTAAGTAAGACCAAAACCGCCACTCAGCAGCAGAAAGATGAGCCTCTCTGAGCTTTTTAGCCATTGAAGAAGCGAAAGGGTAGAATTGACCAGCGATCGGTGTAGAATACGTCATAAGTCATTGGCTCGTCCCTAAGGCGAGTTGAATCCAAAGACCGCTGCAAGTAGATCGCAAATCAAGGGCAGCGGTTTTTGGCGTTTATAGTTATTGTCAAAAGCTTAAAACACAACAAGACGAATTCGATGGGTGATTTTTTGATTTCCCCCTCTCATTTTCCGTTGCGGGGTACTCCGTCAAGGGTTCGATAAATTCTACTCGGTAAGCTTTCAGGCTCGTCTGAGCTTTTTCGTCACTTTCAAAAATCTCTAGCTCGCCTGAAAGCTTACCTCGTCACGAATTTCTCTTTCCCCCCTTGACTGAGCCTCCCCCCTCCACTGGTTGAAGAGGTGGGGGAACACCAAAAAATATCAATCCTGCTCGTGACAAGTTGTATCGCTGATTCACGCTTGCTATCTCAGACATCCTCAATTCTGTTACGCAATCAAAAATTTTCTATATCTGTTACACCATCAAAAAATAGCTCTAACTTATATCCTGTAAGCTTTTTGCTTCTATTTCTTTTCTTTGTTGTTCGGTTTGTAAACCGGGTAGTACTCAGACCCGGTTAATCACGGTCAAAAACAAAAGGAGGCGGGGGGGGGAGGCCACAACTCGGCTGGCCCCCCCGCCTCCCACTTTTATCTTTCTCTTTCTTCTCCTTGGATTAAGCGTTTATACTCAGCCTCAGCAGCCTTGTATTTAGGGGAGCCGCCCTTAGTTACGCCCCAAATTTCAAGGATTATTTTCGCCTTGCCATAACTGCGAGCCTGCAATTGATGGATGCGTTCAGTGCGTTCTAAATCCTCGTTCTGTTCGGGTGCAGCTTGTATCGCCGTTCCGAACGTTCCCGCCTCTTCATCTTCCCCATAAGTCAGTGCTAGAGAGCGTTCTAAGTGTTCGCGAGGGTTCAGAATTTGTTCTGCTTCCTGTTGACGCTGCTGTTGGGAAATGTAAGCGCTTGTCGCTATTTCATCGACCACATCAGCAGTGATTGCACGGGTTTTGATTTCCTCGATTTCGTTCTGTTCCGCTTGTTCGCGGGCGATGTTGCCAGCAGTAACAGCGCAAGCAATCGCAGCCGTTAAACTCAGCCCTTGCAATGCTTTGTGAATGTCCAGGTTTTTGTCTAGTGCCGCTAAGGGAACTAACCACAACATCACGGAGGAGGCGCTCAGCACAAAAAGTTTTAAGTGCATAGGTAGGGTTTGCTGAATAATTGATCGCAGACCACTAGCAGGAGTGATCGATATATTCAAACCGAGTTAAAGATGAGTTTTTCCTGCCTGATTTTGAGAGAAATATAAGCGCAAATTATGTTAAGTCCAA
>Ga0247770_1002277_pt1 | contig 11068 bp, 10 predicted proteins | sample UWRJL136409B6_FD_179943 | JGI IMG/M metagenome (GOLD analysis project Ga0247770, IMG submission 179943) | Plant litter microbial communities from Arlington Agricultural Research Station in Wisconsin, United States - UWRJ-L136-409B-6 | ecosystem: Environmental > Terrestrial > Plant litter >... | reverse complement strand
TAATACATATAATGCAAGTCTTAACAGATGTTAACTTTCAAGACTTCAAAATTGATATTTCGTCATGGAAAAACATTCTAAAAACCCAAAACTTTATTTTTATATTACCCTTGTATATAAAAACCTATGTTTAAAGTTTGAGCTTAATTGACTAAGTAATGGTTGTGTTGTGGGGGTAGGAATTTGTGGGTTTTGTGTGGCGCTATTGTTCCGCTTCAGGTAGTGTTCCGTTTCTGGGTGTATGAACTTATCAGACAATCCCTTGCTCCGGGGAGAATTGCAACGGAGTAGAGTCTAGAACAAAGATGATGTCCTAATAAGGTGTCGTGTCGCTTTTGCTAGTAGCTGTTACTGTTCAACGTTGGAACAAAATCAGGTTGAAGAAAATGTTCCAAAATTGCATGCCCTGTTTAGAAGATAGGAGAGAAGTAAATTTCTAAGCATCCAAACGGGTGACAACGAGATATTCACTTCTCCTGTTTCTTGCGCTATGCAATACAATTCTAGGCTGATAGTTGCCTTAGGTCTTGAGTCTTGTTTTTCACGGGAAGGGTGATGAAAACCTAACATAGGCCAAATGATAGGCAGATGGTTTGTATCAAATGTCGTTGAGGTTTGGGGAGGGGAGTTGTTCCGGGGATGCGGAACGGTTTCGAGGGTTATGAAGGATGAATAGGCGGTGACACCGTGGTGATGATTGGAAATAGGAGAGGAGGGGAAGTAAATTCGATAATTATGTACCCTTTTGCTTTAAGTGTCGGTGAGTGCATGATGGGAGTTTGAAGAATAGTTTGTGACGAGGGGCAAGCGATAGAGGATGCAGATGTGGTGATCCAGCAGTAGTCATCAAAACGACCCATCTGAGCCGAACCTTATGGTCTAGAAACTCACACTTAAAAAATTACTAATATTTCAGTGTAGACCAAATCTTTCTGCATTCATGGTCTATCTTGCTCTCCAGTCCTTGCATTATATCTCCTCATTCAATCTTGGGCAGACGCCCCAGGCCGTTGCATCACTCCCATGTTGTCAAACTGTTGATCGCCACACGCGACACTCTCCAAAACCGACTAATTCTCAATCTTTCTAATCCTGCTCTGGCTCTCAAACTAACGCTTTAGGCAAGATTCATCAAACGCCAGAAAGACGCCACAAAGCCAATATCAAAGTCCTAGACGTGGGCAGAGAAAAAAGTGTTATCATTTCTGTTTTGTACAGCAAAAATACTATAGAATGGTGCAGCAGCTGGGTTTCTCGCTAACCTTCTTGGACTCAGCCGCCATTTGCTTGCCCGCCTCGGTCTTCCGGACGGCCTTCCTGGGTTTCCTGTCAAAGCAATATTTTCTGAGCTCCTCTGCAAACAAGAGCTGGGGCGGCGCTGGCTCCACGCGGATTCGATCGACAAAATAATCCAGGACCCGTTCGTGGCTTTTGCCGTCATTGAGAAACTTGAACACCCTGGGGCTCTTTTGTAAGAGACTCCGACGCGCCATCTCAAGGTCGTGGTTCACCGTCTCGTACTGGTCGTTATACTTGCGGTCGACACGGTCCCATCGGGTTGTGACAAAGGCCACATGGGGGAAGAAAGATTCGCCGCAAATAGCCTTGAGGATCCGGATATTGGCCTTATCGACTGCTGTGAACCGTACGTTCTGAATACTGTGAAGATAGATGACGCCGTGGACGGGGTTTTGCCCTAGCTGCCCAGCAATTTGTTCCAAAATCTCGATGTTTTCCTCTGATGTGTTCTTGTCCGCGAGCCCTGGGGTATCAATGATGGTGAACCGCTTCCCCTTGTAGAAGGTGGTGTGTCTTGAGCAAACTCTGGTGGCTTCAGACAGATGTATTCAGCAATCTACGTAGGGATGACTTTCTTTTGTGTTGTGGGGCAGAGGGTAGGACTTACTCTCCGTCACTCCACCGTAGCGACTAATTTCAACATCGGCTCCTGTCACTGCTTTGGTGAAGGTGGACTTCCCAGACCCGTGAAGTCCGATGAGTAAAATTACCATACCCGACATCTTTGTGACGTTACAACAACGTCTGTGTGTTGCGAAGTGTAGGGTGGACTGATAATTGTTTAAAAAGATGAGAGATGAAATGTTTCCGTTGGCGACGCTACCAAAATCAACCAAGTGGCGGGGGATCCAATACCTAGGTATCTAGGTTGGTAAGGTGTACGACCATCCGAGGATTAATCAGTGCCTGGATCTAGGGTGGTGTTGGGTTGGGTTGGGCCGAGCTCGACCACGCATGTCAGAAGCGCATCTTTGTAGCATTGATCTCACTCCTGCCCAACTTTGTCTCATTAGGCGAGGATTTAGCTTGTCGTCTCGTGCATCCATGTGGCTCTTATTTTGAGGATTCTGAGGGATGAACACGGCAATCTCTTTGGACACCCCCCGCCTTCCGAGCGTGCATTCACCACTCATAGCAGCGCAGTGCCAGCGCATCCCTCTGCAGACTGCAAATTGTGGGGCACACCAGCTTGCAAGTGTGTGGTCTTGCCCAAAGATATGTCCATTTTTTTTGGAGCCACGTCCTTCCGTGAGAAGTCGCTGGCCGTTACCTGCCCGACCAGCACGTCGCCCAACGACGCTCTGCTGACCAAACCCAGAACCCAACGGTCGCCCTAATCGGGCTGAAGGCAGATGAAGTAATTAGCGTGATTGATCAAAGGAGGGACAAGGGCGGGCATCGGGGTGTCGTCCTTTTGTATTCTCGCCCATCTCTTTCTCAAGCGCCCGGGACTCAATCTTTGTGCCATCACCCTAAGGTCGCTGATTCCGGCAAGTGACAGACACCAAAATGGCGGCCACGGGACAGAAAGGCGACCGTGAGGTCCTGATTGCCTTGATGGGAATGACAGGAGCCGGCAAGACGACGTTCGCAAGGGCCGCATCCGGTGACCAAACACTGAAAGTTGGCCACAGCATATATCCATGTAAGCAAATCCCCCCTAATTGCCCTTCCCCTCTGTCCTTTTCCCAACCTCTTGGAAGCAATATTAGCCGAAAGCGCTGACTCAACATTGCAACCGTCTTGCAGGCACCCAGGACCCGCAAATAGTCCCTTTGGCTTTGGACGGTCGTCAGATTCTCTTGATCGACACCCCGGGCTTTGATGACGACGACCGATCAGATGTGCAGATTCTTGAGGATATCGCCACATGGCTGGCCAAACGAGGGTATCTCAAGGGATCGCACCAGCTTGATGGCTTGATTCTCCTGCATCCCGTTACGATGCATCGCCTGGGCGGGAACGAACGGAGGCGCACCAGGCTCCTTCAAAACCTGTTGGGCCAAAACGCCTACAAGCGCATCATCATTGCCACCACCATGTGGGAGAGAATCACCGACGAAAAGGATGTTGAAATGGGACTCAAAGGGCGGGAAAAGGATATCTGGTATGACCTCGTCAGCAAAGGTGCAAAGATCAGAAAACACAACAACAACCCCGATTCCGCACACAAAATCATCCGCGAGATCGTCAAACTGTCGGAAAAGCATGGAAAGCTCGAGCCCTTGATTCAAACCGAGCTTGCAAAGGACCCTCGTCTTGTCAAGACGACGGCTGGCAAGTCGATGAAGAGAGATCTCGAGGCCGACATCGCCCGAGCCAAGACAATGCTCATGGAGCACATTGCAACCAAACCCCAAGAGCCGGGAAAAGCGGGCAAATATAGACACCCTAAAAAGTGGAAAGAGCACAAAGAGTGGGTCGAGGAAAAGAGAGAGATTGAAACGAGGCTCGCGAGACTAGAAGCCAGGCTCGACAAGCTAGACAAGGTGAGTTGCTAACCCGGACGTCGCTCTTCTGCCAAAGAAGCGGCGGCAAAAACAAAACAACGGACTTACTAACGACCCCCTTCCATTAGTTCAATTGGAGCAGTTTCTTCGCTGGCCTCTTTGGACGCAGGTGATGAAACACAGCAAGCTTCCCCAATATTGCAAGGGACCGAGGCCGGAGGTGAGCGGGGCACGGGATAGTGAGAATAGTATTTTGGGGGGTCTTTAGCGAACTAGTGCACGAACGGATGAAGAGATCACGGTTAGAACTGATGTATGCAGTGAATGGGATGTCGGGCGTGGAATTGACGCTTTTTCAGACAGGGGTGGAATGGATTAAGTCGAGAAAAGGTTACCGCTCAATCCGATGTTGGAGGTGGAGTGAGAGGCATCATGGAGGGACGGGTCCACCTAACTGTTGAATTCAACGCAGTCAACCAAGAACACAGTAATTACCGCCATCAAGTCTTGTTGTATTCCGGGAGCCGTTCTCTTAGCTAAGCGAAGCTCTGGTGCTCGGCCGCGCTGCGGTTCCGTGGCGCCAAGGCGCGATTACGTAATTTGACACTAACCTGCTCCACAATTCGGGAATGCCCCTGCTCTCTCCACGATCACCAACATCGCGTAAGGTAGACAGTAATATTTTTGCGCCCCTTTCTTTCCATATAGATACAAACTTCCCTTTACATCTCCGCTGCCAGTGCCTCAAGGTTTTGGGCAAAGGAAAAGGTGTAGGGGCAGTTTCCCCACCCACATGAGACAAGGCACAAGGGCTCCTGTCCTCCGCTTATCAGTCGCCCCTGTTAACTGACAATAATGCCCCACAGTGGCAACCAAAACCTTCATAAAACTTCAGGTACCCCGCTCAAAAAATAGCGTCGATGGTCGACGAGCTGATCCCGGTCCATTCCTGTCAAGCCGTATCGATACCGCTCTCCCCGCAAGCCCGGCACAACGCCCAAATCCATCACCCTCCTCACTCCTGTCGGTCATTTTGGATCCCCGACGCCTGGAAAGCCAGGCAATAACACCTCAGGGTTCAGCCCCGCCTATATGCAGGGCAAAGGTTGCACCAGATCCATTTCAGAAAGAAACGCCAGCAGCTTTACAGATTACCCCAACTTCTCTGGCTAACCTTAAAGACATGGTTGGGAGAGGAAACAAGAATATTCCGGCTAATCGTTGACTGAGAGCAAGAAGAAATTTAGAACTAGGTCATCTACTGTGTAATACTTTTCGTCTTCTGGTTGCCTGTACATCCCATCCCCCCCACTCCTACCTTTACGACAGATCCAATTTTCCTATACCTTTCCAAAAGAAAAATCCAATGTCCTTCTCTGATCGCTTTCATCACTGCTTGACTCCTCTGCTGATATCCCGGCGTCTCCGTCCGAGGGACGGCCTAGCATCTCAAGAGGATTCGCAACCCCGTAAAACCCCCTCAGTCTCCCAGTTCCAGAGCTTGGCCTCCTCTTTCCACCCAAATTGCGTCTTAGGCCCTTATAGTGACCAAGGTTAATATGCGGTAGACTGTCCAGCGTCAAGGGCGGCTCCCAGCCGATACTATCTCGGTCCCCCGGGAGAGATGTCGAGCTATGGTCGCTGGATAATGGAGATCGATGACGATGGCTATGTCGGTGCAAGACCTTCTCGCGTGCCTGTTGTGGCCTGTTGTGCCAGTCTGAGTGGTCCGAGTCCAAACCGGACGACAAGGAACGGGGGAATCCGCTGATGAGGTGGGAACCGTTTTCGCCAAACTGCACAACCATTTGGATGGCCGTGATGACCCGGTTTTTATTGAAGGAGACTGATTGAGCTGAGAAAGTTCCCTTTTCCATGGCCTCTACCACGCTGCCAAGGGGGACTGTTGCTAAAGGGCCATTGGCTGGGGGATAGCAATGGATAATGAGAGACAGAGGACCCTCGATGAGTGCACGTTGTGCTAGGTATTCTCCAAAATATCTTAGCTCTTCTGATTGTGGTATGAATCGGCAGCGTAGCTTCCCTGTGTACGATAATTGAGAGTTAGAGAAACGGAAATCTGGTTTTGGAGCGGTGAAACATCGAAACTGTCCGGCAGTGGTGTCATCATACCTTTGACCTTTGACTTCTCTCGGAGGCCTTCCTCGATAGAACTTAAGTCAAAATAGAAAGAAGAGGCAACAAGTTGGCGTGCCACCTCAAAAATCTGGGGCTCAGTGACCAGGAACTTCTTGATATCACTCTGGAGGCCAGTCATCCTGTCAACATCGTCAAGGGCAGGAAGCGAGGTACCGGGAAGAGTTGGGTTGATCCGGAAATGCCGCTTCGAGGGTCCAGAAGTCGAAGACTCAGCGAGGTTGTAATAGTCATCCCAGATCCTGTCGCAATCAAGCGCCAGTTCCATATTGTTGACAAGAATTCTGAAGAGATGACGCCAGTTGGACAAGAAACCTGGTTGCTTACGCATCCTAAAGCACTTAGCTGATATCGAGTCGTTAGTTGATGCCGAGTCAGCGATGAGTGGCGCCGATCCCGTGCCAATTGAAAGCATCACATCTGGCTGCTGGTATTCCGGCCAAAGAATTCTTCGTTCAAGGTCGGCGATCCGAACAGGGTTGTTGTGAAAGAGTGCGCCGTCAACGTACGACCTTTGGGTCGGACCGTGGTGGAATTGCTTGAAGTACTGGGGAGCTGCGCAGGTAGCCCGAGCACTACAACAGGAGCAGATGTTTGTCAGCGAAATAGAACCCTCAGAGTGAATCGAGGGAAGAAAAACAACTTGGAACTTAACTTACGCCTCCCATATTTTAAGTTCCTGGGCCACTCTCTCGGGTCGTTGAAAATGATAGCTGGCCCCAGCTGCAAAGTGTGTGACATGTCGTTAGCGTCATCGTCGCAGAATACTAGTAGTATGATCAGGCCATCGGCTAGCTAGATCCCGGGACTACGTACTTGGAATATTGGAGTCTGCAGGCCGGTTGTAATTCGACAAGACAAACGCCTTGTTACTCACAACTGACGCTGCAACCACAGCGACGTGTAACGGCTGAGAACGGCCTCCACCCCGTGGTGTTTCCTGTTGGAGTCCACCAAAGAGAAGCCGGTCTTCCGAGAAGACAGCCTTCAGGGTTCTCTCCATTGGTTGGGTCTCGTATTTAGAATGATGGAAACCCTCGACAATCGTCCCGATGATGGCCATGTTAATACCCACCCTTGGTGTGAATATCCCTTTGCAGAGGGTCTCGAAACGGGTGATGCATTCAGCCACAGACCAGCCCATCTGACCCAATCCAAGAGCGACCAGCCCTCCAGCACTTGAGCAGTCAGTGAAACTGATCATTGTGCTTAAAGTACAGTTGGTGCGGAAACCTACCTTGTTCCAACGATCAGATCAAAGAAGGATTGAATCCGCAGCTTCCCACCCAGCGCGCCTTCAATGCACTTGAGAACTTCGAGTTCAATAATTCCTCGAATTCCACCTCTGGAGAGAATTGTCAGTACCGCTAAATTGCCAAAATAGAAGGGATGCATCTCACCCGTCCAAAGCCATAACACGCACTCCCGAAGACCTGGGTTTGATGGGTATGTGCGCCGGGAAGGACGTGGGCAGGCACCCACTACCCCCAATAGGACACTCTTCCATGCCCACTGTTGAGGTGTTGGGATCCCATTTGCCGAAGGCCATAACACATTCAGCGCACAGCAAATGGCCGCAGGGCAGAGGGTGTTGCCCCGCCTCGAGCAAGCAACAAAAACAAGCACTCTGGCTCATAAGAAGAGGCCCGATCGGACCTCTCCAATCCGGTGGATCGACGTAGCAAAAAAAACCGCGAAGAACCGTATCCCTGTGAATTAACGATGCAGACAATATTTCAGAGGGTGCATCTCGCTTGGCCGTGAGGTGTTTCCCCAGCCTGTCGAGCAGCTTCACTAGACAGCAATAGACATTATCACGAAATTCCTTTCGATATTCGCCAAGCGCAAAATCTGAGACGTAGTCACCCGCCAAAAACACTTTGCCGTTCCCCGTTTGATGCCCCTTAGTATGCCGGGTACGAACGTTGACACAGCGTGCGCGGCTTTTGGGATGCCGTTTCTCGCAAGGCCAGTGCTCGTCATGGAAGAGCTCCAGGACGCCGTCAAGGAGACCAATATACTTGGGGAATATCTGCAAAGCGGTCCCTATTGCGTAGATTTAAGAGTTAGCTCGGGGTACAGACCGTTCGTTCGAGCAACGGTGGAGAGCAAAATTAGATGACTGGTGGGAGAGGAGCGCACGCAGTGCGATAACAGACCCTTGTTCTTATGTCTTGCAACGTCAAGCATGATGCAGGATGCCACCATATAACTCAGCTCGGTGAGGATCTGGTCAGCCGAGACCTTTCGGATGTCCTTCCACTTGTTGGTGATGGCGAGCAACAGCTTGGAGATGTTCCCCCCGAATCCGGCCGGGATGGGCGAGTTGCGGAGCAGTGTTTTGCCAAAGTCAAAAGAAGCCTCAAAACTCTCTGCAAAGACGGAAAATGCATCACGCATGTAGTATTCCAGGTCTTGGGCATCTAGAACCATCCTGGCGCGGTTCCGTGCATCCAAGGAAGCCAAGCAAGCTATGGAGATGGATTCATAGAGCTGCTTTACTTTTTTGTGCACAAGAGACAGCATTTGGTCCTTTGGTACGCGAATGATCTGTTTTGAGAGCGCAAGTATCAGCCAGATTTCACATTTGAGATATCTGGAACTCGATCATACCTCAATAGAACTGTAGTAACATAGGATGAGCTCCCCTAATGTCGCAATATTCTTCCCCCGCTCCCTCCAAGAGTCGACCCAGGACCTCAGCCTTTCATTCGTGTTGAGCACTCTAGACACCGACTTGAGAATTTCTGCGGTGTTGCTCTTTGAGTTCCAAAAGTCCGGGCGGTTGTCATGGTCGGACGCATTCAGAACGATGATGGCATGTGGGAGAACGGGTTGATTGGAGGACGTCTCGATGGCGTTTGTTGCCCAACTCAACAGCTCCTCGAAGACCCCTTCAATAACTCTAGTGATGAAGTAAGAAATTAGCAATGACAAATATGAGAAAAAGCGAGATGGCAAAGGAGGTAAAGTTATCCCGCTAGGAGGAATGGACCCACCGATGGTTCTTGAGAACAAACACAATGACATCCGAAAACGCATATAAAAGTCGGGGATACACATGCGTGACGGCAAATCCACGACTTCGAGTCCTGGTTCCATTTATGGACCATCGAAGTGGGTATTCGTATGCCACCTTTTGACGCTTGAAGAAGTTGTCATCATTCCGCGCCGCTCGCTCATCTTCCTCCATGAACTGCTTCTTGAGCGTTGCCCCTTCTGGTTCACGATTGCCACCATTGAGTCCTTCACAGTCGGCAAGTAGGATAGGGCGGGTGGTCGACGCCGTGCGAGGATCAAGGTATAAATGCACATCTTCAGATGTCGGGAGATGGTGCGTGCGTGAACCGACCACGGGGGTCGAGTACGTCTCCTTGTTGTCATTGCTGGCAAAGTCAATCAACAGCTTGACAAGTGAGCTTTTCCCTGCCCCCGTTTCACCTACGAATGAAACCAAACTTGGGGTTCTAGGGCCCACGGTTGAGGTTGAATCGTTGTTTGCCTTCCATCCGTCCAGGAAGTCGTTGAGACGTCCATAGTTTTGAAGCAACAAGGAATTTGAGTTGTTCGGTGAGTTGTTCTGTGAGTTGTCCGGACGCTCAATTCCTGTCAGCCCCTTCGTTAGTTTTCTTTAATACCTTGGTACAATACAACACATCCACTGTAGCATCAGCAGCATTAATGGAAAGGGGACGGAGAGACATACCAAACCAAGCAGTGTTTTCATCCTTCCGATGAAGTTTCTCTCTCTGCCGGTCATCCTCGGTGGGCGACAGCACTTTTCCTATCTTATAGGCAATATCCAACGGCGTTTTCTCATGTGGTGTCGATGTTAGAGGCCTCGATCTCATCTTGTGGGCTGCTTGTTCCCCCCAACAACTATCGCAAAATTTAAGTTCGCATACTCCGCAGAACCACCAATTCTCTGGCGACTTGTTGCCGCATTCCAAACACTTTGCCTTGGTTGTGGTGAGAAAATGCGGAGACTCAGCTGAACTCTCGAGTTCTTGGGGTTGCGCGAAAACTGGGACTGGTGTTTGCTGGGAAGTTGAATTCTCTTCAGAATCGGAATGAAGACATTTGGAGTGAGGCTCCTCCATGTGTGCTAAGCTTGGCGTCGCCGACTCAGGGCTGATGATCTGGCGGGGATTTGAAAAGAACACTGAGTTTTGGCTGTCCGTCAAGTTGTCATTCGAGCTGTTGAGTATCAGTACTCAGCCATGAGTAGATCGAGCGATTACATCACAAAGGGCAATTTACATGCTTGCTGGCGCTGCCTCTGAACTTACAGCAGTCGTGACTAGCCATGGTGAGCCTGACCCTGAGGAAGGGCTCCCCTCAGTCACGACGCACTCCGAGACAACTTTAGCATGTTCTTGCGTTGGGGGAGGAGAGTCAGAGGGTGTCAGGGGAGCATCTTTTGAAGACCGATTACGACGGCGACGACGAAGGAAACTGAGCATAATCAGCTCGAGAGATGAGATTAAAGCGTGGTGAAAGATGCACTGAGACTCGAAGTAAAACGTAAATTGCCCGTAAGGGAGCTGGTTTGATGAAATTTGGGCGACCCTGAGTTTGAATGCAGGAGGGACTTGAAAAAATCCTATCAAAGGGGAAAGAGCAAGGCAACGGGTGGGTCAAATTCCTCTCATCGATGCTCCGTCCCTATGGCATCGCACTTGTCTTCGCCCGCGCTTGTTGTCGCCCGCGCTTGCCGCCGGAAATGAAGCAACCACTGCTTGAGCCCAATATGTGCCCAAAGAGCTCAGCTCCCCAACCCGTCGCCAAAATCTTTGTGTGGTTTGCAGACATTGGCTGCACGCTGGCTTAGCGAGTCGACTGACAGCTGAGAGGGCCATCCAGTGAAGTTAAAGAAATAATTGGGTCTCTTCCAGTCCATCCTCTTAGATTATTAGTGAGAAAATTAGAGACTGTGGAGGGCTGTTCGACCCCGGGGGTCGGCGCAAAAGATCGAAATCGGCTCATGTACCCAATGTGGGAACCCGTCGCCGGCGGCCTCGCCGGTAGGGTCTCGGGCGACGACGCCTGAGCAGGAAAGAAAGGACACCCCGGGCAGGACGTCACCCAGCCCCGAGGGAGGAGCGAAGACCCCCAAGCGATCGGGCAGTAGTGGTCGGGCCGTAGCCTCAAATGTGGGCCCA
>Ga0247770_1002276_pt1 | contig 11071 bp, 8 predicted proteins | sample UWRJL136409B6_FD_179943 | JGI IMG/M metagenome (GOLD analysis project Ga0247770, IMG submission 179943) | Plant litter microbial communities from Arlington Agricultural Research Station in Wisconsin, United States - UWRJ-L136-409B-6 | ecosystem: Environmental > Terrestrial > Plant litter >... | reverse complement strand
TCATTTCAGGGGGGCCGGAAAACCCTGAAAAGGTGAATTTCAGGGATAGTGGGGGGGCCCCATAATTTGCCTGACTGGGCACTGGACTGGGCATGGGTTTGGTGTCTGAGAATCTGGATTTCGGCTGCTAAAAACTGCCAATCTAGGACAGAGTTTCCCCTCCTTCGTCGTCCTCCACCTCTGGAAAATCGGGCAAATCGACCACTTCCTCTAGCCAGGGGCCTTCAAACAGTGCCTAATGCTCATCCTCCATTGCCACCAATTCGGCTTCTTTAACTGACTCCCACATATCCTTCCTTTTACGTTGATTTTCATAGTCTAGATCCTTTAAACTAGCTAAGGTTTTGGTATTTAGAAATAAAAAGGCTGCGAAATTAATAGTTTACAGTGTAAGGTGATTCCGAACCTTATTGTGAATAAATTTTATTACAGAGAAGGAGCGTTTAGAAGGTACATTATTAGCTAGAGTAGAGTATATTCTTTTTATAAAGCACGCGAGAATAAGGTCTGTAATGCTATACTAGAGCTAAAAATTGTAAGGTTTAGCATTATCGTCACCTGTGGAAGCTACTTTAAAATAAAGGCTATCCCTATTACGAAACTGGTAGAACTAAAGTAATATTACTAAATAAAACTTTATAGTATAATATCTGTAGAGGAAAGCCTTTACATGTATAAGGTTTATAAATGTAAGGTTTTAAGTATAAGTTAATAGATTTAAGGCTTAGGTAACGATATAAAGGTCTAATGTTTATTTCTATTACCTTATAAAGAGCACTGTAAATAAAGGGGGTTAGAAAATATCGTTAAACTCCTTAGATATTTATAGGTATTACTACTTAGCTTAAATCTTTTATTAATTCTTAATAATGTAGCTAACATGTAATCGATTAGATTCTAAACGCTTTTAAATAACGCTTATAAGGCTTAAAATCGCTGTAAGAGTCTTTACGTAACGTTAGAACATGTGGCTTCTAAGTGCTGAAATAATGTTGTTTTATATATGTTATTCTTAAGCATTAGAAGCTAATAGTAGCTTACATATCTAGGTAAGTAAAGCCTCTTTATTGTTAGAAATGGAATTCAGGGCTTGTAATTACGTACCTTAATATGTAATAACTAAGGTTATTAAAGCTTTCTTCTTATTATACAGTTATTATTAATATTTGTAAAGGAAAGCTAGTTATAATTTAGATTTCTTAAAATAAGTTATAATTCTGAAAACAATAATTTTAATTTAATCCTACAGTATTTAGTTAAGGATGTCCTTAATTAGTAATTAAAGATTATAGGAATTATAAAGTGTATAGAAAACATGTGAGAAAGTAGGTTTTTTAACTATTTTATAATAGAATTTCCGTATTATAAAGTAAGTATCGGTAATAACTGTATTAATCTTTAATATTTCGTTATTAATAATATTATAAATAATAAGCTTAATAATTAATACGTAGCCTTTAGCTAAATAACTTTTAATATTAGTAACGATTATATCTTAATAGAAAACGGTAATACTGGAGATCTGTATTGATATATTAATTACTTAGTTATTAACTGTATTATTAGAGCCATTAATTATAAGGTTAATTAACTACACTTTATTAATATAAGTTAAAACCTGCTCGTAATGCTTATCCTATACAGTTAGCAACTAGCCTGTAACAGTATCGTTAGTTGGAGGATTAAAGGTTAGATATAGTACTTAAAGTAGCTTTTTTATTACTAGGTTTTTAAATAAAGTGAATAGCAGTCTTATAGTAAAAACTGTAATAGTTACTATCTTTAAAGTTCTTTTATAGAAGCTTAATAAAGTAAGGTAAGTTATAACTGCAGACTTAATTAATCTCTGAAGGTAAGGTCGCTCTTACTGTTAGAAATTAGTATAGGTAATAAAGTGCAATCTTTAGCAAGAAATATTTACAGTTACTTTGTAAAAGCACTAGGAGTAAATGATACCCACGCCTTTATGTTTTAAGCTGAGTTCTTACATAAAATAAGCGCGAATCATATCGTTTTTAAGACCCTTCACGTACTCAGAGTGCTTCTAGCGCTCTTTTGCAATTAAAGGTATCGCGAAAGCCAAATAATAGGTGTAGAATTAATTACGGGGAGGTTGTGGCTGGAGAGGTGATGGAGGGGTTGGCCATGCAGGCATGCGGGGAAAATTTTGCGTGCCAAGGACCCTCTTGATTCCTACCATACATAACCCTAACCCAGCCCCACTTTTAGATCACGTGGTGAAAATGTCGCATTTCATGGTGGTGGGTGAAAGGAAATGTGAAATTGCAGTCAGGCCAGCCGTGAATTGAAATTTCGGAACACTATGCAGGACCATTCGCCTGTTTCACAATCTCCCCGTCCTTTCAACCTTGCGAATGACCAGATTTTGCCTGTCTTATATATACGAATTTGCATCGCTACCGCGGTCCGGGCTGCGTGTGAATGGGTTTTGGCGCCACGGCTTTCAGCTCCCTCCAGACCACTCCAGACCTCGCTGATCGTGTGAGACGGCGCTTTCGTTGCCCTGCCTCCTGGTTGTACAAAGGGAGCCTTTGAGACGAGAAAAAGACTCGCGACATGGCACAGACAGGGCGGACCGTTGCCCGGCCTCGCCGTCTGCAAGAAAGTGTGATCTGAGCGCCCCCCAGACCTTGGACCCTCTTCTCCACTGAAAAAGGAAGGCCTAGTTTGCGGTCCCGGTCTCAGCGCGACCACCCTCGCCTCTCTGCCGCTCCCCCCCAACAGGATTTGCGGTGCAGGCTTGCACGCTTGCAACAGGGAGCGCGGTGCGCGGCCTGGCGATGTAAAAACAGCAGCACTTATCAATCTTCTATCCCGAGCCGCTGCCACACCCTTTTTTGGCTCTGCACCCCATCGCTTGCCATGCGTCTTTAATAAACTCGGCGGCTCATCCCTCTCGCGGGACCCTCCACTCGTTTCTGACTTCCAGCGTGCATTTGCATTGGATGCAGGCCACCGCCGACCTACGGATCACGGCGTCCACTCCGGCGTACGGTAAATAAACACTGACTCGGAGTCCACTCGACACCGTAATCCACGCGACGGGCTTCCAGCTTGTCACGAATCGCCAGCCCTGCCGCTGCGCTCTCGTCGTCCATTCGCCCCTTTGGCCGGCGCGACCCTCCCCACAGCGCACAGCGATTCGACCTCCTTTTTTTTGTTGTTGTGCTCCACAGACCCTTCCGCCGACGCCCAGATGCAGTAGGCAGCTGCATGTTGGACATCTGGCGCCGCCAACCACGAGCCACATTCGCCATTCGCTGACAGGCCTCAACAACCCCTTCACGCCCCAACGCCACCGGAACTGCGAAGGAGGGGAAGAGAAAAAAAAATCGAGAGCAGGGAGACGCAAGGATTTCCGAAAGAAGCCGTCGACCAGTCCGAAACCGAAGCAGAGCGGTCGAGCGGCGGACGCAAAACCTGGTAGGGCATACAAGACGCCGGTGATGGCTCGATGACATCAAGCATCCGCCATCGATTCCCACCGGCCTCAATTGATTCCCAGGCAACCTGCGTGCCCACCGCTTCTCAGGTTGAAGCCATCGTCGATCGCTAGCCGCCTCGCAGCATTCCGGAAGCAATGGAGACTCCGGCCCGCAGAGTCGTCCAGATGAGCGACTGGGCGCCCGTCCAAGAGGCCATGTTTGAGAACTGCTCCTCTTCGACCAACACCGCGAATGCCCACTCGCATGACGAATTTGGCAGCGCCGCCTCGAGCGAAGCGCGGATTCGAAGCCTGAGCATGTCGCTCCCCTGGCGGCCCCGCCCCAAGTCGGCGCTCTACGATGATGGCGATAAGGTTGACCGAAACTTCGCCCTCGAGAAGTCCAAGAGTCATGGCTTTGGCGGCGGAGGCGAAGATGGAAACGGCGGCCCGGGCCCGTCGTCTTCCAGACACGAACACCACCGAAATTTCAAGGGAATGCTTCGGCGGGCGTCCATCTCGCTCCGATCCGGCGTCAAGGACTTGGTCCACCGGAGAACGTCGGTTCCTTCCGGCTCGAGCTTCGACGCAGAGGGCCACCGCCAGCGACCTCGGTTCCTGGCTGCACCTCAGAACTCTACCATTTACGGGAGCACGCCACAAGGCTCCGCACCCTCCGGGCCCCAGCGCCCTACCACTGCGCACTCGACGTGGCATCGTCTGCGACAGGCTACCAGCTTCCATCGACAGTCCCGGATACTGCACTCGGGCCACGGCGAACGCCCTTTCGATGGCGAGCTCGGCCCCATCGAATCCCCAACCTTCCCGATCCCTGGCTCCGGCGAACACCCGCCTATAATCCCGAGGAGTACGGGCGCCGCGGCCCGGCAGGCGGCCGCAAATGCTTGCCAAGGGCTGCAATTACAGGGCTACGAATACATGAACTCTCCGATGCCGCGGCCGGGCTGGCTGTCGGATGACGGCCCCGACGACCACGAGAGCGGGATCGGTATTGCCCTAACGAGCTCGGAGATGGAGACATATGTCCCGGCCTCTGAAATAGACTCGGACGTTGATATCGGTGCCGCATCGGGCGATGACGAGACAGACATTGCTAAGGTTGACTTCATCTCCCAGCTGCCCATGGAGCTGGCCATCCAGATTCTTGCGCAACTGGACGCCGTCCAGCTGGCAACTGCCAGCCGCGTATCCAGGCATTGGCGGCAAATTACCGAAAATCAGCACATCTGGCGTGAGTCTTTCATGCGAGAGAAGACGACCACATATGCAACAAGTGGGAATGTCAAGCCAGGTGTTGGCTTGGGCGTGCCCCCCGTACGACCGGGAAATGATTGGAAGGAGATATATAGGGTGAAAGAGGAGCTCGATAAAAGATGGAAAGAAGGCAAGGCACGTCCCGTGTACTTGAATGGGCATACTGATAGTATCTACTGCCTTCAATTCGATGAGTATGTCACGCCTTCTGCCTTAGAGGTTTCGATCATGCTGACATATGTGACAGGACAAAGATTATTACTGGATCCCGCGACCGGACCATCCGCGTCTGGGATATGCAAACATACGCTTGTCGCCTGGTGATAGGTCCCCCCGAAGTCGTCAACGACTGTTCCCTCCCCCTCCTCTACGACGAGCACGGAAGTGCGGTCCATTTTGCGACGCTGCCAGGTCTCGACCCGTCTCCCACCGCTGATGGACAGCCCAGAAGTCCCGTGCGGGCCTTCCACTCCACCCCAGCGCTCTACTGCCCTCCGATGCATCACAGCGCCTCCATTCTCTGCCTCCAGTACGACGACCGCATCCTGGTTACCGGGTCCTCCGATTCTACCTGCATTGTATACAGCATCGGGTCCGGCTACCGCCCCATCCGCCGGCTAAAGCACCACAGCGCGGCAGTCCTTGATCTGGTTTTCGATGAGAAGCACATCGTTACCTGCTCCAAGGACATTTCTATCTGCGTCTGGGACCGCGCCACCGGTGCTCTACTCAAGCAGCTCCGAGGGCATCACGGCCCTGTGAACGCTGTGCAAATGCGAGGAAATACGATCGTTTCCTGCAGCGGCGATTTCCGGGTCAAGCTGTGGAATATCGACACAGGCCGGAACATCCGTGAGTTCCTGGGCCACAACAAGGGTCTCGCGTGCAGCCAGTTTACAGAAGACGGTCGCTACGTTGCCTCGGCGGGTAATGACAAGGTCATCCGAATCTGGGACGCCAACACTGGCGAATGCGTGCGCGAGATGAAGGCACACGATAACCTCGTGCGTAGCCTACACGTTGATAGCGTGTCTGGCCGCTTGGTTAGCGGGAGCTACGACTCTGACATCAAGGTGTGGGATATGGAAACAGGTCAGCCGCTACTCGACTTCCCCAAGTGGCACAACAGTTGGGTTCTCAGCGCCAAGAGCGACTATCGGCGTATTGTCAGCTCTGGGCAGGATCCGAAGATTTTGATCCTGGACTTCGGCGCCGGGGTCGAAGGCATCGAGATGCTGGAGAGTGACGCCCCGCACTCGCAGTCAAGAGCGCCGAGACAGGACGAAGGGGGGTATTTCTGACGAGGAGTATCTCGTTCGTGAGAGTTAGCCCGCGTGGGGCGGAGTCAGCCGGCCGCGAAGGTTGGGTAATGTTAATGCTCTCCTCTGACGAAGTCCTCGTTGAGCTGGCGGCGGTGTGGTGTGTGGTCCATAGCGGATCGCCGGGGATGGCGTCGAGGTCGCTGGTTGATCTCCGCCTGTTTAACTCCCTGGTCGGGCTTTACGAGATTTTCCTTTTCATGAATACTTTAGTAAACACTACGCACATGGCGGATTCACTTTATTCGCCCTCGTACTTCTTTCGCGAGGGGTTCGCGGTACTTGAAAGGAAAGGAGGAGCGGAGTGGGATAGGGCGGCTCTGGTTGACTGCAGCTACGATCTACGCCTATGCGCTACGGCTACTGGCACATTGCATCGTGGAAAATAGAACGGACATGACGAGCGAGAAGTCACAGGACACAGCACAGGACTTTCATCAGCGCATGTCATCGCTCTACTATTTCCATGGTGGTAGCTCAGGATCTGGACAGGAGGGCTGGGGTACGGAGTGTTGGGTGGGAAACTGGGTTAACTTGCTTTCTACGGGGTGTTGCATTGCGAGCGGGAGTATTCTCTTTCGACCTTATAACACAAGCATCTAGAGAGCATTTGGTTTCTGTTTCCCGCTTGGTTTTGATCTTGGGGAAAGTGGAAGGCTGTATCGAGGCTTCCGTGGCCTGGTCCAGTGCGCCCTGCTATGGTTGTGATAGCGAGGCAGCAAGCTAGCTCTGGTGTTGGAATGGAAGTCGGTGTTGATTGTTGGTGAATATTTTGCTTGCTCAGTGTGTGTATATGTGCCCATTGTTGATTCGATATCAGGTCTGAAGGACTCTGAAGTCGGTCGGAGAACGCGGGTCCGGGCACCGTTGCCGATGGGAGCAGGTAATGTTCCGTGCGTTTGGGCCTGAGCGTTCACTGGAAGGGCCTGAGAGATGTTTTAGAGTCTGCGCCTGCATATCCCCACGCTTGTAGCCTACCTTGCGTGTTTCTTCTGCGCCAAAAACCGTTCGTTCGTACTTTACCCGTATCTGTGCTCCCACAGGTCCAGATTTGGACTGCTGAGCTTTGCAGGCCGGTCCGATGATTGTCGTCCCTTTTTGGCATTCGAGTTTGAGGGCCGGACGAGACCCATGCCCGGCTCTCGTGTGTTCGGCAGTCGCAGGGTCACTTGGGGTCTCGGCTAGGAGGACGTGATTGCTCGACCTGGCACAGATGCAGTGACTCGGAGCCTAGGCGGTTAGACGGACACGGAGTCATGGTGTTTCTGGCTGCCCGTTGGATGGCGGTCTGGTGCTCCTGGTGGGTAGGGACTCTCTCATTTGAGGGAGGAGGACATGGTGACAAAGGCGGGGAGCGGTGATTGGTGGGTACGGCATCACGAAGTGGTATTAAGGGGGGAAAAGAGGGGTTGAAGAAAGGACTTGATGTTGAGGGCAGTCGTGTGGAATGCTAAATGCTGTGTAGCTATGAGCTGTAAGGGTTGCCCTATGAGAAGAAGCCTGAGCTTCCTCGAGAAAAACCTCCTCACCGACAAAGATATTGACCCCCTGGTTTCCGCGAGGTGTGCGGTGAGTCCTGTCCCGGAGCAAAGCCGCCGATATTCTGCGGGGTACGGGTGACCCCGCCCGTAGCGGAACCTCTTCCGTGCCGAGTAGGTCGACGTCTAGAACGGGCGGCCCGCTGGGTTGTGCGCATTACCATATGATAGCAAATTGTACGCAGTGAATTTACTTGCCGGGACACTGATAAGATCGACAGTCGGACCACTTGGTCGCGCCTGTTCATTCAGGGATGACACTAGACCATCTGGGCCTGTGCCGCGCAACGGACGGGAGTGCATTGAGCACTAATCGTCGATTTTCCGGTCGCCACATGTCAAGGCCTGCAGCCAATGCATAATTGATGAACGACACATCTAACCAAATTCGACGGAGAAACGAAACATGAGGCACAATTGGCGAGCACCTCTGCTAGCAGGGCACAAGGCGTCTGCATGGCGGTAAGGGGACAGCGTCTGTCCCGCAGCAGAACTCTGCAACGTAGCTCGTTTGTCTCGGCCTGCTGAGGAAAGACAAGAAAGACAGAGACCGGGGAAATATTCTAGTGACTTGTGGTCTTGGTGGTCGGCTGAGGTAACATGACGGCGGGAGGAGAGACAAACCCGCGAATTGTGCTCTCCTGCCCTGAGCTAGAGTGTTGCATCGTTGCAATAGCTGTAGCACAATATTTCCCTTCAGCATCCCAGGGGGTATCTTGAGGTTTGGCGAGATCAATCGACCGATCGCCGCCATGCAACGACGGGGAACCTGACTCTTCGGAAGAACAGGTCGGTTAGAACGAGAATTTGGCCGAGACCCATGCGCCTGACAGCGCCAGTATTGTCCTCAGAATAGACAGGTCCAGCTGGGCCAGGGACGAGGAGAGCAAGCCAATATATGCGAAGCAAGCGTGAGTGACCGCCGCTGGCGAAAATATAGCGAACGAGGCTCACCGTACCCCTGTCACACAGGAGGGTGCCGATGCGCTTGAGCCACGAGAGCGAACGAACATGCGGTGTTATCAGACGGCGCCTCTTGGTTCCACGGCATCCAGGGCCGTCAGATCTGGCAGATCGGTAACGAATGCTCTATGGGAAGTGGAACGAATGACTCTGCCAACAATCGTCCCTGGCCAGCGAAAAGATTAGCACAGGCCTGGATGTAAACGGTGGTCGCTCGACGTCGCAGAGTCGAACACTTTTGTCACGGTGACCATTGCAGCCCATCGCGGCCCATTGGGCGTGAACTCGGCATCGCGGCAGTCCCCAATCGATTGGCGCGGAAGAGACACAAATCCAGGAACCGTCGTGGAGGTGTAGCCACACAGGAGCGACGGCACGGCTGCAAGGAACAGCATCTCAAACGCCGCAATCAACAGGCTGTCGTTGCTTCGCGGGGAGAAGGGAGGCGCGGCGCGCGGCGTAGTTGGTGGGGGAAACGGCCCACTTCATCGTTTTGAAACGTCGCTACGATTGCCTCCACGTCGAGTCAGCGATCCGTAGCTTTTTCGGGTGGCAGCGCTCCCAAATTGGAGGGCGATTCATTTGCAGCCCGTGGCTGGACTTGTCCAGACGCCCTGGACAAATGAATTCGGGAAATGCAGGGCAGGTGTCCTTGACTGGTCGAAGAAGCTTTGGTGAATTGGCCCCCAAGCGCCCAGAATGTGCCCCACGGAGACTCTGCAGGGGCCATTTACCGGCTCGACCCCTGTGCCAAGACCCGTTTGAAGATCTGCGCGCCACCTGGCGGCACCTTCTCCGCCACACCTTGAACTGTCTGGAAGAGACGAGACGTCGTCGAGCCGGCACTTTGTCGTCTTCCTCGCAGCACGGGCAGAGACAGAGACCCGATGGAGCAGCAAAGCTCAGCCCAGTATCTCAGGCAACCTCGGAACAGGCCAACTAGCAAGTTCCAGCGGCAAGAAGACCAGGCTGCCACGGCTGGACGGTCTAGGTCTGCCCTTGGGCTGTCTGTTCCATGAATTACGGCCGCCGCAGATGGGGCCGAGAGACGTCCCGGTGCCAGGTGAGGTGGATGTCCCGTCGCTGGACCGGCGCGGCGCATGCATTGACGAACCCCTGGAGTCCCGATCCTGGGTAATCTACAAGCTGCGAGACAGGTGGATGCGTGGTCACCAGATCTTGCCGTCCATTGCCGTCCACTTGTTGCCGTCGTCCGATGTCCCTCGATTCACCCAGCCCACTTCTCCACACCAGCACGGCGCCTTTCCTGTGTCTGGCTCGGGCTGTTTTTGAGCTCGCTGCTAGCTTGTTTGAACCGTCCGAAGCCCGCAACCAATTGCGCAGCCGCGTCGGCCTTGTTTCTCCGTGCACCTCGCTCTGGGCAGCAGGGCACGCGCTGCTTCCGCACCCACCTCGATGGACTGTCTCTCGGTTCGCTCGGCGCCACACGGCAGGCCTGGATCGACGACTGCATTCCCGGCGGAGAGAGTCAGGGATGCGCAGGCCTGATTCACTGCCAAGCGGGCAGAGTCACCCAGTCGCCGCTCTCCTGTGCCATTTACGCACACCGCGGTACCTCGGTGCAAGGCACGCTGCACGTCTGCTGGCTCCATCTAGGTTGGGCTGTTTCCGTGTCCGTACCCACGCATCCCTGCGAGGTGGTTTGGCGACACGGGGGGCACGGTTACAACACTCGATCTTGTCGGTGCGAGGTTAATGACGAGGCGGTTAATGCTTGCCACCACCGCTGCCACACGCGCCGCCATGGCCACATGCCCCCGCCAGACACCCTGCTGTATGGAGAGACCTGAGGCACTGGTAGAGCGAGTCCAGACGGGCACGGCGGCGGGAGGGGCGCCGGCCTGGAAAGCTGGGACCACGAGGAGGCGGCTCGCTGGTATGCGGCCACGATATAAGTTCCATGCCGCCGTCCTTGGTTGCATCCCCCACGGAAAGCTTCCTCTCCAAGTCAACGGCTTCTAATCGCCGACCTTTCTTTTCTTGCTGCCCTCTTTCGGTTCGACGTTTCCTACTTTATCTGCAAGGCCTCGACTGGCCGCAGCAACACACGATCGGATTTTGAACAATGTAAGTGCCCGATGCTGGTGCTATTCTTCACATATGCGTCCCTTTATCCCCGGACCTGCATCCTGTCATATTCATGTCTGCTGGCCCGCTTCCTTTTTTGGTCACGGCCTCAGCAGCAGCAAAGCAGCAGGTGCCTCGAGTGAGGTGACTGTTCCTCGAAGCGACGCAGCCAATGGGACAACACGGTTGGCCCATGTCAGTGCTTCTTTGTCGCTATTGTTATTCACCCCCACCCACATCACAACCCTATTGAGGGACAGCGCTATTCAACAATAGCATAATGCCTCAGCTCAGCTCTATTGTGCTATTGTTACAACCATCAAGTGATGTTGAATCGCTGCCCTTCTATTTAATACGCGCCACGGTGCTGAACTCGACATTTCCCCATCAACTTTTTTCCACTACGCAACTCGTCTTTTGAAGACACACATCAGCTAACAAGT
>Ga0247770_1002275_pt1 | contig 11074 bp, 15 predicted proteins | sample UWRJL136409B6_FD_179943 | JGI IMG/M metagenome (GOLD analysis project Ga0247770, IMG submission 179943) | Plant litter microbial communities from Arlington Agricultural Research Station in Wisconsin, United States - UWRJ-L136-409B-6 | ecosystem: Environmental > Terrestrial > Plant litter >... | reverse complement strand
GACGCCCGGGAATATGCGAAGCCATGCTATAGCACACGAACATAGGGTCCGTGACCTTGATATTGAAGAATGACTTGACGAGGGTGCCACACCAAGGCAGGGCCAAATGCAGCCAGAGCTCGCTTGGCTGTTCTCTTGTTACCGCAGGCGGCCACTGTTTAGCGGAGAACAAAGAGCTGGACTCTGGCGCCATCACCAGTCCTGCCACCGCCCGCGGGGAGGAGCGGCACAGAGCATTCCAGAACGGGATGTAACCCATAGCACGAGGCAGTGTAGCGCCAGTAAGGTACAGCTGCGACGCCAACCCGACATCAAACGGCTCGCACCGGTAGCTGCACCCTCGTAGCCGGCCATTCCTGCCCCTACCCTGAGCATGCCGGCTGCCCCCCTGTCACTAGGACTCCACACATCCAGTGCAGCAAGGGCGAAGATGGAGATGAGGATGCTCAGGTTAGAGGTATAGGGCCAACAGCACCAGGACAGGGAGAGCAGTTTAATGCCTAGGAGTGCCAATCGCAGAAAAGAGCCGGACCAAGCAGCGTGATAGTGCAGCCAGTGAGTGGCTCGGTACCAGGCTAGAAAGCCGCCGTCTCTTATCTGCCCCAGTGGCGTTGTGGGTGGAGGCATAAGGAGAGGGGTAGTGATGTTTGCGGGGCTAACCAATGGGCTAGAGTTGGAGCCGTTCAGGGCCGCTCGGCGCCTGCCCATGGCTCGCTCCGGCGAGCGCGATGCGCTGCGGGTATACCCGTCATGGCTGCGTGTCAAGGTTAAAGAATGGTTATGGTTGTGTCCACGGTGCCGTGGGGTGCTTGGCTGCGGGGTGACGGTGACATGTTTCTGGAGGATATTGTGTGTCGTGGCGTGCGGCGAATGGCTCTCCAGTATTGAGGGGAGATCGTCATCTGACGTAGACGTGACTGTGGCATGCTTGGTCGGATCTGATTGTCCTTACAGAGATGAGTGTAAGCATGGGCTATGATGTGGAACGGGGTAGAAGACAGACCTGGAACGGGGGTACTGGGAGGCATGGGAGAGTCCAAGTTCTGGATCCGACGTCCAGCCAGCCCAATAGACGACGGACTGGAGCTCCTAGGCCCTCTCGCCGATCCATCAAAGCTGGACTCGCTCTTCATTGCAGCCAGAACCTCACTGGCGCTGGGGCGTTCTGCGGGGTTCACCGACAGCAGTTTCTTGAGCAACTGGTACAGCCTCGACGGGAGATCTGGTCGTTCTCTTCTCTCGTCCTGAAACCCCTGCCAATCAGTAATTTCGGCACGCAGCATGTCGATATCTTCCAGCTCCTCGTGTGCTGAGTTGGCGCTGTGGTAGGGTAGACGTCCGAAGCACATAAAGTAAAGAATCATGCCCAAGGAGAAAATGTCCGACTTGGCCGTAAAGTTTCCGTAACGGCCCGTCCCATCTTTCCTGAGAACTTCAGGGGCACAGTACGATATTGTCCCGGTCGATCCGGTCGACTGCCGCGCCATATTCTCTGGCTGAACCTCACCAAAGTCGCTGATAAGGCATGTCAGCTGGTTGCCTTCCCGATGCAAGAGGCAGTTGCTGGGCTTCAGGTCCCGATGGATGTAGTTGGCGGCGTGAAGGTAGGCTAGGCCAGAGGTGATGTCCTTGAAGAGCGAGTATATTTCTTCAAACGGAAGTCTTCTCTGCGATGGATGCAATCCAACAGGCCGTTCTGCACCTCCTCTCGACCGTCGACGCATCTGCGCCTTGAGTTCCTCTTTTGTGGCCTCCTTAGGGATATCGCCGATAACATAGTTGAGCAAGTCGCCCCCGTTGCAGTACTGCTGAAGGATAAAAGCGCAAGCAACACTGGGGCCGAAGCGGTTGAGCTTGACATCCTCCAGCCAAACGTGCCTGTAGGACACCAGGTTTGGGTGGGAGAGCTTCGCGAGGAGCTCGACCTCCACTAGTACTTTCTCCAGCCATGCGTGGTCGTTGCCAACCGGAACACGCTTGCATGCGAAATGCCCCAAATGGCAGCCGTCGATTTCGTGTCGCACGAGCAGGACCACGCCCTTGCCGCCTCTTCCGAGCTCCCGCTCTTCGAGAAAGAAGGTATTGAAGTAATTGGGGCTGAATGCTTCCCTGCGAATGCGGCTCCCCTCCTGGGGGGCTGGGGCGCTGCTCACAAACTCGGCACCTTGTATCCTGACCTGGTTGCCGTGGGTGTCGACGGCCGGCACCGGCTCAACAAGACGGCGGACGGGGCTCGGGGGCGGGCGCTGCTGCTGCGAAGAGACTTGGGGATGACGCCCGGCCCGCAGCATGCGAAAGTATTCGGGGTTTACGTAGCTCTCGCGCTGGTCGGGGTTCTCAAAGTGTCTCTCGGGCGATCCCGAGCGCAACGGCTGGTGGCATGTTGGGCATTCGGTGAGGTCGAGGCCCCGGATCTCGAGCCTCTGCGAAGAGGGGTCGCGGACGACGATAGCGTTGTGATGGCGGCTGCAGTCGTGAAGGTCAGCCTATTGCTGTTATGTTCGAGAAACACCGTGGAGCATTTGCAGCCTCCCATAAGGAGACATTTCGGCATCGAAAAGGGCAGGCAAAGCTCCTGGCTGTCCTCCCTAGCTGCGTGACGATGGAGTTAGGGCTAGGATGGAGAGGTGGTATGACGTACAGCACGATCTCGCGGCCCTCGCGCGTGTAGGGAACAAGCGACATAGCTAGCCGTAAATGCCCTCAGGGTGTTCGGTCGGGTGAGAGGATATCCATGCTTGTTGACTCAGGCAGCTGTGTGTCGCCGTTTCAGAGGAAGTCCTGCTTCTTCTTTGTCTCGTCGGTGTCGGTGATGATGCGCGTCGTCGGGGTTGGGGATTTGGGGCATTCCTCACGGTGCACGATCCCCCCTAAATTGACTTTCAACGGCCCAGTGTCAGGTGCTCGTGCGCTGTTGGATGGAGCAACAAAACCGGTGGAAGTCGCGACCCCAACTGGCTGATGCAAGCTTGCTTCCGCCGTCGCACTGAAGCGTATGATGACCTAGGAAAGCAGCCAGCATGTTTATTGTGAAATTTATCGTCACCCATACGATCCCCCGCCAAACAGATTCACCGCAGGAGCTTGATCTCTCCGACTGGCCATCTTGTCCGTTGCCACTCAGGCCGCGAGAACTGCTGCTACGGCGTGTGAATTGGCCAATTGACAGATCGGGTGTTTGTCCCCCCCCCCGCTCTTTTTCGCCCACGAACGGCGGTGGACCGTGCACCCAATCGGCAAGACACGGATCCCTGCCGATCCCTGCCGCTTCATCGGAACCCAGAAGCGCCGGCTTTTACTTGTGCTCACCAAACTCCACATCCTCCAACGGCCCAAAGGTCCCAACGATCAGCTAGATTCGCTCGTAGCCTCTAACTATAATCTATGGCTTTTGCGCCCCCGTTCTACGATGCTCCCTTGTCCCAAGATCGAGCCGAACCCATCATCCGTTCAGGGACCGCCCCTTGCCGGTGAGCCATCAGATTCACCACAAGATGCATCCCTTGTTAGCGACCGTCTCGCCCTCCTTCTTGAGCTCGTCCACGGATGATAGCCCTCTTCATTCCCAGCTCCTGCGCCTCCCGTCAGACTGCCCAGGCCAAAATCGGGCTGACCACCGAGGCTGCCAAAGATATCGCCAATATAGTTGGTAGGCCTGACCCCTTCGTCAAATGTGCAGTCCCACCCGTCGAGAATCCCCTTCACAATCTCAACTCCTGCGTTGAAAAGGTTCTGGACGGCGCCGGGGAAGCCATTTTGGTGGAGAACAACAAGATGCTCGTACGCGCTGACAATCGGAGGTGGCCTGTCGAAATTGGAGCCTTAAAACACGTCAGTGGAATCCACCTCTCCCTCCCCGGGGCGTGTTGCTTCTTACCTGTTCTCATGACGATGGTTCGGCTGAAGTCAACGAGTTTTGAGATGGTCATCCGCACCAGCACCTCGAGGATGGCGCTGTCTTCCTGCGCCGTCATGCAGGACACCCCCGTGCCGTTTGTCTAGACGCTCGTAATATTCTCGAATGCCTCGCTGAGGAGCGCCCCCGAGTAGTACACGTCGCTTGTCGCGGTATCGCACTTGACAACAGAAGGCTTCTTTGCGGCGGGAGAGAGGCCATCCACATCCTTGTACCTTGCCCGATACCTGATAGCCTCGCTATTGTCGGCCAGCCGGCCTTGAAGAGCAAACTTGTAAGCCATGTCGCGTAGCTCCACGTTCAGCTCCATGACCTCAGTGCCGTAGTCCTTGGCCCCCGGCTGATTAGGCTGAGACCTTCCATAGGGAAAATAACCAGTTGTGAAGTTCTCGGGCATCTCTCGCGCGTCGAACTCGTACTGCAGGGCCACCTGAACGGAATACCGAGCCAACGCTACGCCACCCAGTGTCGAGTGCTTGGGGTTCACTCCTGCGATTCCAGCAAGCAGAAAATAGGTCTTCGTGAGGTCGAAACTGCGGGACAGTACGAGTGCCGTAATCGTTGCCGCTGCGTTAATCTCTGCCTCTCCCGTCGTCACTTGGCATACCGAATTGTCGGCAAAACAGTGTACCTCGGGGAAGCGCATTGAGAGTCCAGGAGCCGAAACATTTACTGCCATCAGGTCCCCGAGCCCCGAGGTGGGCATGTTCTTGTACCATACCTCAGCCTCTGGGGCCAACTACATGACAGTTTAGTGCCAGCCCGACAGCCTAGTAGACGTCAAAAAACACGTATGAGGGGGGAGCACGGGAGAGCCGTCACGAACACTTACCATGCTGACGATCATAACCTTAGGCGCGATCATGCCACCTGACTCCTTGACAGGAGTCGCGGCAGCTGCCGCCATCTGACACATCTAGCATATTGCTAGCAGCGCTGTAACGACGACGCACAGCATGTTGCTGGCTGCTGCCGATGCAGGCAGAGAAAAAAAATCAAACGAAACGTTTCATGGGCGGGCGGTGATAAGAGGCTGTACAACACACTTGCCGCGCGATGCTCCCGAACTCAAGACCCACCCACGGACGGACGGGTAAAAGGCGGGCACCTCTATTTCAGTCATGAGCTTGCGGGTGGTTCTTGGGGGCTGTCGGTGGTTGCGGGAGGGAGGTGATCTGGGAGTTCGTCGAGGATTAAATGCGGCTCAACCCTTCGCTTTGATGGGTCAAACGGCGGCGTACAGAGACAAACTGCAATGCGCATGTTGCCGCCAAACCGAATAAACAGATTGGATGTCTTTGCGAGCCTGCTGATAGCTGCATGTGCCTGGGATTTTCAGTTTATTGGCATGTTGGCATCCCGACTAAGGTTGGTGACTCGACCATGCTCGGGCACGGAGCTACAGGTATTGACTTAGCTTTCTCCTAAGTTTGCTTTACCGAACATCGCTTGCAGTTTCAGGGAGCTCTCACATTCCATTAGGACTCTCACAGACTTACAAGTGGCGGTGATGACCGCCTGAACGCGTGTGAAACCCATCTGTATTCCTAAATACCATTCCTCTGATAGGTCGTGATCGTGGTTATCAAAGGAGTCGAGATCGGATGAATATTGACAGTAGCTACTTCACAAACCTGGCTTCCGCCCGTAAGACCTCACATCAAGCTCAACCAACATGAAGATTTCATAGCGGAATCCGCAACAGGTCTCAGGCGGAGCGGGGATCGCATGGTCCAGGATTCCCAGCTTGACAGCTTGGCAATGCGGACTACATAGTAGCGGCCCGACATCTACAATATCGTGTGTACCGTCATCTGGTTGTGAGACCTGTGATGACCCGACAAGCAAGCCGAGAAGGAGACCGGTGGGTTGGGAAGAGGGAGGTTCGGCATTTAGACAGAGCTCTTGCAGAGTACGTCTCAAGTTGAGCGATATGTCTCTTTATGACACTGCCTTTGACGAGGGGGCATCTCCGGGCTCAGGAGAAGCCGCTAGCATGGATCTCTTCGCTTCCCAGCTTACCTGGTTTTCTTCTCGCTGCGTAAACATGGTCGTGTCTTGTTTTTACTAGCGTGCTGGATTGATCGTTCCGAGATCTGCGTGTAGACGTTACCGCCACGCTGGAGTGAAAACAATGAAATAAATCCCCCTCGCTGATACTATCGTCCTGGGGCTCATGGGCGTAAGCCTTACCACAAAACGTGAATCTATCTTCAATATACCTTCCAAATGCAACCTTGATCCCACCTCAGCTGCTTCTAAACACGGCAGCACTTTATTCTTTCATATCCAGGTTTTCGTCCTCACTGGCGCGGCTCTCCCAGTCCATCTTGGGGTTTCACCGTCATATGAAGTCGATGAACCCTCGGCATATGGATCCGGTGGCGCATTAGGCTCACGCATCCGAGCCGAGCCTGGCGCGGGCTCTCCCTGATAAAGGTGGGAAAATGGGAGGTGTTGAGGCGATGTATGATATTCCCCGAACGGAGCGTGCGATTACCGGGAAGCTGGACTGAATAGGGTCGCTTTCCGATAATTAGGCTGTATATCTGAGCAATTTACCGGTCCGTCCCAGAGCTCGCTTCCACTCGGGGTGTGGTATTCGGTTATATACCAATGCCGGTGAGTCCAAATCGGGGTCTGCGGTTGTTTGTTGCAGGTCGGAAACTTCAACTGATGTTCCTTGTTCTATATGGCAGTGAGTCTTGTCCTGCATTGCGATATTGAATGGTCTGCCAAGATGGCCTTCCCAGGTCCGATGTGGTAGCGTAGAAATATTACGACTAGATTGAAAGGGAACCGAGCGAGCCGACCTGGTGAGTAGTAAGTCACCTTGGACGGTATATAGGTCGCCCGGTTTCAATGCCAGAAAGCAGAGTATGATTTCCGATAAGCCATTCTTTGCAACAATTCCCAAAGTATCAGCAAGAACCAAACTCAAGATGCGTCTGTCCCAATTTATCGTCGCCCTTGGCTTCTCCAGCGGAGTACTTGCAGCGCCGTGCCGGACGGGAGCGGCATGGTACCTTGAACCGAACGACTGCATCTGCATGAACAGCACCGATGGAGCCATATTGGAAAAGCAAACCGCTACAATTTGTGCTGCGATGAAATACCGCACTGCGGATAATGTACGGAAGTAACCGCAGAGGAGCTTCTACCCCTGGAGTTGCCAGCCCGGCTAACGTTGTGTTGAAGGTGTGCATGGTAGACAAAGATATGAGGCAAACGTTCAAGGACCGTTGCAAGGCGCTGAACCAGGAGAGCGTCATTGGACACTGCCGCTAAATATTGGCCCCACTCGGGTGCTGGTGTGACCTCGGTAAGTCTGGCCTATAATGGGGGGACTTTGTGCATCTGAGAGACGAGAACTGATTTTCATGGCAGTCCGAAAGACATTTGTTGAGCACGTAGCAAACATTGGAGGCGCTATTCGGTGCCTGTAGTGGCAGAGCTAAGAGTCTCTCCGTCTGTCAGTCTGTCCGTCTGTCAGGGTTCAGCTAGTGGTCCATGAGTTGTGAATGAATTTCGGCTGTCTTGGCACGCGATGTCAGTTTGGAGGTCATAATCCGTAACGTCAACCTCTGTAAGAAGTCCATCCTCGCTCTGTGAAAGTGGGGCAGGGGTCCGCAATGGGTGACGAGGTGCGAGATGGGAATAATGGTTTTGGTCAAGAGAGAAACCGTGACCGAGTGTGTTGAGAACATGACAGGAATATTCGGAACGGGGGGTTGAGGAATACCTGGGTGGACCTCCTGCTACTAGTTACTTTGTTTCAGGATGAATTTGGGAGCACTTTCTCCGTCGCGAGGATGGCAAGTTGTCACCTGCGGATCGTGGTGTGTTTGTTGAAACTGTGACAGGGTTGTGAATGTGGTGATGGTCGGAATGTTTCGCTTCGACACGGCTTCTATGCCCCACAATTCTGTGGTGGTGGGGCAACTTGCAGCGCATGAACTTTAATTTCCATTTTCGCGAACAAGACGCGACACGTCGAGGATGACTGGTTTTTGGTGTCCGAGAACCCCACCCTACACGCAACATCCACGAAAGCTTTGGCCGCAGGTACTGTATTTGACCCTGGGACATCGGGCGACCTGCTGCTGTTTCTGATAATGTTTTGTCCAGTCGCGTTATCCTGGAGCTTCTTCCCAAGCAGCGCCTGTCCCTTCTTTTTCCAGCTTCTCGAGCCCTCGGGTTGAAGCTTGAAGCTGGCACGAATTCGACCTCACATCACGTACTGCGACTTTGCCTGCCACATCCAGAACCCTAGCCTCCAAGAAACACACGAACGAGGGTGACTCACGTATTCTTTACCGAGCCAATTGGCCCCAGCTGCCACCGAAAATGTCTGCCATCGGCTTGAACACGCAGATTGGGAGATATTCGAGATGCCTCGTCAATGCGGCTATGGCTCGAGGAAACGCGCCGAGCACGTTGCGGAGCAGTGTTCGGCATGTAGCGACTACAGCGAAGCCCAGGGCTACGAAAAAGGTGGTGACATCCAGTGAAGAAACCGCTGCTGTGACGAAGAAGGCCCTCAGCACAAAGAGCCCCGCAACGGCCTCGACCAAAACTCCCAGGAAGAAGAAGGTCGACGCTGTTGTTTCCGAGATGTCTGCCGCAGAGGAGGTTGTGGCTGCGCCAAAGAAGAGCACGCGAGCTGCATCAACAAAGAGCAGTGCTGCGACTCCGAAAAAGAAGACTGACGTAAAAATTTTACCTTGGTCAAAGACCGCCGGAACAGCATCGGTAGCGTCGAGGCCAATCCCGGTGTCCCTCGCCTCAGCTCGGCTCGCTGCGAGCGCAGCGCCCAAGCCCCCGAAGCCGGTGAACATTAAGAGTCCCAAATACAAATCCGCGGCGAGGAAGTGGACGTCGCTGATGGTGGCGTTGCCCATCTTGGCGGTATCATCATACTACCTATATGATAGGCGTAAGTATTGCAAATTACCTAATTACGGCGCCACAAAGCTAACCATTAGCGCTAGTTGTCCTCGGGAACGAGCCCAAGGGACTGGAGGCTCTCCGCAAAGCTACGAAGGAGGCGTCAGAGGCAAGTTTGCCAGATCCCGGACCAAAGGCATCAGATCCATAGTCCAAAATAGCATACGATCCTGCCAAATGACAAGACAACTCTCTGCTTCGGTTTCACCCTCAACTGAGTCACCGCGTTCTGTTCTGATGAGACAGCCCCGATGAGTTCTGACACCGGTTGCGTTTGGCTGGCCACATGTAGGCCGGTACCCGCAGATGGATTTTTAATCGGGGCAAAAGCACCCGATGGCACCTAAACAGTTTCTGCGACATTCAACGTAGCTCGGGCCCACCGGGCATCCAAGAGTCTGGAGAATCACTTGGGTGGGGTTCTGGGGATGACTCGTGGACTGTAAGGCCTGAGTGTCAGCTCCGCAACGGCGCGTCGGCACGCGCAAGTCGTTGGCTCTCACATTGCCTCTACTGACCGGTCAGTGGAAGTGGAGGTGCACCTGGGCAAAGGCACAGGTCCACATGAGGCAACTTCACTACCTACTTCCTAGATTCCACTTCCGAGGTTGACACGACGAGTCCCAAGCTCGGGGTAATGTGCGAGTGCGGGGCCCCTACCTAGTAGCATGCGCCTAGTTTTGCCCGATTTAGTCTTGACCCCTTAATAACCAACTTTCACCAAGATGAGATGCTCGTCAGCAAGGTCAGCAAACCACGACTGGCACCTGTGGAAGAATCCCTGGGTCGCGGAAAGGCATGAGAACCGGGGTTTTCATGATCGATAACGAGACATTGATGGGCTGTTGCGCTGATTAGTGTATAGTAGGCGTATGGTGGTCGGCCACACAAGTGAATCCCGATCGGTCAAGCCGCCTGTCGTTGGCGCCAAGCCAGCATTTCGCCGCTGGGCAAAATCTTTTGAAGCGGCGCCCTTGGCAAGACACCAGCAGCAAACATCTGAGGAGGAGAAACTCCAACGCTCACCTCACCTTGTCTTCCTCCGATGCGCCGAGGCCAGGATGCGGGGTAGCAATCGCTTTTCCCCACATCGAGGAGGGTGTCGATGGCGGCTGAGGAGAGGGTGTGGAGACGGCGCAAGGAAACCAAACCTGCCCACTCACGATTCTTGCCGAAAGTCGACTTGCCAATGACGACCAGTGGCTTGAGATGACCGTTATCGCCGCCCGCTTGCGCGGGGATCAGAACACATGGCAGATGTGACACTGCGGCCGGATGGCTTGCTGTTTGCTTGCTAAGAAATTAGTGAGGCTCACTGGGAGGCTAACAACCGCGGCCTTGGCTGCATGGATGTTCAATCAGAGACGGCCGGATCGCGAGTCGGGAGCTGTGCCTGTCCGCTGACCCTCTTTCACCGTTCGTGCTTCACCTCGAGCATCGCATCGAGCTGCGGTCCCCGTATGCATTGGGCAGCAGGCTTGTGCCTGTACCAGACTGCTTCAGTCCGGGAATGGAGACGGTGGCCACCAGCCACCGGTGCGCTGTGTCCTCTCAAATTGGAAGTCTCCATTGCGCCAGACCTGTTCCAGCGCCCCCAGCTTGTCGGGATCCCGGCGATGGCGGCGTTTGCGAATGGCGTGCGGAGGATGGGGCTCGCCCAGTGTCTGGGTGAGGACCGTGTCTGATTGCGGGGTGGAAGACCCATGGAACAGTGGGGTCTCGCATTGGCAGCCGTCAGCTGGACTGCTCCCTCGCGCGGCGCATTGACGAATGGCCTGGCCGCACGACGTCTTCTCCGCATGTTCTGCTTCACTGGCATCACCACCGGCGTTGCGCTCGCCGCTTGTTCAGAGGCGCGCCCATCTGCCGCCCCGACAGCTATCCCCGAACACCGAGGCATTTGCAGGGGCCTGCAGTCACACCCGCATCAGCGCATCACCACCCGCGTCGAGGTGCATTCGTCAGGGAGATCCTCGGATGAACCTCCATCTTTTGCCAGCCCACGGGGCGGTTCGGGAAATGTGGATTCTCCGCAGCGTGAAGTGGTCCCAGTGGTGTTCACTACCTTACCCCGGCGATCCCCAGGTTCCACCCCCAGAATCACAACGTGGACGACCCTTGCCATTCCTGCTGGATGATGGACTTCTGGCAGCCTCTATTGGATTTCTAGCACGCTAGCGGCCATCCCCTCGAGTTGTGTGGACGACGGTG
>Ga0247770_1002274_pt1 | contig 11077 bp, 4 predicted proteins | sample UWRJL136409B6_FD_179943 | JGI IMG/M metagenome (GOLD analysis project Ga0247770, IMG submission 179943) | Plant litter microbial communities from Arlington Agricultural Research Station in Wisconsin, United States - UWRJ-L136-409B-6 | ecosystem: Environmental > Terrestrial > Plant litter >... | reverse complement strand
TTATTATAATATATATAGAACTACCTTTTACAGTCTAATACTTTAAAAGGTGAGGGTTAATAAACTACAGCACTTTAAACCAGCTGGTTTACTATAAGGCATTTAAAGGAAAAAGAGTCTTTAAATATAAGCTAAACTAATATATTAGTTAAACAAAAGGTAAGTGCAGATTCTAAGATTCCCAACGTTTCACATAAAGCAGATATTAATCTTAAAAGGTCTTCTTCTCCAGCTAAGTTATAAATAACTCAAAAGCCGTAAAGGCAGTTAATATAAATTACGGAACACTAAGATTTAACTTATTAAAACTTTTAATAAAAGATGAGATTATTTTAATAATAATATATATAAGGATTATAATAGGATGGCTAGTTTATATATATAAGAAGGTGTCTTCCTAATACAGGAAGGTTAGACGACCTTACAGGCCGTCACTTAAGCCAGCACCGCCTAATAAAACCCCCGTAGAAAGAACAGTGTAGGGAGGTAACACATATAATACTACGCATTAAGCCAGGGGTGTAAAGACCTAAAACCCCTACGACTAATTAGTTATTACTTAGTCTTAATAAACCTGCTCACCTACTAAGTATCTATAGGGTTACTAAGTAAGAGGTGCTTAGTAACAGGGTGTTTAGTCCCTTATTAAGCAGAACCTTACTAAGCAAGGTACAGAGTACCTTTTAATTAGCTAATATAAATAAACATCATCGTACCTAAAATGGCTGTAAGGGACTCCTAGTTCCTCTCACTAATATTTAATTATTTATTTATATCCTACTGTTTAAACTTACCTTTATTTATTATAATAACAACAACCTACAGTGATATTAAACCCCTATCTAGGAGTGTTAGCTTAATAAGCCGTCTTTAAAACACCTATTTAATCTTTAACGTCCTGTTATACGTTCTGTCTTAACCTGTGCCAGTCCTTTTAAGGCCTATAATAAATACAGGTTGTAATAAAAGGTTATTTCCTAATATAATAAGGCCTTTTCATAATATAAGAAGGCCTTTTCCTAACGGAAAAAGGTCTTTTCATAATGTAAAAAGGCCTTTTCCCAACGGAAAAAGGTCTTTTCACAATATAGGAAGGCGTAATATCACCCGTTAGAAAGGACCTTTAAAAGGTAGCCTTATAATAGCCCTTATACTGCTTCCAGTATACTAAGCCTCAAGCACCTCAAGTTACTAAGTGGCGTATTATCCAAGTTCAACATTTTAATACCCTTTAACATACACGCTATCACATCTCTTAAATTTATTCATTTTAAGTTAAATGCTTTTACAGCATAATTTAAAAGTCTAGTAGGTCTGTTTAGTAAACGCCATTATATCTTTTAGATTTATTTATTTAAAGTTAAATACTTTTATAATATAATCTGGAAGTCTAATAGGTCTGTTTAGTAAACGCTATCACATCTCTCAGATTTATTTATTCTAAGTCAGATACTTTTACAGTATAATCTGGAAGTCTAGTAAGTCTGGGTCTATTTAATACACACCATTATATCTCTTAGATTTATTCATTCTAAGTTAAATACTTTTACAGTATAATTTAAAAGTCTAGTAAGTCTGTTTAATATACGCTATCACATCTCTTAGATTTATTCATTCTAAGTCAGATACTTTTATAACATGATCTAAAAGTCCAGTAGGTCTGTTTAATAAACGCCATTACATCTTTTAAATTTATTTATTCTAAGTTAGATATTTTTACAGTATAATCTGGAAGTCTAATGGGTCTGGGTCTGTTTAATATACGCCATTACATCTCTTAGATTCATTTATTTTAAGTTAGATGCTTTTACAGTATAATTTAGAAGTCTAATAAGTCTGTTTAATGTACACTAAATCCTCTTACTTTAATCCCTAGGAACATTAAAGGCTTAGCCTTATCAGAGCCCTTATACGTCACCTAGTAGATATATTAGGGCCACTTTTTATTACTATATATTTAGATTAGAATTCCTATGTTAAGTAGCTGTTAGCCTTTAATAAACGTGCCCTAGATATTGTAGGTTAGGAACTGATTAGACTCCCTTAGGTAAGATTTACGAAGTTCTTAAAGCTTTTTACTGCTGTCTTTTACCCAGACTCTTCTTTTTCTAATAACTCCTGGGTTTTTAACTATCTAAACCTTATTATTAAGGTTATCACGCTAGTCTTTATCATACGTGTAAGATCTAGTAAAGACCCACTAATATAGGGCCACACACGTGACTCTTTAAGCTATACCTACTAAGACTAAAGAACCCCGCTACCCCTATTAAACATATAAAGAAACCATAATATCCTTTATATAATATATATCCCACTAAAGTAAGTCTTATATTAATAGAGAGGTAAAAGTATAAGGATTCTAATAATGTAAACCGTTTTATAAGTGGGTAATTATCTATAGCGTAACAGGTGGTTAAACCCTAAGTTTACCTAAATCATTATTATATTTATAATTCTTTAATAACTACACTTTAATAATTAGGCTAGAGGTTACATATTTTATATAGAAGAATATCCTGGTCTTTTTTAATCACTTTATTTAATTTTCTAAGAGATTTAAAAAAAGGTGGTAGTATAGTTTATAATAGAGGGAAAAAATATGTATTTTATTATATAAATTATAAAGGTTTAATATATAAATTAGCTCCTCCTCCTGTTTACATTTAAATATCTTTAAAACTAATACACATTATAAATAATATATAAAAAAGCTCTAATTAGAATTTAGATGTATTTATACAGGAATTGTAAAAGTGTCACGTTATAAAACTTTATAACGTAAGCAGATGTTAGTATTTAAGGCACCTTTTAGTATACATATTAACAGCACTAAATAGAGCTTTACTAAAGTAACATTATACACATATTATATATAAAAAGATATAGATAAAGGCTTTACATTATTAATAAACCAGTTAATTTACTAAAACGACTACTTTAACTAGTTTAATAACCATAGCTTATTAGATGGTCCTAAAAAAGGTAATAACGTAACACTATTAATCGTCACGACTATAAAAACACGGACGATAGATACCTTATTATTATCCGGAGTTAATGTTAAAGGATTGCCCTGGATCGACTATAAGGGGAAGAAGGTTTTCCGGAAAATGTGAAAAGCTGCATACTAACAGATTACCACCGTTAAAAAGTAATATACCAGGCTGCTTTATTAGTAAGTTTATGTAACTAACACCCATCACCACAGCCAGCTTAATAATATAATATAGTTTATCTTAAGTTATACACCACTAAAGAGGAAGTAAAAGCAGCCAGAAGAGAGTAAAACTAACGTAACGTAGCTAACTAAGTGAGAAGGTAACGTAAAGGCGTTCCTGTAAGACTATTAATTAACTACTGGTAACTAGCCCCCTTATAAATATAAACACAGATAACTAACCCAGCCACCAGCATCGCCACAGATAACAGTCTTCCTCTGCCACACACGCCACCACTAACTCCACTACCGTATCCAACTACTATTAATAACTTACTATAAGGCTACTTTTAGTAACCATTCACTATACTTATTAAAAGAGATAATACCAGCATAACTAGACTAACAGCACTAATACCAGATCCTGTCCTGGTTAGTCACCCCCATATTAGGTCCCTACCGCCACAGTAACCTATGTACAACCAGTTTAGGTTTTCGCTTATAACACTTACTATTAATAAAAAGGAGGGAGGGAGAGTAACGCCAGTATAATAATAGGTACACTTCCTAAATAACATACCCACCACATTATAACCTCTTTAACCAGACGTAATAACCAGCACCAGCCACCTACCCATAATAACTATCCATTATAATCGTAATATAAAAAGATACGAACTAGCTAACTTAAAATGTCACTAATAGTAATAATTAACATAAATAAGCTGGTGTTAAGGGGGGTAACTAAGGACCTTCTGGGGAAATATAGGTAGAAAAGATATACCTCTTAGAACTTAAAGAGCCTTTAAACAGCGGCCACTTTAATAATATCTTCCCTAAAAACGCGTTATAAAACCTCTCCTAGCAGGTTATAAAGTGTGAGACTGTAAAGGCAGAACTTACAGCGATATTATATAATTAGTTATCGTTAAATCCTGCTATACAGCTACTGGTTAAGGTTAGGGATAATAAGGACCTGAGGCGTTAGAAAAATAAAGAAGTTCTTAATAGTAAGAAAACCCTTAAACTAACCAGTAAAAAGGCGTTATTAAAGGTGGTAATAATCGGCTCTTATAATATCCGTTTAATAATAATAGGAAGCTATAACAGCTTATAACTTAATAACCTACTATAATAATAACACCTATCAGCACTGCAGTTACTAACCCTCCTACTAACAGTAGTTAGCATGTAAGATAACTGTAACCAAATGGAAGAAAGTGATAACTTATTGTAACATTCACAGCCTACCTTACCAGCTGCTGGTAACTAACATATAAGCAGGCCGTTATTATCTACCCTATAACAGTCCCACCCTGCCTAATATATATCAGCCGGCACTTTTAATATCTGTAATATAATAATAGGGGTAAGTACCAGGTTACCCCACTTTTAACCCAGCTTACCTACTCCCATCACCACCTAATAATGCTAACTCCCATTTACACCATAACCTCCCCCCTTACTACTAGATAATCTCACACTATAAAGTAGTAACAGAGGCAGGGCTAGGAGTATCAGCCAGGCTAATAGAGGTAGTGGAAGTAACAGCTTACTAGGGGATAGTAGGAGTAATAGTAGGTTATTATTATTTAAAGGTGATAAGGGTACACCATCCAGCCAGGACTATAAGGGGGTATTAGAAGCCCGAAGTAACGCCTTAAGGTCTCTATCGCTTTTATATCCCTCCACACTGTAAAGTAGTGGTGGTTATAAGGTTAAAAGTGTCAGCTAGGCTAGGAGTAATAATAGGCTATTACTATTTAGTAATAAGGGTATACCATCCAGTTAGGGTAGTAGGTAGTTATTATAAGTTTAAAGCAGCATAATAAGGTTAATACTAAACTGTTAAGAACTGCCCTTATATAATAATTAAGGTGAAAAGGTGGAGATTAATGTTAAGGACGTAACTTATAACAGCCCACCAGGATTACCCTACACCTAGCCAGCCTACAGGAGGCTACTTTACATATTCTTAACATAGTAGCTATAACAACTCTTTACCTATACTACTAAAGCATATAAAGCAGCTGCTAACCCCCTCTCCCTTAAACACATAACACTCCACTAAGGTAAAAGAGTCTTATTAGATTACAGCTCGCTAATAAATGTAACTGATAAGCTGTAATAACAACTAAGACCATCACCTACAGCCTAGGGGCAGCCTTAACAGGATAACTAGGACCCTGCCGTAATATTTATAGTGGTAGAAGGGGGCCTAATACTAAACGTGCTTAATAATAGACAACTAGGCCTTACTAAATACCCTCCTAGTCTTAACTGCCGTGTTACTTTTAAAGGCCACGACAGTTAGAAAGATAAGGACGTGCCGACACACTTTTACATAACAGTACACCATAGCACTATAACCACTACTACCCTCCTGTTACTTATATCTTATAATATTAATAGTATATATACGTTTAAGACGTCACTTACTGTTATCCACTAAGGGATCCACTAATACCTAAACAGGTATAATAATAAAAATATCATTACTAACGTTTATCTTAATATCCCTATCCTAATAATACTAAACTTACCATTAAAGGAATAGGTCCCTATACTGTTACATTATATCCTATATTACAGCCTTAGGTAAGTGATAGGCTAGGATGTGATGGGTATGTACATATTCTTTCCCAGGCTATATAAACGCCCTACTAATAAAAGGCTGTAAGCTAACGTTATTATTAATGATCCAGCCTGTAAGCTTATACTAATATTATTATCAGGCAAATAGTACAGCTTATAGTTTAACACTATACTAGCTTCCGCCATCCTTACAGCTACTTTAATACCTAATAAGAACAGTGTAATAATTTATAATGTAAACATTACCCAACATATCCCACAAAGTCACCAGGCTGTAACATATCTCACATACACATTAAGAGAAGCTAAGACAGCCCGCCCCTAAAGTACAGCTATTAAAAAGGGCAGTAATAACAATAAGGATTATAATATACCTTAAGGCACAGGGAGGATATAGTATATAGGGCTTACATTAGGAGGGTAACACCTTAAGGTGCTGATTAATAATATCCAGGTAAACATTAAAGGTAACTTTAAATATCTTTCCCACTTTAGGGACTTTATTATTTATATTACCTGTAAGAACACTAAACTCTAGTTTATATTATCAGTTAATTATAAGGTAGTAATAGTAAATAAAGGGTTTAAACCCATAGTTAATCGGTTTTTAAAGCACTAGAAGACTTACTTTAACTCCTATTTTTTAAATAATAATAAGACGTTTATTAATTTAGGGAAGCAGATTACTGCCATGCTAACTGCCTTACTATACAACGTAGTGGATAAGGTGGCAGAGACGTACTTATATTACACTTATTACCTAGAGGTAATCTTTAAATCCTAGGAGGAGTGGATTAAAGAGCAGGTTACATGGGACTTAGAAGATAGTGATTATGGGAATAGTAGTGGCCTAGGTAGTGAAAAGGAGAGTACACCCCTGGATAAAGAAGGTGAAGTTACTAATCCTTACTGTTATAGGGCCTTTATATCCCCACTTAGGTCCCTTAAAGAGGGAGCTGATAGGGCTATTAACCAGGTAATAGCCAGGGTAAAGTGAATAATAGCCTAAGGCAGTGTACAGTTTAATAATAATAGAGGTAGAGGCAGGTAGGGGTGGTGGAAGCGCCTAAGGAGACACTAAGGTAGTAAAGATGGCAGGGAAGATAAGGGACCTCCTAGCCCCTATATACTTAAGCCACTAGTAACTTTCTACTTATAGGTTATAACCAAAGAGGCTGGTAGTATAACAGTAACCTTGGCGCCTAGGGGGGTAAAGATTAGTAGTGGGCTTGTTTACTTACAGTGGTATAACCTGTTTAAAGCCCCGTTTAATATGTAGAAGGTTTACGCCCTACAGCTACCCACTTATAAGAACCTGGCCATTAACCCCCTGTATATCAGGTAGCTTTAACAGGTAGGTAAAGCCACTGTTATGCACTAGGCCGCCCTTAAGAAGAGCTACCTACTCTTAAAGGCACACGCCGCCCTGAATATACGGGAGTGCCAGGGCTGCTCTTACGGCGTGTAAGAGGAGCATTATATAATAATAACCCTCTTTTAGGAGATATACTAAGTCTGGGACACCCTTAATAATAATAACGCCAGTGTACCTAATCTGACGGCAGCTAACCACCCCCTTACCTAGTTTACAATCCCTACTATTACTGTGCTTAACTTCCTCCATACCTAGATTAACCGCCACTACTTCCTATTTAAGTACATCCTTAGCTAAACAGGCCTTATATTCTTACTTACCAATATAGTACTTATAATTATCACCTTATAATGCCTTTACTATTATTATAATAGTAATAGTATTTATAAGGAGCCGCTGTTTTTTAGAGATAAGTGGATTTAGAGGGAGTGGATATCCTGTAATAAGTTAAAAGAAGATATACTGGTTAGCATTATTATTAATCGTGCTGTTACTCTTAATGGGGGTGTAACTAACCTGGATATACCTTAACTAGTAAAGAGGTGTTGGATAGGGCTGGGGATGTATTGTTTAATAGTCCGCTATGGTTTTAAGTGGTGGTGGTAAAGTCTATTTTAATAGCCATTCTGGCAGTTTATAAGAGTAGTTACTTAAAGGCTCCTTATTAGTAACTTATTACTTTATACTAAGTACTGTAAGTGGTGGTAAGTAGTTAAAGAGGTTTAGTATATTTAGGTGTGGTTACTTTAGGCTTAGCTATAGTATTAGGATAAGTAAATTAAAGGTAACGAAACAGTAGTGGCTATATGGATGGAGTATTTAATATATCTAATACTCCACTAGTTTAACTAGGATATCTGGGATAAGATGACCTACCAGAACGAGAACTTTAAGGAGCTAGTCCCTACCACTAACTAGGGTCTTAACTGGAAGCCGCTAATATATTACTGGAGTGTTATGTTTAGGAGGTTCTTTAATAAGAATACACCTTTAAAGAAGCCCTGCTATCCCTACCTTATTTATAGTAATAAGGCCAGTATTACTAACCCTTAGGAGCTTATCCGCTTTCTCTTTAAGTAGTGGGACCAAAGGGTATAGAAGGTATAATTGGTGAAGAACTACTAGGTGGTAATATAAAAGATATTTAATATACTTAGCTATTTCCTTAAAGTAGTAGTAGCTGATAAGTGGTTTTAGGACCTTTACTATATTATCCTGCTTACCTAATAAATCCTACCTTACCTAATAGGAATGTTATTCTTCTCCTTTAATAAGAGTAATAAAAGGACCTTTAAGTTTAAATGGGTTATATAATTCCCTTTAACTATCTTTACATTTCCCCCTTTTTATATAGAGGGTAAGGGTAATTATATAATTAAGTAATTCCTTTCTGGTAGTATATATTACTATAATAACGGAAGATAAGAGCCATATATAGCGTTCCTTAGTAATAATCTTTAAAAAATCTTATAAAAGTTATACCGCTCCTTTAATCCTAATAGTAACGGTATGAGCAGGCTATATCAGGGAGCAGATAATATAGTTATATAGGACGGCAGTGATAAGGATAAGGAGGAGGAGGAGGAGGAGGAGGAGGAGGAGGATATGTAACGGGCTGGTAAGACTCTTAGTATATTAAAACTGCTAGACGTAACAGTATGGCTACAGGATATTAAAAGCTACACCTAGGTGCTTGGTAAGGCTTGCCTCTAACTCTTATAACACGGCACGTTAATACTGGTAGTTAAGGTTGGTTTCCCGCCTTAGATACTAACGTATAATGTTATTGTAAAGTTGCTGTTAATGGATGAACTTAATATCTGGTTTAATAAACGTATAACTCCCCTTATATAACCAGTTACACCGGTAGTAATAACACCTTAGATTTAAGTTAGATATAAGATATAATTAATAAATAAATTGTTATTATAAACTGTAAATAATAATGGTGTTAACGTATTTAATATTCTTATATTTCATCTTTGATATCACTTAAAGTTTCTCCTTATTATAATAGCCTTCCTTATTATAATAAAGACTAATAATAATAGCCTAACCTAATGGTATTATAAAGCGTTATTATAAAGGAACCTTTATCTTTTACACGTTATAAATAATAGTATAAATATAAAGTGGAACACTTGGTAATTAAGTTTATAAACTACTAACTAACCGCTTTGTTATATTAATTATTACATTTCTTACTAAACCTAGGTAATGGTAGACCCCTTTAAGTTAATTTACTAGATGTGGCAACCCTAAGACATGTCCACTTTTCCAGTCTAAATTAAGCTAGGGGATGTGATGGGCTAACACTAGACCTGTAATACCGCCCACCACACTAAGCAACACCACTTGGCTATAACGATTTAAGCGAATTACACTACTGGAATTAAATAAGTGAACGTACTGAATCTTTATTAAAAGTATGGTATTACAGATCTCACTGTGGGTAAAGGCCGACCTGTCACATTGTAGCACTTGGCTACTCTATAAGGTAAAGCAGATGGTATTACTAGTTAACATTAGACTTAGGATATTACATTGCCCGTAGTGAAACATGTGAAACACTATTTAAACTATTATAACTGATTAAGTTATTACGCTGGAACTGAATAAACTAATATATTAAACCTTTATTAAACATATAACATTATAGACCCCTTAGCCTGTAGTGATATAAGTGTTAATTATACTAGTAATTAAATAAACTGGAGCATTAGATCCTTACTAAACACGTGGTATGGTAAACCCTACTGAAAGGTGAGAATCTGCTCTAAAGGCACGCTAGTTTTTAAAGGTAATAATTAGACTAGTTGGTTTACCTACAGGTGTGAACTTTACTAGCCTTAAGGGTATAAATAATACCCCACCCCTACCTTATACGACCATTGCACCTACCCCCCTTAAAAAAAACTATAAACTTTTAGAGAATAGACTAATAACCCTTATTAATATATTAATTTCCGTAGACTAACTGGTTTAATCTTTACCCTTAACTTATTTTAATTAGCCTGGTTTACTAAAGCTTAGTTATTAATTAACTAGACTTTAACCTTGCTAATCGTGACATTGCGCCTTGCTGATCACAACCCCGCACCTTAATTCACATCACCCTCACTAACCATAACCATGCCTCTAAAGGCTATTAGAGCCAAAGCTAAGGGTAAAGGTAAGGCGACTGCTAGTATAAATGCTGCTAATATAAAGGCTTAGAAATTAGTTAAACAGACGTTTATTAGTATAAATGTTAACCTTAAAGGAAGTAAGAAGATGGTATTCTTTTCAGTCTTGAAGGACATCACCATAATGTAGTAGGGGTTTAAGCTGGCGATTTAGAGATACGATATGAATAATATATAGAATCACCTTTTATATAGGGTAGTGGAGGCTAGTAAAGAGAAAGGCTTTATTTATAAGTTAATGATTATAACCCACGTTAGATTTTATAACATCTTAGCTCTTACGTTATACCGTATAAAGGTGCCTACATGGCATGTAAACGTTATATATAAGATAATTAAGTATAAGTTTAAGTTTATCTCTTTAAACTTCTTAAAGGAGTACCTTAAGATCCAGGATAAGATACTCCCTAATTAGACATTTATATATATACTGGATACTAATAGCTTTAGAAATGACAGAGACTTCACTACTATACTAGGGTATAAGGATAAGGCTAACTTAACTAAACACTTGGACCTTAAAGGTAAGTTACATATTAAACTAGTTAGTATACTATTACCAGTATATTAACTGGTTTAATATTCACCACTCCCTAATATACTAACTGGTTTAATATTCACCACTCCTTAATAAACTAATTAGTTTAATATTCACCACTTTTTAATAAACTAACTAGTTTAATACCTAATAGGGTTAGGGTTAGGGTTAGGGTTAGGGTTAGGGTTAGGGTTAGGGTTAGGGTTAGGGTTAGGGTTAGGGTT
>Ga0247770_1002272_pt1 | contig 11084 bp, 4 predicted proteins | sample UWRJL136409B6_FD_179943 | JGI IMG/M metagenome (GOLD analysis project Ga0247770, IMG submission 179943) | Plant litter microbial communities from Arlington Agricultural Research Station in Wisconsin, United States - UWRJ-L136-409B-6 | ecosystem: Environmental > Terrestrial > Plant litter >... | reverse complement strand
AGGAGTGCTAGCTCAACAAGCCGTCTTCGGAACGCCCCCTACCTGTTGGCGTCCTGCCATACGTTCTGTCTTAACCCGCGCCAGTCCTCTCGAGGCCTGTGTCGGGTGCAGGTCGTAATAGTAGAAGAAGAAAAGAAATAAAGACGTACTGTAAATTAACTATATATATAATAACTACACTCTTAACTAGCACAGCGGACCTAAGGCCCTTTATGACTACTTCCCTGTCGTATAAGGACAGGATTACGCGGTCGTAAGAGGGGAGTTAGAACTAGCTTACTATTAGGTCTCCTACTCCTTAGTAAAAAAATCTAGCGATAAGCGAAAAGTTACTGTAATTAACCAGACCCTTACTACATGTTAGTAAGGAAAGTTACTTAATAACTACTTAGTTGCGATATACTTATTATATATTAAAAGAAAAGTTAGAGAGTAGTAGAAGTAAGCAGATTACTAACAGATTTAAAAGTAAGAGGATAACGTTATATTTTAATCTTATAAAACGTATTATTAGCTTATTAAGGATTTTAAGAACATTAAACCATTTAAAGTCAATTAGACACTAAAACGCGAAAACTTAAGAAAGGTTAACTGTAAAGTCTATTAAAGCTACCTATTTTTCCAAAAGGAATTGGGAAAAGGTTATAGACCCTTTAAAAGAGTTAGAAACTAATAGTTTACTAATTAGTAAAAACCTTAAGAAGAAGAAAAGATACTTAAAGGTTAGGTTAGATAAGACCTTAAAGACAGACAGTTAATATAATTTAAATATTAAAAAGTATAAATATTATTCTGTTAATATCGACTTAATAGATAGAAGAGGGAGGTTAATTAAGGTAAAAGCAGTAATTAATAACGGAAATGCTTCTAACTTAATATACCCTTTATTAATTAACTGAAGGAAACTCCTTAACTAAAAGTATAAAAAGCTATTTCTATTTGAAATAGAGAAGGAAGCTTATATTAATATAATAACAGTAAAGTTACTTACCACTTACTACTCCTAATTAAAGTAGATAAGGATAAATAATAAATAGACTTTAACGTTACATTAATCGTAAGGTATAATATAATCTTAAATTTACTTTAGCTAGAAAAGTATAACTTAGTGATTAATTAAAGGAGTAGTTACCTTACTTTTAGTAAGTCCCCTAATAGAGATTACCGTTCAGAGGAAGTTAAAAAGGCACTAAACTACTCTAAAGATGTATAAAGCACTTAAAAGCACGTTAAACCTTTAAAATTAAATACGGTTTAGGTTAAGTTTACTAAGACAGTTAAAAGATTAGAAAATCTACTGTGTTACCTAAATGATAATTTAGAAGGTAAAAAAAAATAAGAAGCTAACTTACAGATAAGTGAAGAACTTAACTTATTTAAAATACTTATGGAGTATAAGAAGTTCACCCTGTTTTGAAAAAAGATACTGTAATTACTGGATTACAGATTATAGGATTACGAAATTAAGTTAAAGCTAGGAATAAAGCTTTGCAGTTTCTAACCTTATTATTTAAACCCTTAATAAGCTAAGGCCTTAAGGGATTATATTGATGAAAACCTAAAGAATGGGTTTATTGTGGAGTTTTAGTCCCCAGTAAGGTATTTAGTGCTATTTGTCTTAAGAAAGGAAGACAGTAAGTTACGTATAGTTATTAATTACTAAATGTTAAATAAGGATATAATTAAGAATCGTTACTTATTATTACTTATTGTAGAAATGTAAGAACAGATTATTAAAGCGAACTGGTTCTTTAGCTTTAATTTCCTTATAAGGTTTAATTACATTAGAGTGAAGGAAGAGGATAAGTATAAGATAGCTTTTCGGACTTGTAATAGGCATTACTAATATTAAGTTATACTTATAAGATTAATAAATACCCCTGCGACTTTATAAAACCTTATCGACTGTGTTTTTTACCCCTTCCTTAACAAGTTTGTTTTTATATATTTAAATAACGTTCTAATCTATTCCGAAACTTTAGAAGAATACCGAAAATATATGTGATAAGTTTTAACAGCTCTTGAAAAAGCGAAGTTAATAATAAACTTAAAAAAACCCTATTTTTACGTTTAAGAACTGAATTATGTAAGATTTAAAGTAATCCTTAAAAGGCTTGAAATGTTACTGGAGAAGATAAAGGCAGTTATGAACTAATTTACTCTGAAGAATTAAACAGAGTTATAAACCTTTATTAGCTTTATAAACTTTTATTAATACTTTATTAAGTATTTTATAAAGATCGTAAAACTATTATATAAACTTATAAAGATAGGTAAGCTGTTTAAGTAAACCGATAAGTAGTAGAAGGCGTTTGAAGACTTTAAGTGCGCTTTTATTATAGTATTAGTTTTAGCTCTCCTTAACTTCTTGAAACCCTTTTAAATCGAAACGGACTTCTTAGAGTTTGTAATTGGTAAAGAACTTAATTAAGTCTAAAATGATAAGAAACGTTACTTAATTACTTTCCTATCGAAAAAGATTTACAGCTTAGCTTTACGATACTTAATCTACGATAAAGAACTAATAGCGATTATTTAATGCTTCGCTAAGTAAGTACTGTACTTAAATAGTATAGAGGAACTGGTTTAAGTCTTTTTAGATTATAATAACCTTTAGTACTTCCTAACGAAGGAGTTTAACTTACGGTAAGTACAGTAAGCAGAGTTAATAGCCTTATTCTACTTCTAGATCTATTATATTAAAGGAAAAGATAATAAGTAAGTGGATACCTTTAGCTGGAGATAGGATTATAAAGACGTTAATTTAATCTTAGTCTTTATTACCTTATTTAATAAAGTAAAGAATAGTACGTTAAAGTATATATTGTAAGTATTAGATAACTAGATATTAGAATAAACTATTAACGTTTATATAAACTTATAGATAGAGTATAATATCTATTAGTAATAATAAGACTTTTAAGTAAGAAGGTTAGTGGAAGGTACTTATAAGTATAAATACCTTTTAAGAGACTTTTTAAAACACTTACAGAACTGTAAGAAGGAGTGGTTAATATACTTAAATTATAACGAAATTAGCTGTTAATTAGAATAGTTATTAGAAGGTGTAGATAGTGCGCTTAAACTAAGAGTAAAGCTTTAATATTAAGAAAAACCGTACGTTTATAACTTAGATAAATAGAAAAAGTACGTTTAGTAAATTTACAAGTCTCGACTTAAAGGATATATAAGCTGGATTAAGACTCTTATATAAGCTTAGTAAACGTATGCTTTTCTAAAAATGAAGAAGCTAGTTAAGGAAGTGGTTGATAACTGTAATATTTACTATTAAAAGTAGAACTAACGTTATAAACCTTACAGACTTCTTAAACTACTCCTTATACTATAAGTGTTATAAAGCTTTATTTTACTTAACTTTGTTATTAGGATTCTAAAGTTTAAAGACCTTATTATAAAAGTTACTTATAATTAGATCTTTATAATAATTGATAAGTTAACGAAGTGAGCTTACTTTCTACTAACTTTAAAAGATATAATAGTGGAGTAACTTACTTATATCTTCGAAAAAGAGGTAGTCTTACGATACCTTTAACTAGATAATATCGTTATAAATTAAGATAAGCTAATCGTATTAAAGTTTTAATAAGGGTTAATATAAAGAATAAGTGTAAAAAGTAAACTTTTAACAGCTTTTTACTTATAGATAAATAGTTAGATAGAATAAGTTAACTAGATACTTATAATATATCTTTAAACTTATGTTAACTTTGAATAAGATAATTAGCTTAAGTTATTACTAACAGTGCAGATAGCTTATAATATAACACTAATTAAGTTAATAAATGTATTATTATTCTTTGTAAATTACAGTAAGGAGTTTAAGCTTTATTAGGGCTTACCTATTAGTGTCCTCTAAGTTACAGTCCGTGTAAACTGGATGTAAAAGTTACACGACTATCTGTAAGCAGAACTTAAATTCACACGCGAACAAATAAAGAAGTTTACTGATAAATACCAAATTAAGTAACTAGTACTTAAGAAAGGACTCCACTATGATAATAAATAAGTTAAAGGATTAACTCTTTAGGAGGGGGATTACATTTACGTTTTTTTATAAAACCTACATTTAAAACGACTTAGTAAAAAGCTTAACTTTAGAAAGTACAGACTGTTTTAAGTTAAGAAAAAGGTTATTACCTCTAATTACAAACTAAACTTACCCGCTAATATAAAGGTGTAGACTAAGGTTTTTCACGTCTTACTTTTAAAACCTACCCTAAAGAGAGTTTTATTAGAAAAAAAGATTAAGATCGATACCGATAAGGATAAGTATAACATTAAAGAAGTTATAGATTTGTGAAAAAGAAAGAATATATTTAAGTATCTTGTTAAGTAATTAGATTACAGCTTTAAAAATAACTTATAAGAACCAGTTAAAAATCTTAAATACTTAAACTTAATTACAGAGTTCTACTAAAAGAATCTAGACTAATTAAAGCTAATAATAAAAACTAGAAATAAGATAAAGTTTAATATTTAAACTGTTATATTAAAGAGTAAGATTACTATAAGACTTAAAGCCTGAGAAACAGTAAAAAACTCTTTAATAAGTACAGAAAGATATTTATTAGAACCTTTAACTATAAGTTATAAGGACCTTAGATTTAATAAGGAGGCTAAGCCTTTAAAGCTCCTAGTAAGCTTTACACGAATCGTATGCGTAGTAATACGGAGAGTTAAAACGTTACAGATTAATAACTTACAGGATAATTTACCCTTTATAACTAGAAGACTTACGTTTCGGTATAAGCTTAAGGAAGAAGTTAAAGAGTAAAAAACGATCCAGTATACCTTAAGGTCTCCTAAATTAGTTATATAACAGTATATGGCAGAAAAAACGTATCTATAAGAACAAACGCTATCAAGAAAAGAAATCAGTAAAAAAAAATAACAAAAAAGTTATAATATACGTTACAGTCTTTAAATTATAACTTATACTATAAAGACCCTTATAAGACTTAAACTTATAACCTCTTACTAAAGGAAGTAAGTGTACCGTTATTACATTAAAGAGCTAATTCGTTTATTAAAAGAGGGAAGCTATAAACTAAGTTAAGAAGACGTTATAAGCTAAAGTAACCCCTTAGAGGGGAAACTAGTAAGAAAAGAGTCTTAGTCTTAAGAAGCTAGCTTAACTTAGACAGGGTCTGATATTTCCACCTACTCTTAGAAAGATAAGACCTTAACCTTATAAGAAAACACCTTCATCACCTTCACTTTAATAACGCATTGTTAGGTTTCGACACGTTATAACTTTATAAGGGAGTTACAGTGCTTAGTAATTACTTAGTCATATAAAGTGTTTAACTCCTTTTTCTTATCTACTAAACCTTTAATAAACTTATTAAAGTAACCAAACGCGTTACACGAAGAAGGTATACTAACAGACTAATATTCGCTATAACTGTTAAATTACATTACGACTTAATACAGTAAAAACTTAATTTAATAACAAGTGTAAGGAGATATTTATAAACTAAAGGCGTTAAAAGATTCTGTAAGATAGATACGACAGTTATAAAGAGCCTTTTCCTGTTTTCTCTATCTCTTACATTTTTTAACGTAGTTAGAAGACATAACGAAAGTGGAGAAGGAAGGAAACTAACTTAACGATTCTTTATAGGAAAAGAATGTTAAAAAGGGGGAATTATGTGATAACCTTATAGGCTATCACTTAGGCTAGGGCGGCCTGATAAACCCCCCATAGAAGGAACTGTGCAGGAGGTTAGTGCACACTGTCTAAACACACTGGGCTAGGGGTATAAAGACCCAAAGCCTTTACAACTAGTAAGAAAGTGCTTAATAGCCCACAAGGACTAATAACACCAAGTATTACTTAGTTAACTGCTTACCCGTAACTGCGTAATGTATTACTAAGCATAACGGACTAATTAAGGTACGAAATACCTCCTAATTAGTAGGTATAGATAGTTATAGTTATACTTATAACTACCGTAAGGGACTCTAGTTCCTTACGCTAATATTTAATTGTTCATTTATGTCCTACTGTTCAGAGTTACCTCTGTGCATTATAGTGACAACGACTTACAGTGATATTAAACCCCTGTCTAGGAGTGCTAGCTTAATAAGCCGTCTTCGGAACGCCCTTTACCTGTTAGTGTCTTGCTATACGTTCTGTCTTAACCCGTGCCAGTCCTCTTAAGGCCTGTGTCGGGTGCAGGTCGTAATAGTAATATTACCTTACTAATTAATATTAAGAATATAACCTTCCAGCCACCTGGCGTATTGTAATAACCGATAATGGCTGGACTACAAATGAGAAAGGTATGGATTAGATTTAGCATTTCGATTTACACATATCGGCTTGTATAAAGGGTAAATATCGGCTTCTGATCCTTAACGGCTATAAGAGCTACTACTCTAATAAATTCAAGGCTTATTACTAAGCGTATAATATTATTATACTCTATATACCTCCACACGCCTTATACCTACTTTAACCTTTAGATGTTAATTATTTTAGGCTGTTAAAGAAGGTATATGGCCGTCAGATTAAGCAGTTAATACGGATAAGCATTACACACATTAGTAAGCTGGAATTTCTCTGTTCGTTTAAAGAAGCGTTTTTTACTTCGATTACAGAAAAGAACATCTAAGGGGGCTGTACTGGCACTAACCTTATACTATATAACCCAGAGAGGGTAATATCTAAGCTAGATATGCGTATTTAAACACTAACACCTCCAGCCCTAAGCCTAACCACTACACCACCTTAGGTCTCCCAAACGCCATATAACCCCCAAGAAGCCACTGCACAGTTAGGACTTATTAAAACTCGGATTTCTAACCATCAGGGCAGCTCTCTAACCTTAATACTAACGGCTGTAGATCGACTAGCCAAAGGCACAATAGCTATAATGCACAAGGTAGCTCTTCTCCGTACAGAGGTCTCCGCATTACGAAAGGCCAATAAGGAGCTTAGTAAGTGACGGAGGGCTAAAAAAACACGTGTACGGCTTAGAGGGTCCCTTACTGTACAGGAGGCACAGGATTTACTAGACCAGAAGGCTGTGGGGGAGCAGTTGGCTCAGGAAACACGACAAAGTAGTGGTCATGCAGGGGGCTCTCGTACGAAGATTCAGTGTTGTGGCGTGTGTGGCAAGCCCGGCCATAATGCGCGCACTTGCAAGGAGGCTGCAGAATCGTCTGATTCATCTGTTTCTGATTCAGTTATTGTTATTTCCTAGTGTTGTGGTTGTGTAATTAAGGATAGTTGTGGTAAAGTAGTGGGGTGTGGGGCATTCGCTTGTCTGGGGCACTCGCTTATCATGTACGTTAATGAGTTTCTCCCAATCGACTTGTTGTCTGCCGCAAATCATAAGAATATGGCGGGCCATGGTGACCTCCTGGATAACCCACACCCGGGAAAGGTAGGGTCGCGAGAAGAAGACGATCAGAGATATCCATTCCCTCAGTGTAATCCGTTCGATCCCTAGCTTCAGTGCGTGAGCTTCCCGGTTGAAGAGGTCGTCTGCTCTGATGTTGGCGACAGAGGCCTCGGCACGCTGTTGGTCGTCGCTACTCCGCGGTATGGCATCCCGACCGAGGAACGCAAGTTTATTGAGCGCGGAGAGGGCATCCGGTGTAGTCAAGTCCGCTGGCCCAAGCCAAACCAGCACCGACGATGCGCGCCTGTATAGCCCGTCCATGAGACGTACTTGAGACGCGCGTTCATCGGAATCCTCCTGATTGATGCAGAGGGCATCAACCCAGGTGAAGTCGGCTCGGGTCTCGTCTTTGGTGTCGAGCAACATGTCGAGTGCGTCATGGAGATTGGGTCGGACGGGGATGATAGTACCCTCGCAGCTCAGGACGTTCTGCCTCTCTTTTGTCGGCAGGAGCAAAGATGGGCCCAGCTCTTCACACACCGCATTACCCCACGTATATGAGAGTGCGTCGAATGGTGGCGCCGTCTCAAGGTTGACAATGTCCAGAGAGATTGTGATGACAAGGTCGCTCATTCCTGGCAGATTAGCTCGCCCATGGATGCGGAGCAGGCGAACAGATCTTGGTGAGGGAAGTTGGCGGTAAATCGTGTCGATTCCAGCGAACCCCGACATGATTATGGACTGTTCAGGCAGAAGTCGGGCTGGTCACGAAAAGGTGGCAACCATTTTGGTGAAGAGAAGGTGCGAATGGAGGTTGATGAATCTCCAGTCCCGGTCACTGGAGCTCACTGCACATGTAGGCAGCCATCCAAAGGCGGGCAGCTTCAAGTGAGTGCTAGTCTAGTACAGTGCAACGTACAGTAGGATATTGATTCGCACAGTCATATCGGTTTCTTGATCTGCTCCACCAACAGCGGATTGTTTTACACTATCTAAAGTTGCCCTCGGCAATTTCCTTATAATCATAGAGTACGGGGCTGAGGCGTTCAGAACTGGAAGTCCGCATCGCCATATATGGCTGCCCCAGCTCCAACAAAATCTGACACCACTACCTTCTGTAATCCAATGCAGCTCACCGTCTATGTTTACTCATACCTTCCGTTTCTTCACCGTCTTTTATGTGGTAATCTTTGCAGCAGTTCCCGTTCGCCCCACTTACACCCTAAATAACGGGGCCCTCAAGTCAACATTGACTCGCCCCTGATCCAGCAGCATAGTGACAACTCTTTCAGAGCCTTCGATAATTGAGACATAGAGCGGAGTGGTGTGGGATAGGGCCATATCCTTAATGTTAACGGATGCATTAGATATAAGTAATATCTTGACATGGTCTACCGAGATTTAAGAGGCCTGCACGAGGGCTGCTTGGGAAATCAAGTCATCTTAATTAAATCGGGATCTATTCGAGGAGATGATTCAGAATCGTAACGTCTTTCAAGTCCAAGTCGGCTTATCAAATAAGCGGGATTCTCTACTTGTCAGATAGCCAAGTCACCCAATTAAAGACGTCTTCGATCTAAGTACGAAAAGTCTAGTTCCCTCCTTTTCCATCTGTTAAAAGGCGCTTAATAATAGATCTCCCACTATTATTACTATTACTTACTCCACCCCTTAAGAACCTCTTACTCCAGTTGTGCTCGTCTCCGGTTTCAACGCCTCCCAATCGCGAACAAACTCTTCTTCTATCCCAAAGCTAACGGGAGAGGCTAGTGGGGATCACTTCGAGCCTGGGGCGGGCACTAACATCTGTCGTGTGCTAAAGAGGGCGTAGGAGAGAGCTAGGATGGTGGGAGGACTTTGTGGTTGCAGAGCCTAGTTGGCCATGATTAGACGCTCCTGCTTGTAAGAGTGGAGGGAATGATGATGACCAAAATCTGAATGCATAAGCCAACCATACTTGCATGCAATGAAAGTCACCTGACCATTCCTGGCCCAGAACCCCCCTGACAGCGGCTTGTCTAAAATCTGAATGCATGAGGGTCATTCTGATAGGGTATGCTTAGAATTAGACCGGTTCAAGAACCAAGAGTCCCGCGCATCAACTTTCAAGCACATGATTTGGCACGCTGCGGGCAGACTCGAGCCGGTCAACATTCCTGGTTTTTTCCTGCTAAATGTCAAGCTTGGAGTGCTTGGAACAGGGGAGTCCTGCTTGCCTGCCCTGCTCGGGTCCGTCAAAATCTCGGCATCCAAAATTAGAATGCATAAAGGCCAACGCCCGCAGGGAATGGAAGAGAGATGGCTTCAGTGGCTACATTTAAACCAGCGGTTCCTTATTAGTCGGTCTTTTGTTTGATGAGTATTTCTTCCTCATCCCTGGTCCCTTCTACGGTTTGGACATTCGACAGCTCAATTCTCAATCTGCACTCAATCGTCGCGACAATATCCAACCGCCCAAGCCAGTCAAGCAACTCAAAGAATAAGAGCTGCCACACTCAACCAGCTGCTGACAGCTGACTGTCAGTTCCCCGTCCATGGGCCACACAAAGTCACCCGCCCCAAAGCCGCCAATCCCAGCCCAGGACGCCGACAGAGGCATGGCTTCTGCAAGACACGGTCGACGGCCCGTTTCATGCCGTAGTACAAGTTCAAACTCTGGACTCTTCTCAGGGGGCATTCTCGAGTGCTTGCCGTACGAATGCAACATATGGTAGATCATCGACGAACGGCCAAGATAGGAGGAATTGTTGAGGTCAGCTTGGCCAAGGCGGCTCGAATCACTTGTTAGAATGCCGGGATAGGGTACTTTTGTACGGTATCAACTTCCACCGATAACATCTCAATACCACAAGTCTTTCCAACCAGTATCAGGGCCCGCCAGCCATCGGCCCAATTGAGCTTGGCGCCACTGCGAGGATATTATCGAGTGAGTTAAAAAGCTAACTTATCTTAAACTTATAACACTTGTCTGCAAACTCGGGTGGGTGAACCAGAAGCAACCAAATCTCAAGAACCAAGAACACATATCATGATAGCTCAGCTTCAATACAGTCATCGTCCTTTCCCAGGGAAGCCCCAACATCAAAACCAGTCTGGCTTCATCCATAATCCTCAGAAGTAACTCTTCTCTAAATCCCCTCTTCCGCCACCAGCAAGCCCTCAACAACCGCACTCGCCTCCCTCGCCGCCTTTTGCGTCTCCCCCTCCATCTCGCCCTCTAAATCTCTCAACCTCCCCCGCCACAGGTCCCACCTCTCTTTCGTTAACCCTCTCCCTTCATTCCACAAATCCGTCTTCCAATCCAACGTCCTAGCGTAATGCTCCCTCAAGTACGCCCCATCCATCTCCCACAGCGCCCGTCCTCCATACTTTAACCAGATCGCCGTGACTCTGACATCCAGCTCCCACACTTGTTGCGCATCTAACTTGTGCTCCCCACCCGTCGTATGCCCCGGCTCGCCTTCTTTGGCGTGCATTCCCTGCCTCTCTAGGATATTCCTCGCTGCGTAAAATACGTTGATAGGATGGACGCCGCCCGCGTTGCCTGTTTGGGACAAGAGGACGGCGGAGAATGTGACGAAGCGGAGGAAGTACTCGGCCGGTGTCGCAGAGAGCGTGGAGGTGCCGGTGGACGGGCGAATGCCGTCCCAGTTGCGCCAGGCTTCGAGAATGTCGTGCGTGTCGCGCCATTGGGCCGGGAAGAGGGGGGGTCTG
>Ga0247770_1002271_pt1 | contig 11095 bp, 11 predicted proteins | sample UWRJL136409B6_FD_179943 | JGI IMG/M metagenome (GOLD analysis project Ga0247770, IMG submission 179943) | Plant litter microbial communities from Arlington Agricultural Research Station in Wisconsin, United States - UWRJ-L136-409B-6 | ecosystem: Environmental > Terrestrial > Plant litter >... | reverse complement strand
CAGTGATACGGCTCATATTCGTCAGGTCGTTCTCATCCTGGCCCCATACCAGCGCCTCGTGAGGCACCGGGCAGGGTTTTAGCGGCGTGGTAAGAGGGGCGACGATTTTTAGCTTCGAGTGTCTCCAGATCGGTAGGCCAGAGAAAGTGGCCTTTCCTCTCCAGACCAACTCCTGAGGATCCAGAATTCCGGCTTCGTGTTGGCGTGGCATGGTTGGGGGGCAAGGCTTAGAGTCGTCTATCGGGTACACGCCTCCTGGGGGTCGATTTGCGACCAGCAGCCCGAGCTTTTCAATCGGCTGGAACAAATGCTCTCCGTTATTTAGGTCGAAGTTAGACAAAACCTTTTCTTCCTACGTTCAGTTAGCAAGGCACACCCGTGGTCCACCGCCGAAACGTACCCTCTGGAACTGGGTGCTATAGACCCCCGCGACGTACGAGTCTCCACGTGCCAACATTGCGTGTTTCAGGTGAGTCGACGCGCAGTCTCCATGATTGATCTCCACTCCAGATGTAGTGACGATCTGGAAGGAGGAAGTGAGGGTTAGCAGTGCCATTTGGAATCAAATGACGCGGTTGTGACTTACCGTAACTCCAACACAACGGTACCCGTAGTTGAGCCCGCTACCCTCCCGGCTCGGAATGGAAAAGACAAAGCCAGCGACCCAGTCCCTTGCGCTGATTTGCGCTTTCTCGGTCACAACGTCTTTCAAAATGTGAAGATCTGACCATCGCTGATAAACCTGATAAACATCCCGAGATGCCAATAGGCCTCGCCGTTTGCCTTGGAACAACAGCGAAATGCCAGCCAGTGTGCCATGCGACCAAAATGTCTCCAACTTTACATCACCAAAACTGTTGATATCATCCCAAGTGTGAAGCCAGAAGCACTTCTTTGCGTCAGAAGTGTCAGAAGTCTCAGTGCCGTCGGCAACGGTGACAAGCGGTGCTTCGGCCGCGTGAGCAATGATCCTCTCCTGTTGATAGCAAGGCCGCTTGCGCAATCCATCATGCTTGTCCATCCACTCCTCGGCTACCCGCTCGCAAATGTTCCAGGCTCGTCTGCGGTTGGCGACGACGTACAACGAGGGATGTGCCGTTCCTTTAGTGGTGGTGCTAGTGGCGTGGTCGAGCCAGATGGCGAACTTCTTGGCGTTGATCTTCTCCAGGAATTCGGCGTCTTGGGTCAGGAGCGGCTGAAGTTCCCATATCCAGGGCAGTGTTAAGGCAAGAGTACGCCTCCAGAAGGGGCTGTCGCACGGCAAAGCGATGTTGACGGCTCGGGAGGCTCGAACCAGGGAGACCACTGACTGCAGGGGCAGTAACCCGGCGATCATGTAGACGACATCGTAGGGGAGCTTGTGAAATATGTCCTGGCTTCTGCTTTTGCCGTCATGAGCTATGCTGTTGACGGATGGCGAAGGGGCAAAGACCGCCGACCGAGCGTGTGATTGAATGAAGTCGGCGGCGGGTGCATCGATCAATGCCAGCGATGGCAGACCCTCAATTGGCGACAGTACTTTAGTTTCGGAGTTTCGATACGGGTACGGTCTTTTCCCAGCCGGATTTGGCCCTGCGAGGGTTCGCCAGAGGATTCCGAGGTCGATCTCGTCCCAATGTGGAAACCGCGGGATCAACTCCACATCAGCACCTGTCCCGCGCACCTCGACGTTCCCAGGTGTAGGCGGCTGGATCAAGTCCAAGGCTCCTGCGCCGCGCAGCACGAGACCAAATATTCCACAACACTCTCCGTGAAACGGAATGACGGGTATGACTTTTGGGCTCGATTTCTCCTTCGGGTCCCAGGCGTTCTCAAAACCATAGCACACCAAACTCCAGTCTGCGTCTTCTTCCCCCCTTGCTGGGTGATTGGGGTGGCGAGGCACACCTCGTTCTCCCGCTAGTGGGTTATTAAGATGGCGAGACACATCTGATGGGATCTGGAGCACGGGGCCAGTGATGGTGGGACGTTCAAGTTGTCTGCGACGACTGCCACGACGGCTTGCGGTTATCGGTCGTCGGGGGAATCCAGCTCCAGTGCCATGGTTTATCTCGTACGTTTCAACAGTGCCTGGGCCGGCGAAGAATGGTCTGCAAAGGGAGATTAGCACCTTCCGACATTGTGGATGAAGATCTGCTGGGTGATGTATTGACTCACGCTTGTGTGTGGGGGTTCAGGCCAACACAGTACACGCTGAGATTGGCAAATGTTCTCTCGTCATTGGGCCCGCTTCCGTTGGCGGGGTAAAATGACGGTGCGGGCTGCTCTTCAGGTGTGTCGGGACCATCGCTGCCCGGACCCGTTTCCACGGGGCCCCCGCAGAACGGGCACGGGCAATCCCAAGTCATTGTTCAAGTTGGGCAAGCTGCAGCAGGTAGGACGATGTTGAAGCAGGCAGGGCAATCGCGCCGGCAGGTGGAAGCGAAGTTATTTATGCGATGTTGGCTCGTCGATTTGTTCGTCGCGAACGAGGTAAGGCGGTGGAAGCATGAACGTTTGCAAACGCCTTTCCAAAAATGAAATATGTTGGAGGCCCTGCATGTGCTGTGCAACTATGCGCAAATTGGGACTAGCGCCAAATTTGGGCGACGTCCCCAAAGTCCACACCTCCGGTTTTGACTTCAGCTCACCACGTCACAATATCAGCAGCGCTACCGATTCTCCTTCGAGATCAATATTCGGTGGCTAACCTCGGCACTACACTGAACCTGAGCGCCATGTCAGGGTCAGTCGCAGCCGTAGGTAACTAGTTCGGAGCAGAGCTAGACGCGCAGTGACAATCGAGGGCGGCACCTTAGCTCATTTCAGCCTTTCAACCTGGGCGAGGCATGCACAGCTGTTTCTAGTGCGGGGGAGGGGTCAACACCACCGGCCCCATCAATGTCATGTGGCGCTAGTCGTGGTCTTCGTCATGGCCATCGCGAGCTTCGTTACTTCCCGTTCCGCAGCTTTGACACGAGCGAGATCCCAGAGACATAATCTCTGCAGGACCGCTCAAACGCATAGCAGGTACCTTGGCCAAAAAAATTGACGCGACAGTTCGGTTCGGTTCTATCTGTTGAGAAGATGGTGATTCCATACGGTACTACCATCAAAAACGTGAGTTTAGCGATTCCACTGCTGAGTTACCGGCGGTCCCTCATGGCAAGGACAGAGACATGGCAGTATCTCGTCGGCGGCTGCCGCCAGGAACGGAACCAACAGCAACACCACAACCAGAGCAGTCTGTCTCGCGATGAAGCCAGACGACCGCTTTGCAGGGGCGACGGACAGCCTCCTTACCTAATACCATTCAATCACAATCTCAAAAAGGTTCTTCATAAAATCGTCTTGAACACGAAGCAGACCAACAAGTCTCGGCAAGTTGTGGAGAATGAAATGAGGGCTTGACCCTCTCTTGTGCCCTGAATGATACCGCGCCGCCACTGCCGCGGAATGGATTTGCGGGGTGGCCGACGGCTTAGCGCTACCGTCGAGAAGTTGACCCTCGACAGACTGAACTCTTCCTTCTATCCTGACGTACTTGACTAGATCGAGAAAGAAATCTCAAGGCCTTGGAGTGAGAGTCTATCCAGATCCAACAATCCCGTCCATTCGTTCGAAAAAGACAAATCTCCTAGCCTTCAGAGGTCGAGAAATGGAGACTAAGTAGGTAAAAAAAAAGACGGATAAGACTAACACCCAATTTTGCGAGTCAAGACGGTATCTTCGGAGAGGGGGTAACATAGTAGGTTGGCGAAACCCCAACCCCAGTCTTCCGTCTTCGGGTCGGGGCTGGGTGTGATAACACCCAATCTTGCGAGCGAGCTCATACGATCACAGCCTGGTAATACGAGACGAATCTGGGCACACAGAATTTTTTTTCATTCGTATTTCTGAGCTGGGTGAGCCGGGGTCGAGCCAGCAAAGCAACTATAAGCGAATTGGAACACACTGTTATTCCGTTACCAGTCAAACAGGCGGTAAAGTCTGTCGAGAATTTGGTCACACTTTCACACCACCAGGACATACGCCAGTGTGCATGCAGCTCCTCTCATTTGCCAACGTCCTTGACCCCAGTCACGGCGCAGAACCAAGACCATTGGCAGCTATTCACTGTTCTCACCTGCAGGAGTTGACCCCTGATTTGCCGAGCCACCGCTGCCTGCAGCCTTGGCGTGGGCGGAAGCAACTCCACGAGCTGCGGGCGGGGTCTTCGCCCAGCAGCCCCCAATCATGCCATGCCCCCGCACTTAGCAGTCACCGATGCGGCTCTCCAGCCCAGGCTGCCACCCGAGACCAAGGGTGTTTCTTTCGCCCGCTGCGTATCTTGGCCATTTTCTCAGTGTTGGATGCACATTCACCTCGGGTCCAATTCTCATCCGTGTGACCGGCGTGATAATGCCGTCTCCACTCCCCACCATCGCCTCGGCCGCGACTTCCCATGCGCCAGTCACGCGGGGCCTGCGGCTCCTTGCACTCGACGGCGGCGGCATTCGCGGCATTTCGTCGCTGATGATCCTCAACCAACTCATGGAGAAGATCGACCCCGAAAACCCACCCAAGCCATGCGACTGCTTCGATCTCATCGGCGGCACCTCAACCGGCGGCATCATCGCCATCATGCTGGGGTGACTGAGAATGAGCGTTTCCGACTGCATCCGAGCCTACACTGATCTCTCCTCCAAAGTCTTTGTCGAGGTCAAACATCGCCTGTCCATTCGAGGGATTGTCCAAGGCCGGTTCGACTCCGAGGCCCTGGAGAGGGAAGTGGAAAAACAGTTACTCCAGCTTGGGCTTGAGACCGACGAACTGCTCAAGACGACTGCGGGATCTTCGGCTTGCAAAGTGTGAGTGGAATCGCTGCCATTCCCGCCTGACTTTTATGCGGTACATCCTGGGGTTGCGGCTGACCAAAGCTCAGATTCGTGTGCGCGACAAGCGCCGACCACTCCGGGACAACAGTGATGTCAAGCTACAGTTCCCGACGACGCGGCGCCTCGATGCTGAACAGGATCAAAATCACTGAAGCCGTCAGGGCGACGTCTGCTGCAAGCTCGTTCTTCGACCCCGTCGAGATTGACGGGGAAACCTTTGTCGATGGCGCGACCGGCGCCAACAATCCCGTCCGTGTGCTTTGGCAAGAGGCTCAAGAGATCTGGGGATTAACCGGTTCAGAACTAGCCGAGCACGTTGGCTGTCTTGTTTCTATCGGCACCGGGATCACCTCAGAGTCCGCATTCGGAAAAGACGTGTTCAAGATTGCCAAGGCGCTCATGAGAATTGTTCTTGATACCGAGACCGAGGCAGAGGCTTTCAAACGAGACCACGCGGAACTTTACAGGAACAAAAATGCTTACAGACTCAACGTTACTCGAGGCTTGGAAACTGTTGGTCTCGAGGACGTGTTGGAGATTGGACGTATAAGGGCGTCGGCTAGGAAGTACTTTGAGTCGGAGGACGTCAATACTGCTCTGGAAGACTGTGCTCTCGCGCTCCAGGATGGCCAATGTTAGTATAGGCACGAAATTCATCAGTTTCTAGTCGTGCTAGTTACACACTTCCGTACCATTCCGCCAATACAACATGCTAATGTGAGACGCAGGGATCGAAGTCTTGGAAGAGTACGTTGAGCTCTACGGCACATCGCCGTTGGGCTCGGTGGAGCCTCAAGCCAACAACGTTCCAAGTGCCACGCCCGATCCTAGTATGGTTTGGCTTTTAAATGCGTCCACTTACAAAATCCTGGGTTCATGACGACTCGCCGCGTTCTCTACTTCGGTACTTGTCCACAGCGAGTGACCGCTCACACGACGTCAGCCTGTGGGTCGCCTCAGCCTTTTCTCAGGCCGGCGCCGAGGTTATCTACGTGGACTGTTGCGATCAAGACTTTCGAGGTATTATGGGTAGGATGGTGTCACAATCGCTATCCAGATCCAGATCCGAGGACCCGACGCAATTCACGGACAGAATGACCAGAATGTCTGTCCTCGACCAAGGGACATCGTTGTTAGCGAAGGGCTGGCTGCAAAGACACTTCCGAGCGCGCGACTTCTTGCAGGGCATCTCTGTGAGAGAACGTCAGAAAGCCCCGTTCATCGTCAAGAACCATGAGATCGTCGAATCAGAACGCCTAGCTGAGCTTTACGATATCCTAGAAGCCAAGAAAGCGTCAGAAGGCAGAAGCAATGCCTTTCTTGACAGCTTCAGCCCAGGAAAGATTGACGAGGCATTGGAGTACAAACGCGAAACGGGGAAGCTTGCAAATGCAAAGGGGCTGCTCGCAAAGTACACACTTGAGGAAAGACTTCGGGCCAGGGAATACGACATGAAAGTCGGCGTCTCGGACAGGTCCCAGGCTTACAGGATTGTGGAAATGGCGAGACAAGAGGACTTTTACCCGGGCATGGACCTTTTACTCCGCATACTTAACGTGGCTATGAGGTCCCGTGTAGGGGGAAAAATGTTGGTAGTGTTGGATCAGATCGAGGCTGCCAGGGGCCATGGTATCGGTCAGTTTTTGGGGCAGTTCTTCTCACAGGTCAACGCGTGGAATGAGAAAGGTCATGTCCATGTGCTGATCAGTGGCTCAACCGTCGGGGGTGCCGAGACGGCACTGGAAGGGGTTCCTGTTGTGACCCGAGACACCGAAAGACAAGGTAGGTTTCCCTTTCCCTAGGCCTCTCAACCTCTGTTGCTGTCACGCACCATAGATCGATGGTGATCGGCGCTAATAACATTGTTAGATTGTCTCAAGACGTTGACGTTCGAGGAGATGACCCTTCGTCACAGCACAGTCATGGCCGCTGCTGAAGGGACCAACGAGTGGATTTGGACACACCAGGAATACCAAGACTGGGAGAATCAGCAATCGGGAATCCTGTGGATTCAGGGGAAGCCGGGAAGCGGCAAATCGGTCCTAGCAAAAACGATATACGCCAAGCTGGCACGCGAATCTCCAGATCTTGTTTGCTCTTGGTTTTACAGCCGCCAGTTCGGTCAAAAGACAATCACGCACGATTCTTTGCTCCGAGCCTTTCTCCAACAAATGCTGAGTTGCGAGCCGAAGCTTTTCGGTCACTATGAAGACGTGTATCGCAACTTACCGCCTGAAGGATGGTCAGCCGGCGCGATGAAGGCGGTGCTGGTTGGCATCGCAAACTCGGGCAAGAAGATGATCTGCATCATCGACGCCATGGATGAATCGGCCAGTGGGGAGGGCAAATGGAGCCGCTACGACATCCTGAACTTCCTCGAGCAGCTCGCTTTCCAATCACCGACCTCCTGCGCCAAGATCATCGTTCTTAGCCGCCCGATTGATGAAGATCAGTACTTTCAGGACGAGTCGTGTTACCGCATCATCTTGCAAGACTCGAACCGGTCTGACATCATTCGGGTCATCGAGATTGGCGTCGAGTCAATCCACCACGTCCTGCACCCACCCAGACGCGAAGGGAAGCGCGTTTCACTCGCAGATGCTGGTGCGCAAGAAGAGACAGCTTGGAAGGGCCAAAGCAGTTATGCGGCAGTTCTCAGCCACAGTTGCTGACTTGGGAGCCAAGGAGGCACAAGTGCTGCAAGAGATCAAAGACTATGTCCTCACGAATGCTCATGGCGTCATCCTCTGGGCTTCTACGGTCATGGACGAGATGCTCAAGTTGGCGGGGAGTCCCACCTTCAGTTTTGAGCTGCTGCGCGAGGAGGCTCTCAAGATGCCCAAAAGCTTGACGAACCTCTATATCGCCATTGTGGAGGACCGCGAGAGGCAATTGTCCCACAAGAAGCAAACCTTGGCCCGGAAGGCAATGATGTGGGTGTACAGGGCAACCCTGAAACGGCCAATCTCACTTCAGGAGCTCTTTGACGCTCTCGCAATCCCAGAGGATGTCTCGCAAATCTCAACAGACCCTTCCGTACAGGATCCGTTTGCGGACACCCGCTTTCTATATCGGCCGAGGTGGGATTGTTCGGAATGGTTTCAGTTTCGTCAGTCTTTGCTCGAGCTCTGCGGCCCTCTCCTCGACATAGCACCACCGCAGGACTCCGATCTGGGAAGCGCCGAGGACATTGGCCCATTCCACATCGTCCAGTTCCTGCACGGGACAGTGCGGGAGTTCCTTTTCACCTCTCCAAACGCCGGATTCCTCGCGTTTCAAGCCGGCGAGTCCGAAGCTTTGGTTCAGAAAGACCTGGAAAGATACGCCCAAGTAACCCTGTCACGCCCACCGCCACCAACCTCCCCAGACTGGCCGCTCAACATCTTCAAAATAAAAAGCTACTTAAATAATAAATACCTCCTCTCCTTCTCCCTCGACTGTCTCCAGGACTCATCTCGCCTCATCCCTCCCCACTACCGCCACCTGATCGAAACCACTCTCCACCCCCCATTCGAGTCCCAGACCTCCGCCTCCCTCAACGAAACCTTCGGCAACGAAACTCTCCTCTACCACCAGTTCCCCGGCGTCAACCCCCACCAAGCCGTCCTCGTCGGGCGCTACTTCCGCCAATCCTGCCGTCTCGGCCAGTTCGTCGCAGCGCAAAACCTCTTATCCATCCTAACCTCCGCCGTCGGCTGGTGGGACGAATTCGCAGACATCGTCCTCAACGGCGCGCTGCTCGCCGCAATGGACGCAGATTGCGCGGAAGCACTGCCCGCCCTGACGGAAGACGGCCGCCATCGAGGGCTGCATTTGTGTCCTTGGCGGGCTGAGGAGGATCTGATGTGTAGCGACTTTGCGCCTACGCTTTGGGAGGCGTCGAGGACGGGGAATGTGAAGGCGACGATGTGGCTGTTTGATCGGTCGTTTACGGGGGCAAGTGTGCATCTTCGGGGGGCGTAGTTGAGGAGGGTGGAGGGTGTGAGCGCGAGGGCCGTTCTTGCGGATGGAGGGGGTGTAGATGCCAGGGAAGGCGATGAGCAGGGATCAGTTGATACAGAGTTGGTGCGGTTGGCGATTCACCAGGTCGTGCGGTTCTGGCATTCGAGGGGGGAGAGATATCGGAGGAAATGGGACTTGAGTAATAGTCGGTCGGTATTATTTGTTCAACCGTGCTTCGGATGATGGGGACGTGCCGCGTTTCTATCCTGAATAGATTCTTACTGCCTGTCTAGATTAGAGGCCCTTTGTAATTTGTCCCTGACACTTGGATACTGGGGAGCCCGTTTCTGATTACAAAATCCCCTTCAGAGCTTTTTGCGATCTATGTATTCTTTCACGGACAAAGAGCCGAGCCGAGCCTGAGCCAGGGTAAACAGTGTCTTGTAATCGAGATAGGCATGGAAAAGACAATTTAGTGTGCCCAGATTCGTCTCACATAACCAAAGATATGTACTGCCTTCGCCCAATTCACTCCTGTCGGGGACGAGACGGACGCGGGCCATTTGAAGTTGACTCAATTGAAATGAGGTACCAAGTAAGAGACGAGAGGGGGACCTCGAACCTCTAACTAATTACCTCCCCTCCAGGTGGTACCAAACGAGCGTGAAACCCAACACCCCACAAAGTCCCCCCTCTCACAACCACCGCCCAAAAAACCTCACCGCCTGCTCAAACGCCTCATCCATCGCCCACTGATCCTCCTCCCGCCCGGGATCCCCTCTCACCGCAAACCCATGCGACACCCCGCTATACAGCCCAATACTCCACACCTCTCCCTTCTTCCGCAGTATCTCCTCCGTCTTCCTTCTCAACTCATCCGTAAAGATCAAATCCCTCTCCCCGGCGGCAGCAATGCTCAGCGGGCCGCGCGACGCCCACAGCTCCTCCTCTGTGACGTAGCTTGGGTGCGCGCCGAAGCCGACATCAATCTTGGTCTTGGAGGTGTCGTCGAGGTGGCGGATGAAATACTTGACGCCGACGCAGTAGCCGACCGCAGCGAGGCGGGTGATGTTATGGGCCGGGGAGCGGAGGTAGGCGATGGCGGCGGTGACGATGGGGTCGATTTGGGCGGTGGTGTGGGGGTTTTTGCCGTCGGAGCCGTGGGCGACCCAGTCGCTGGTGAGGTCGTCGGTGGGGCCGAGGATGGCGAAGGGTTTGGTCAGCGGGAAGGGGTCGCCGTTGAAGGGGTCGACGACAAGGGTGAGGTACCCGGCGGAGGCGAAGCGGTCGGCGAGGAGAAGGTTGTTGACGTGTAGACCGAGGATGTCGGGGACGAAGAGGATTGCTTTGGTGGAGGGGATGGGGGTCGTAGAGGGGGGAGTGGCGAGGTAAGCGGCGATGGTGGTCGAGGGGAGTTGGATGTGCGTTCCGGTGGGGGTGCCGGTGTGCGCGTGACCGGTGCTGCAGCACGATGCGGGCGGGTTGGATGCCATTTTGAGTGGTGGTGAGGTTGGGTGTGCTGAGGTGGGTGTTATTGGGAGGGATGATGGAGGAGGGTCTAGTTTCAGGTCAATGTCAGGGGAAGGGGCTTCTACTTATAACACCCAGCTTCCACATCTTGACACCCGCCTACAATGGTGGCCTATGAAGGACTTGAATCGGATCATTCGGTCCTGGGTTTCTGTGACACCTAATCGCCAGTCAGCGTTCCCTTTGCTGCTGAATGGGCGGCATATGGGGTGCTGTGCTGATTAAGTTTCCAACGCCCCGTCGCGTAAGAAATGCCGGGAATGATGCACACTTGCAGAGGAGTTATTACAGCGTTAGTTGGACCTCTTGCAATGCACATGTCTGCTTCCGATGGTTTTGATCATTGAGTCTACCGCGCAAGTCGTGCAGTTGACGCGATGGAATATAGGTTAAGGTAAACATCCCCTGCCAAGGCCCTATTGGCATTGTGGGGGAGAACGCCAAAGCCCGGCGTTCGAATAAACTTCATGACTGCACCCGAAACAGGCGGGATGAGTCAGACTCCGGAAGCGGTTGAGCTCCGCGGAATAGGGTGTTACGAGGCTGAATCAGCACCACGTCGAATGGAACGGTGAGGTCACGGTACCTACCTAGGTAATCACGGAAAAGAGCATTACAGCCCCAAACGCCGGAAGGAAGCTGGGTCGGTGGTCCATCGGAGTTGCTTCGGGAAGTGGGCTCAGATAATATTATGTTGGTCGGGTGTCGCACCCGCGGTGGAGAGGTGGCTCGGGTAATACCCGGAACCTATCGCGGCGAGCGTGCAT
>Ga0247770_1002269_pt1 | contig 11097 bp, 6 predicted proteins | sample UWRJL136409B6_FD_179943 | JGI IMG/M metagenome (GOLD analysis project Ga0247770, IMG submission 179943) | Plant litter microbial communities from Arlington Agricultural Research Station in Wisconsin, United States - UWRJ-L136-409B-6 | ecosystem: Environmental > Terrestrial > Plant litter >... | reverse complement strand
GGTATCGACTTACCATCCAGAGCGGTCGCTTCCATCCCTCGATATGTAAAGGTTACAGTGAATGGACCTTGGAAGGTGAGCTGGATAAAGTGCATATTCCCAGCACCAGGCCTGTTCTCCACTGCCACATTCTCGCCGGTTCCGCCGCCGACGGCCTTGACCTGGTCGACAAACACGGCTGTCACATAATTGGTCAGTTAGGGTTGACCACCCAAGTAAAAATCCCGCGTCCAAAAACTTACACTTTGCCTGCCAAATCTTGTCCTCGCTCACTTGTACAGCCTTCACGGCGGTGTTGTGAACCGCTTTGTTCTTGGCATCTCCGACAACCCGAAACTCAAACTTTCCGAGACCGGTGATCTCTCCCTCGCAGCTTGCCTCAACGCCCTCTCCACCCTCGCCTTGGCTCGCACACACCAGAGTCTTGGGCCCGTTTGCATCATCCGCCTTTTCCACGGCGATGTGGAAGATGAGCGACGTCTTGACCGAGTCTGATTTCGGGGTGCCGGTGACTTGGACCGCCCACCTGTCTTCCCCTTTCGTCTTGAGAAAGGCCGTCTCAAGGTCGATCTGGAGCTGAGTGTCGTGGGCGATTTGCGAACCGCCCACCCGCGTGTCGTAAAATGTCCAGCCATAGCCTTGCATGCCGTCGTTTTGCTCACACGTGTCACGAAGAGCTGGGATGATTTTTTTTCCATGTGAGCTTCGGTTGTGTTGATGATGGATTGGAAAACTCACTGCTCAACATGGTTCTCCGATCATCGCCGCTTGCCCACATGAGACCCATGAGAAGGGTGTCGGGAATCTGTGGACGGATGCCAAAGTAGAGATTGGGCCGATAGGGGCCCCATAGTTGCCATGGGTTGATGAGAGCGGATGTCGAGTTGGATGCGTGGGATATTGGGACGAGACCGAGAGCAGCGGGCCAGAAAGCCCAAACAGTCCAAGGTAGCAGCGAGAACATGACCCTTTAAGGGCGACTGTCTTATCCCCGCCAATCTCTAACCTCCTCGATGTTGATAAACAAAATAAGTTGATACGCAATCGACTTGATAAATTTTTAGACGGTATGGCGAGGGCCAAAAAAAGTGTCGACGTCAAATCGATGCGCTAAAAATGGAAAGGTGGCTTGTGTTGCCTCCCGCGCCTGTCGCTTGTTCGCTGCATGGCGGCTGTTGAGACAAATCCGGTCCTTTAAATGGCCAGGGAGTGTGGAGCGGGGACTGGTCTGGTCTCTGAGAATCGATTGGTCTGAACAGACAGGGGATCGGCGGCATCAATCACTACGTGTCGGCGTGATGCTACGCCGCACTTTAGGTTGCCTTGTCGGCCGTGCTTTGATTCGCCAAACCCGGCAGTAAATTTTGCATATCACTGCCAGGTCTGGGCTCCTCCAGGGCCCTACTGGGCTGTTCGGGTTCTCAGCTCCTGCAGTCAGCAATTCCCGTGTTTTGGATGCGGTGCCTTTCAAGCCCTCGCCTCCGAGCCCTGGGCATGTTCCTCCTTTTTAGCAATGATCTGCTGATGGCGCCCATTGCGCCTGAATTCCTTTCTCCTCCCCACCCCCCGCCTTTCTCAGAAAAAAAAAAAAATGGTTGAGTTGTTCATTGCAACGTTGTTGTTGCCGTATGTGTTTTGGTCGCCGCTGCTGCCTGCGTGTCGGCCAAGATGGCGACACCTCGTGATGAGCGGAGGCTCTCGAACAGTGGTGGACTCGAAGTCGTGCAATCACCACTCGAGCCCACCGCCTTCCACAGCGACCCCGGGATGGAAGTCTATCACGACCCAACAAACTCGTGGAAGAAACCCCTGCCCGCAGAGTCCGACCCAGCTTTCTCGGCTCTTTTCGCACGCCCTTCGTCGACGGACGCACCAGAAGCGGTGCAAAATCACCAAGAGCGCGTCTACGGCGAACTTCCACCGCCGCCACCGACAATATGTGGTATTCGTCGGCGAGTCTTCTGGATCATTGCCGGCATCGTCGCCTTCGTCGTCGTCGCCGGGGCTGTTGGCGGGGGAGTGGGGGGTTACTTCGCGTCAAAATCCTCCTCGGCAACTTCGAGCGACTCGTCAGGTTCCGACACGTCGGGATCGAATAATAATAATAATACCACAACGCCGCCGGCCCGATCTGCCTTCCAAAACATCAGCATCGCTGCATTGGGCTGGGTCGATGAAGGCAGTGTGCGACAGATTCGAGTCTACCACACAACACAGTGGAATTCGACCCATCCGCCTCGGATCCTGGAATCTTCCTGGGACTCTGCCGGCGCAAAATGGGCCGTCGAGACCATCACGGATCCGGCTGTCGACGGTATCAAGCCAGGAACGCTGCTGACTGCGGCTGCTGGTTATCCGCACACCAATACGAGCATTGCCCTGGTAAGTTGGGTCTTTACCGTATCTATGGACAATCCTTCACAAGGTCAGGTATACTCACATCTCTAGGTAAAAAACGTCTACTATTTCCAGCCCACCGGCAAGTTGGCCGAGCGACAGTCCCCATACAAGGAGCAGGCCGGAGCCTGGGGATACGACAACTTCAGTGGCCTCTACACCGCCTCCAACCTCTCGGCCGTCTTTTCGTATTGGTACCAAAACTTTGACACGCGTCTCCAGGTCTTGACCAACTTCTTCCAGGAGCTCGGCGCAAATTCCCTCACGGCCGCACGGTACTTTGAGAACGGTACCGACGGGCAACCGTGGGAGAGCTTCCGACACAGCGTCTCCATCCAAGACGGCTCGTCCATCGCTGCTGCACCGGCGGGGAGTCGAAGAGATCTGCGTCTCTACATTGGCGGCACCGACGGAACTATGAAGCAACACCCCTACAATGTCGAAACGAACCTGATGGGAACTGTTACCGGTAAGTAAAGTCCATCTCTCACTTCGCTGTCGTAATCTCCTGGTCCGACCAAGTGACCTTGCTCACACACTCACTATTTTAGACACGGCATTCGATCTGGCCCCCGGCACCCCGCTCTGCGTCACGACCGAGGACAACCGCAATTATTTCACCGACACGACCCTGCCTGAGTGCGCGCGCACCAACCGCGGCGCCTTCATCACTCACCTCATCCTCTTCGCCTCGGCCGACGGTCGGGACCTGAACCTGGTCTCGTGGAACTGTTCGAGCGGATTCCTCACGCAAAAGAATCGCATCAGCGGCCTGCTGAAGCCCGGTCGGACCTATCTCGGCCTCTCGGCCACGCCGCAGACGAATCTCACCTACGTCGACCAGAGGGTCTACGTCCTGTATGCCGAGGACGGGTCCGTCTCTTCCTCAGGAGGACAGCAGCAGCTGAAATTGAAGATGGAAGAGTGGCAGGTTCCCGCCAGTGGTGGTGGGAAGGTGGCGAGTGGACAGAATGGTCCGTTTACGCTCTTGGGGGAGGTTCCCATGACACCGACAGCATGACCAAAGGGCGGGATGTTCCTTGTAATCGGACAAGTGCAGGCTCTGTTATTCTTTTTCTTTTAAGGAGGGAATGGAGGAGTTTGGGGTTTTGAGGTTAAGCTCCGTGCCAACATTGGATACCTCATCACCAGACCTTCCTCGATCCTATCGGCGTAGCAGGCTTTCAGAGCGACCTTGGTTTATGGGTAGGATATTATATGTACCAAGTAGGCGTTCAGGATTATTTTATTGCTTTGGTTATTATCATGTATTCTTACATAAAGGTACCGCGTGGTAATCCTTTCGCCTACAATTTATATATTGTGCTTACAGCATTGCGCATGTTTCCCAGCTTAGCATCTTCTTATCGAAAAGAACCCAAAAAAGAGGTAGCTTCCTTCATGTCTTCTTCATTAGAGCACACCGCAACCGGTATCTTTGACAGAGTTCACAGACAGAGAATATCTTGTCAGAACATGGCCGATCAACCCGCCCCACCTGCTGCTACCCCTCGTTCCTCTGCGAAGCATGCAGACAGCTCAACTCTCGATATCTGCTCCTTGACCCCGACATCCCGCTGAGGACGCTGGATAGGGCCTGTCGACGAAATGCTGCGCCTTTTGCCGGCTCGTCCAGGCGACCATCGACAATGTCTTTGGCCGAGATTTTGACGAAATGCCCCGCCAACATGAGGGCCAGCCAATCTTGCTGTCTGCTATGCCCTTCCCGGAGATGCTGGACGCGTCCAAGCCCAGACGCCTGGTGCTGCATCTGAGGCCTAGCCCCTGGAAAGGGACGGGCGGATCACACTCGTCAGGCCGGAAGCTTCAGATCCAACTGGTCAACAAAGACGCCTTCTTGAGACGCAACGGCGTTGGACGGGTGGCAGATCCGGCCATGCTCAACAACCAAGGAAAGCTCAGGATAAATCAGCTACAGCTCACCCCAGCTCAGGACTACGAACGAGAAAGAAAATTTCGCGTGCCTAGATTTATCTCAGAGTAACAGGCTGAAATTGCCAAGCCTCCCCCCGATCTGATCAACTTCGCTTTCTCGTCACCCTCGAGTAACGCCTTGTTAATAATTTTAAAGATTTTTATCCCTCTCTTATCTTATAATGTATATTAAAAGAGCGTATTACTATACTTATCTTTAATTATAAGTAAGTAAATTAATCTGTCTTATACTTTATTAAAGTAGAAAAGATCCTAACTGATTTGCAGGAATGGGTAGTAAGAGAATTTTTCAAAGTAATACCTTAAAATGACTTAATGTAAGTGTATAAACGTATAATGTTTATAGTTAATAATCTTTATACCTGTAACTGTTATATTATATACTTATTTAATAAGTTTCCTTAAAGTATCTGGTCTTAAGTAGCTTATATAAGTATGTTAAGGGCTTTTTATATCCTCTTATAAGTGTAGTTATTAATGTGATTACTTTACTTCTTATATTATTATAGCTATTAATATCCTACTTATAACACTTATAGTAAATAATATAGGAAAGCTTAAGTAAATAATAATAAAAGTTTATTAAAGGAATATTAAATTACATTAACGTTTTAGCTTCTTTAATCCCACGTTCTCTTTTATATTACTGTGGTGAAGTGTGTAATTAAAACTATAATATTAAGTTTCTGCTTTAGTAATTAAAGCTTTTAAAATAATATTAATGTGGAATCCTTTTATTATAGTAACTTTATTTAGTATTAAATCTTTACAGTTAGCTCCCTTAAAGTTTATAAGCACTTTTAAGATTACCTACTTACTATATCTAATAATTAAAAACAAGCTAGTCCCCGCTTAGACGTGATCTCCAGCTTTAGCTTATTAAAAGCTCCTCTTAACTGACAGTAATTTACAATTTATAAGGTGTATTACTTTATAATTATTAATTAACGTGCTGTTAAAAAGTAAGTGCTTAATAAATCTAATAGTAGTAAACTACCTTATAACCTTAATAATTATTTTTATTATATAAGTACTAATTACTATAATGTTAATAAATCTTAAGAAAGTTAAAGAGGCTAAGCCGTCTTTACCTAAAGCGGCTAAAGCGGCTCCCTACTTCTCCTAATAGGTTTTATAAACTTTAAATTACTTAAAGTTAGTAAATTATACTTTAATCTTCTCTTTAACGTTAAATAATAGCTATTTAACACATTTAATAATGTATATAAAAACTGATCTAATAACTATTAAGTTTAAGGTAACGTATTATTAGGTTTTCACAACCCTAGCCTGGCTAGTGTGGCTGGAACAGTGTAACTAGATCCACCTAGCCGCTCCACAGCTGGATCCGTGGATCTGTACAGCTAAGAACGCCAGACTCTACTACTAACCTTATATTTAGTTAGCTAACCTCACTTCGCAGAAACGAGTGTGGCTAATACACTTCGTGTATTAGTTACTCTTACGGCTATAATAATACAGCTTCCACTTTTAAAGATAGAAATAATTTATTACCTTTAACATACACTGTTTTCTAATACCTTAACCCCTTTTACATTTTAATAAGTTATAAGCCTAAAGTCTCCTCCTTCTACACTACTCTGGCTTCTAGTTACTATATTACTTTAGCTTCTAGTTACTGTATTACTTTAGCTTCCAGCTACTATATTACTTTAACATCTAATTACTACACTATTCTAACTTCCAGCTACTTATATTACTTAGCTTCTAACTATTTATTACACTTTATATAAATAATTATATACTGTAATACGTAAGTATAAGTTATATTTACAGTTATGAATAATAATAACTTACATGGCCTAAATATTCTATTTAACTTAGTGGTATTACCCTTTACACTTTACCTTTAAATTTATAAAGGTTATAAGTTTAACTTATATATAAGTAAGGTTTTTTCTACTTTATAAAATTAACTGATATTACATTATGATTACTTTAATTAAACTGTGTTTAGAAAATTTAACCTATTAGGTAGTTTCTTCTAAGTAGTTTAGACTTTTAGTATTATAAAACCACTATATTCTACAGAGGTATAAAGCTTATTATAGCTGGAAAACTAAGTTAAATAACTAAGTTAAAAGGCTTTAAGAATTATTAGGGCTGGGTTATAATAGTAAAGGTATATCTTTTACAAGAAGGCCTTATTACAACCTACACTTAATACAGGCTTTAAGAGGACTAGTATAGGTTAAGACAGAATGTATGGCAGGACGTTAACAGGTAAGGGGCGTTTTAAAAACGGCTTATTAAGCTAACACTTTTAAACGGGGGGTTTAATGTTACTATAGGTTACTGTCACTATAATACATAAAGGTAAGTTTAAATAGTAGGATATAAATAAATAATTAAATATTAGTGTAAGGAATTAAAGTCCCTTATAGTGGTTATAGGTATAATTATAACTACCTTATATTAACTAGCTGGGAGGTACTTTATACTTTACTTATAATGCCATAAGTGCTTATTATGTAAGCACTTTACATCGTGTAAGCATTTTACTTATAAGGTTTCTCCTGCTTATAATATAAGCACTTAACATGCCACAAGCAGCACCTCATTAGTTATAGGGGCTTTAAGTCTTTACACCCCTGGCCTAGTGTGCCTAGACAGTATACACCGTTTTCCCACACCGTTCCTTTTACAGGGGATTTATCAGGCCACCCCAGCCTAAGTGACGGCTTATAGGGTTGTTACAGGCCTCTTTAAGGTTATTACTAATATTAAAAATATATATAATTAGATGTAAGAAAAATTATTAGCTGATATAATCCTAATATGTGAATATAATACAGTTAATTATATTTAGGCTTATAAGACTGGTTTTAAGGTTTAAAAGACTTTAAAAGATCTTTATAATTTAAATGGATTTATAAGTAAATACCTTTTATTATAGAAGTTTTATCAGACCTTATAGGCTGATTTTAAGACTGTTAAAACTTACGTAAGTAAGCTAAAGTTTATATTTGATAACCTGGCTGCTTAAGACTTAAAAATGCTAGAAATGGCTAATATAACTTAGCTATTATAAAATCTTAAGCCTGAATTTGGATTATTTATGGCCTAAGTAACCTAAAGCCTATAAGTTAACCTTTAAACTTATAACTGGGAGAGCCTGATAGCTAATTTGCTTAATAAAGTAAAGCGGTTTAAAGTCTTTAATAAACCTTTTATTTAATATGTGAAAAACTGGAAGAAGAATAAGCCTACTGTTATATTCTGTAAGTACTGTAAATTATATGGTTATACGGATAATAATTATACTTTTCTCTACTTTAAAAAGGTTTTAAAAGGTTAGAAAACTTCTAATTTAAAGGCTGCTTTTAAGGTGTAAAAGACTAGTTAGAAACACTGTTAGAGATAATAGAAACTCCCTTGTGAAAAGAAAGAGGAAAGAATAATGGTTATTATAACTGTATCTACCCCTAAATCTTCCTTTATATTAGAAACAGCTTTATAAACTGAATCTGAAGTTAAAGATATTATATTTAAAGACGTTCTATTTAGAAACTCTCTTAACGTAACATTTAAGGTAAATAATAATAATAATTATACTTTTTTAAATATTATAATTAATAACCCTTTAGTTCTAAAGTATGGTTTAAAGGATTTATTAGATTAGGTAAAAGAATTATATCTAGAAAGGGATATAAATCTTATATATAAATTTATATTTAATACTGGTGTATCAGTTTATATAATATGTAATAAATTATAGTTTACTTTTTATAAAGAAATAAATATTACTGTAAAGTAGGGTGAAGTAAAAACCTTATTAGTACGTGGAGAAGGAACATGTAAAATAACCTTTACTAATACTGGGAAAGAAGCCACTCTAAGGAAGTGTTTCTATATACCAGAATTAGGTATAAATATAATAAGTGTTATTACACTGCCTCTAGATATCCTTTAGATTAGTGGAAATAATACCCTTATTATAATAAAAAATAACTAAGTAATAATAAAAGGGTAAGTGAAAGAAGGCTTATACTTTCTACCTGTATAACCTTTTATATACTCTATAAATATAATAATGGATTTACTTTATTAAAGATTCGCTTATATAAATAAACAGAATCTGCAGAATCTGGTGAAAAATATTATAATAAATAACCATTATAAATAAAATAATAATAATAATAATACCTGCTTAGAATGTGAAGTGTGTGTGTAAGCAGAACTTCCAAATAAACGAAATAAAGAAAGCAGTAATAAAATATAATATAACTATATAGAAAAAATATCTAGCGACCTCTGTGGGCTGTTTAGAATAAAAACACATGATAAAAAATTATACTTTATAACCTTCCTTAATAAAAAATCTAGATATCTAAAGGCACAGCTCTTAGCTAATAAAACAGAAGTACTTTTAGTATTTTTAAAATATAAAGTAAAGGCTAAGAATAATATAAAAGGATATAAAATATGTGTTTTTTAATGCGATAATAGGATTAAATATAAACACCTTTTAAAGTATTTAATGAAAGAAGGTATAATAATATAATTAAGTCCTCTATATATACATGAATGTAATGGCTTATTAAAAAGAATAAATAAAATAATAATAGTTAAAGTACATGTAGTATTAATATAATTAAACGCACTGAAATACTTATAAGGTGAAGCACTTTAAATTATAGTATATATATATAACAGAACACCTTACAGTGCCCTTAGATTTAAAACTCTATATAAAGTGGCTAATAATATAAAACTAAATATTAATAATATAAAGATCTAGGGTTTAATAATATATTATAAAATAAAAGGACCTAAACGATTAAAATTAAAACCATAAGCCGAAAAAGGAATTTTAATAGGCTATAGTGAAGATAATAATAATTATAAAGTCTTTAACTTAAAATTAAGAAGAATAATATAGTCAAGGGATGTGAAAATCCTTAAAGGCCAGTTTTTAAAAGAAAAACAGATAAAACATGTCTCTTTTTAAGAAGAAGTAGAAGAAATTGAAGCCAAAGGCTTTAATATAACTGATACACTATATAATAATAATTTAAACAATTCAAATAATAATAATTTAAATAATTCTAATAATAATAATAATTTAAATAATAATAATAATTCAAATACTAGAATAATAACTAGGTTATAAACACGCTGTATAAATTCTAGCTAAGATATAGCTCTCTCTCCACCTTAAGTAGTGGTAGAAATTCCTAGAAAGAATGATAAATACTATAATTAATATTAAAGGATCCTTATAAACCTTATTATAAATAACGTTGATATATTCTATATAAAAGATATTTAGAAAGAGCCTTCCACTTATAAATAAGTAATAACTGGGCTAGAAAAAGAATAGTGGAATAATTTTATGCGTGAAGAATTAGAAGAGCTTGAAAATCAACGTATATAGGAGCTGGTTGATTTACTATATAATAGAAAGGCTCTTAGAGGCCGTTAGGTATATAAAAAGAAGATAAATAATACTAACAATATTATAAAATATAAATTAAGATAGGTAGTTTAAGGATTTAACTAGGTTGAATTTCTAGACTATTTAAAAACCTTTTTTACAGTATATAGGCTAGAAATATACCGAATACTATTTGTGATAGCTATATTAAATAAATAGCCTATATTACAATATGATGTGAAAAATGCCTTCGTGTATGCAGATATCGATTAAGAAATATATGTACAACTACCTACTGGTTTTTATAATAATAAAAATAATAATAAAGTCTATCGGCTACGTAAAGCGCTGTACGGCTTAAAATAAGCTCTAAGGCTATGGTATAAACATCTATTAAAGATATTAAATAAGTTAGGATTCGTTATATTTAACTACAATAAAAGTACCTTTATAAATCTAACTATACAGTGTATAATATTATGTTATGTTAATAATATAATAATAAGTGGTCTTAAGGCTAATAATATAATTACCTAAATAAATAAAGTAAAAGACAATATAAAACTACAAGCACTAAGTGAAATAAATATATTCCTGGGAATAAATATCTTAATAGATTATAAAAATAATAAACTATATATGCATTAAAATAACTATACTAGAAATATATTAGAAAAATATAATAAAAATAACATATATCTAAAAAATAACCCTCTTCCAGCCAATAAATTATAAAGTAATAATCAGAAGGCTTTACAGGAAGAAATAACAATATACCAACAATATATAAGGTTATTGTTATATCTAACCTTAAAAACAAGACCTGATATAGCCTTTGCAGTTCAGTACTGCGTAAGATACTGCTCTAACCTTAGAATTCTACACTTCCAAACAGTAAATAATATATTCGGCTATTTAAATAAATATCCTAATTTAGGAATAACATATACTGGAGTAAATAATCATAATCTTATAATAAAAGCCTATAGCGATTCAGATTAGGGTAACTGCCTCGATAGTCGAAGATTAACTACTAGATATTTAACTACCCTTAGTAATAATTTAATAAGCTAGGGAGTTACATTACAGAAATCAGTAACGCTTTTAAGCACAGAAGCTGAATATATAGTTATAACAGAATATAGTAAAGAAACAGTCTATCTACAGAATATTATAAATGAATTAAATAGTTCATTACAATTAAAAATACTAATAAATATACCTGTTATACTAGAAGATAACATAGGTGCTATAAAACTTAGTCATAATGCAGAATTTCATAAAAGAACTAAGCATATTGATATAAAATACCACTATATAAGAGAACTAGTTGAAAATAACAAAAT
>Ga0247770_1002268_pt1 | contig 11097 bp, 9 predicted proteins | sample UWRJL136409B6_FD_179943 | JGI IMG/M metagenome (GOLD analysis project Ga0247770, IMG submission 179943) | Plant litter microbial communities from Arlington Agricultural Research Station in Wisconsin, United States - UWRJ-L136-409B-6 | ecosystem: Environmental > Terrestrial > Plant litter >... | reverse complement strand
AGTCTCCATTCCATCCTCTTATTTACGGGAGTAGGTAAGTTCTACCATCTCAAGCCCCTTATGTTCTCCTCTGTTCGCTCTGCGTTCTAATATGGAATGTCCTGGAGCATTGCATACCAGATCCCCAGGGCCAGAACCCCCTCCGACTGCGGTCTATGATAGTGGAGATGGCAAGGGGGTCTGCTCCGTCACGAGCTCAACTGGTGTACGTTGCCCCTAAAAACTCGGGCGGACAGGCACTAACATATGTCGTCGGTACTGGCGTGAACTGGGCGGATCCGTCGCCTGGTCCCCCCGGCCCAGCATATTGCTCTCTCTTTAGAAAACACGCCCCGCAGAGAGCCTCGCTTGGCTTGTACTCTCCAATCCACCTGCGCCCCTGAGCGCGATACAACATGGTAGCTGCGTCATAGAACGGATCCCCCAGAATGGGCTGGTCGGAATCGATAGCGGAATATTCCTTACAGAGAAGATTGATGAGATGGATGTCCACTGCCACATCCTTACAGAACTCCTCGTCAACGTCCTCTTCATCGGCGTCTCCTAATTCGGGAACATGTCGCTGCGGTGGTGTCACGCCTTTCTCCTGTAGAAACTCGAGACACTCGCAGTGGTGCTTGTGGCCGGTGGCGCCGCATTCGTCGAATGAAATGCGTCGAGGCTGCACAAGTCCCTTGCCGAGAGTGGTGTAGTCGTCGTCGCAGCCCAGGCATCTCATGTTGTACGACACGGCATCATGCCATTCTTCGGACTCGGGCGGCTCTGACTCGTCCCTGGAAGCCTGGATGCACTGCGCCAAGGCGTCTCGATCAAGCGACATATCGGCAAGCAGGTGCTCCAGCTCGGCCTCCACCAATGCCTTCACATTGGACAAGATACGCGGCGACGTCTTTGCCCACGTGGTGTAGATGACGGGCAGCGACCGATTCAGCTCCCGCACACCAAAACCCTCCATCCCGGGGATGGGGTCAAACCCTTCGACCTGAAGGCACTGGCATGCCTGCACAATCAGTGGCAGCAGCTCGCGTCCGCTCGCCCGCAGCGCGAGCCAGTGCCCGATGGCGCTGGCCTGCGACTGGGACTGGGACTGCGACTTGGCGTCTACGCTGTGGCTGTTCACGTTCGTCTGCAAAAGGCTGCGAACGACGGCCCGTCCGTGCTCCTCCACAAGAAAACCCCTGACCGCCTGCTGCAGCCCGTGCCAGATGGAGTTGGCGCCTAGGGCTACGAGGATCTCGCTCTGCTTCTTGGTGTACACCCACTGGACGGCCGTCTCCGCCATGTTGCATTCTTCCAGAGACATGTGCTTGATCAAATTGTGACCTACTACCCAGCCATCGCCGTTGAGTTCGGATACATCGAGGCATTCTGCACCGAAGGTGTTGATCATGTCAATTTTGCGCTTGGACGGTGTAGCTCCGCAGAACTCGGACCAGATGCCTAGGGGTGTGCTACGTGTGTATACAAGTTAGCGGGCGAGGAATCACAGGTAGATAGTCATGTTAACTCACAGGGCGTCTTCTGTCGGACCCTCATATGCGAGAGCCTGTCTATCTGCCCCTTTATGGATCAGGAATGAACAGAGTTCGACATGTCCTGATTTTGCGGCAAACTAATGAGGAAAGGAAAAAAACGTCAACTATCAGGCATGAATAGATGCTGCAAATCGCACACCAAAAGGTGAATCGTGACTTACATGAAGAGGCGTCCAGCCCTTCGGACTCGTGTCCTTGAGTGACGCGTCGCCTCGCGAGAGCAGCATATCCACGCCCTCAATACTGCCCTTCCGACACATGTCGAAAATGAGGGCATTCTCCGGGACGGCGCTGATAGCCGTGACGTTGAACTTCCATCCCGTCGTGGCAGACCATTTCAGATTGGCTTCCGTGCCATAGCGAAGGCCAACCTTGCTCAGCCAGCAAGCAGGATAGAAGATGAACGAGGTGATAAGCTCCAGGTTGCCCTTGGATGCATTGGAGCCCTCGGCTGCTTTGAGGGAGCTGGTGCGGATCCAGATCGATCCAAACATCACGCCCATGGATGTTTTCTGGTGGCAGGTCTTGGATCGGGTGAGACGGGGTGGCGCAGCCGGAGTGCCAGGCTTGTTTTTTTTGGTATTCTGAGCACTACTAGTAGAGGAAGGGACCTTGTGAACGTCGAAGTGGTCGTCGTCATAGGACCCGGAGTGGCTGGTATCAAACGAGGATACCTGACGCATGCTGGACAGCATCAGCTGCTCAATTGTCCCGCTTGCGACCAAATCGTCAACCGCCAGGTGGAGGGCCTTCTGCAGGAAACCCTGGACGGCATGGCTGGACGCAATCGCAACGATAGATGCATCCGCATCCTCGTGCACCTGTATTGCGCCCGGCTCGCCGATCGTGTCAGCGGAGAAGGCATCGGCATGCTTTGTCGCGTTCGTCGTTGGTGTCGATTCGAACTCGGGTGACATTTTTGTCAGACGAGGCTCGGGCGTGCCCTCTTGTTGACCCTTGGTATTGACAGCTGTGCCGACGTGGATGTTGACCATCTCGACAGTTTGGTTGCTAACACAGACACGGGGCTGTGTGATACTAGACAGACGCCGTTAGCGCTGGGCTTGCTTGTTGGACCACCTAAGTACTGTACCACCTACTTTTGATATATTAACGCAAGCGTCAGACTGCCCTTCAGTTCACTCAGCCCCTGGCGAAACTTTTCCACCTGTTTGACTTTGGTTGTCATCTTGTACTTCGCCCAAAGACGGTCCCGCTTCTGGGCGTTCTTGAGCGGCTCAACATCAACCTCGGCGACAACTGCCCAGAGTTCCTAGGCATTCATGTATCAGCGTATCCACACGTAAAGGCCCAGCGCGGTAAGAAAGGCGGTGTTGAGACCTGGACTTTGTCACAGCAGGCGTTAAGTATCAAAATAACAGGGGGCACCAGGTTCGGCTCATCCGCTATGGGCTGCAAGAGCCCCGCAAGGAGCATCAGCTCCTCCTTGATGGCCTGGACAGCCGCAGGGGCATCTTGGAGAGACTCCCAGAACTGGTACAACCGAAGGCAGCCGTTGGCAACTCGGGCAACAGCATCAGCAAAGCCCACACCTATTGGACGAGGACGTTGTTAGATTACAGTGATTGTATTGAAGAGTGTTCTCAGGAGAGACACATACTCGCAGCAGCCACGGAAAACGGGTCCATCGTGAAAGTAGTATCTGGAAGTAGGGCCCGACAGGTTAGTTCACACGAAGGTCCAGGTTCAGGAAAATCTCCGTTTGACGGTATGATTCCCTCAATAAATAAGATAGATGGTGGCTGTCGCATGGCATCTTAGGTGGCTTTTCCCCGCATCATGCTTTTTACGTGGCACAGATCGAGTGGCCAATGTTGGTGTCTGGACCTGCAGTCTGCAAGCCACATTAAGGCCACACCAATCCAAGTTGTGACTCCAAATCCGAGGTTGCTTTGAGCCACTAGCGCCACGCGGCTCCCACGAACTATCACATTCTAATCCAATCAAACTACCTACTGGCCTTCGTCATGGCAGATAGGCTCGGCGTGGTGTTATGAAGGTAGAGCGGGGAATCGGCTCGGCTCACGGGTCTGAGCCATAAGGGGCCGGGGTTCGACATGCGAGATTCGTAATCTGCATAAGCGATGATTTTTTACAAGTTTATGACACAATTGCCATTTTCATCCTCTTAACTTACATTCACTCCATCTACCGATTACTATCAGAAGGAGGAAGATATGGCTGTACCGCACAGACTTTGCGGAGAGGAAAATACCCTCTCGGGATTTACAGGCCAGCGGAGGCCTTTCCAGCCAATCTGATAGCCAGGATTTCCAGATCACAGTGGTGAATGCAGCCGTCCTGTCGACCCACAAATTAGAAAAGGGGTAGTCGGGCCGGCTCAACTTCGGGCGGCAAATTAATTGTTATCCCAGGGTTGCGGGGTACCTAACTTCTGTTGGGTTTCACTCCAACTATTAGGTGCCAAACCTGTCAGAACCACATCCCCACCCTTGGGCAGTACCCGCAATCCATGGAGCGGCACGCCGAACGCAAAGCCCGGGAACTGGGTTATAATCACACATACGAGCCTCATAGCTGCCAACACTGTAGCTGGATCGTGTTTGACCAAGCCGACGTCGGCGCCAATGGAGATGGAGAACACCTTTTCGCAGACCAGCTTTCAAGAGCTAGCAACGTCGTCTTGGCCAACACCCTCGCAGATGCGCTGCGGGCGCGGGATGCACACTGCCCACTTCTCGGACACCTCCTTGGCGAGTTGATGGACAACCCCGAGCTATCCCCTTCCATATTAGATATCGACGGCTCCGGGACAGTCTATGGCTCGCTTACGCCGAAAGGGCTTAAACTCAGCCACAAGCTACCCAGTGGCATGGCCTTGATGAACAGCTTGAATGTTTCCATCCAGTCAGGTAATTGCGTATCCATACACATCCATGGCTCCCATCTTTGCCCTGGCTCTACGACTGACGCTGCGGAACTCCTCCAGACGATCCGACCACTTCACTCGATTGCGATCCTGCCTCCCCAGAGGCTTTTGAGCTATCTCGGAAGTGGATTTCGACGTGCACTTCATCCCATCCACTCTGCCGCCCGCCGCCATCCCAGTTTATGCCCACGCGGGTGCTTGGAGTAAGCGAGCCGGTTGTGAGGCTCTGCGAGTCTTTTGACATTGGCAAGAATGAATGGTGCGCGCTGAGCTATGTATGGGGCGGCGATCAGCCGGTCAAAACCACCAGAGCATTGCTGCACGAACACTACAACGGCATCGCACTCGACCGTCTTCCCCAGGCTCTTCGGGATGCTGTGCGGGTCTGCCGAGCACTGAGAGTCTCGTACCTGTGGATCGACGCTCTCTGCATTGTGCAAGATGACCCGGCAGATCTGCGAAACGAGCTTGCTCGGATGCCGGAGATTTACCAATACGCTACCGCTACCATCAGCGCCGCATCGTCAACAAAAGCCGACGATGGGTTTCTTTTTCAACGTGGGCACTGGTATCGGCAATGCCCGCCCGTACGCCTGCAGGCGGTGACAGAGTCGGGAGAGCGTGTTACGGCGTTTGCCTACGAAAAGAGGGTTTGGGAGAGCGAACCTATCGGCTGGCGTGCGTGGACATACCAGGAATATGCCCTATCACCCCGCGTCCTGAGCTATCGAAGTACCTTGCTGGAGTGGAGCTGCAGAACTCTCGTTGATTCCTACGGCCTACTCGAGCCGACGACTCTCTTGCGAAACTCTAGGGACGTCCTCGAGCCTCCTTACTCGCTGTCAGCTACGCCGTGGTCCGATACCGTCGAAGGCTATTCTCTGCGACGACTGACATTCGGGTCTGATAAGCTACGAGCACTGTCAGCTATCGCCCGGGTCTTCCACCGGGAGACCGGCAAGAAGTACCTGGCGGGCCTGTGGGAGGAGGATTTTCCGCTAGGGCTTTGTTGGTTTCCCGCGATGCACAGCGGCAGTCCTCGCATTCCGCGGCCGGCCGAGTACAGAGCCCCTTCCTGGTCGTGGGCATGTATTGACTCGCCAGTCGCGTATCTGGTGCCGCATCCTAGCGGCCAGAATTATCTAAAAGCCACAAGGTGTGAAGTCCTGAGTGCTGTGGTTACGCCTACCTACGCTGGCGGAGAATTCGATTCCATCATTTCGGGGTCTCTTACGATAAGAGGGGCTATAAAGGCGTTGAGCTCTTCGGTCCACGTAGACTGGCGTTTGGACGGTATTGAAACTCAAGTGGGGGAACATACCGTGGTAGTGACACTGGATGCCGAAGATAGGGTCGAACGCGGGAGAATTTTGTCGCTCCTTCTGTTGGCGGAATTCTTCGAGGACGAAGACGAAGATGAGAGCGTATTGCCGGCCTATGTAGGTCTGCTTCTTGAAGAGACGGGGCAGCGGGACACCCTTCGCCGCCTAGGCTCCTTTCAGTGCTGCAATGGAGCTGAATTTGGCGAGGGTCATGACCGGTGTAAGGCGATATTTGAAGACTTTGAAGACAGAACAATCACTATAATTTGAATGGCATTTCCTAGTTGGATTTGTTTTCAAATTATGGTGTTCTTTCGGTGTCCCCTTCCTTCTCTTGCTAAGTTAAGAAATCTTTTGCTGTATAGCCATCATACTCCTCGTGTCAAACTAAAGTACCTAGCTGCGTGATTAGTACCATATCTTTATATCAGTCCTTCCCACTTGCCTAGGTGATGGAGTATTTTAACTTTGCTCAGTTAACGGAAGATGCGTCTGGTGGAACGATTCACCGGGTTTCATTTCGCCAACTGGCAGCTAGATGCCTGGTTGTTTTCCTTTTCCTCGCGCAATTCAGGGGGTATTCAGGATGTTGAAGGGGCTCAGACGCTAGCAGACCTCTGTAAATTTGCCAGCGCGCAACGCGTCTGACCCTATCTTAAGCGGAAAGACCTCTAAGGGCAGTGTCTACCGGCAGAAAATTACGGAGCCCGCGGTAGTAGAAACACCATATCCAGCTCAAAGCTGAGAACTAGGTCTCAATGACGCTGAACGTAAATTTCCTACTAGTAGAATATATATTTAGCAGGGGTTTAGCCTTAGAATAAGTATGCGTACCATCCGACAAGCTAAGTTAAATTACATACCTAACATTGAAGATAATTTCAGATCTATCACAAACCCATCGCTGATATTACCATATAGATCCTCTAAGTAAGAGTACTATACTTGCTAAGCTGTTTAGAGGACTTATATGCCATCAAGCAGAACGTACTACATAATGAATAAAGAAGAGAATCAAATTGGTAATAACTACTGATACTTTTATCAGTAACTTTAATAATTAACTGATTATGTCTATCTGTAATACAGCGTGTTAACTCTATAGGTCTAGACCTCCCGCTTTCTTTCTCCTCATGCACATTCTCATCCACATCCACACCTACATCCACACTCGCATCCACATCCACTCCCGCATCCACAAAAGACAAGATTATCCGCGTGAGCATCTGCTTCGGCACAATGGGCGAGACAGACCCCACAAAAATACAAGAATGGGCAACCTTACGTCGGGAGTTTTCAGGGGCTCCATGTGCGGATAATCCCATGACGGAGGGACAGTTGATGAATTGTCTTGCGCAAGGACACCGGGGGAAGCTAGGGATAGTCAAGGAGATGCATAGACGGGCGGAGGTGCAGTGGTCGCGGATGCGTTTTGAGAATTTGAGGGATGTTGTTGGGGTTGGGGAGTGATTGTTAGAATCACAATCATAGTTGACGGGAAGGGGATGCACCTGAATGAGGGGATATAGATGGCCATCGGGAATGAGGTCAAGATTAACTAGGAAACTCCATGTAGTAACAAAAAGTCTAATATTGATAGATGTGACAAGGGGTATACTCCAGTCTTCAGGCTACCTGCTAAGTCCTGAGTGACACAGGCTTGTGGTATCATGATACGTATAAAACAACAATAAACCCGCGAAGTGCAGCAAATCATCTGAACCAAGGTCCAAGCCCGCCAACGTCACGCTCAAAACAAATCATCATCATTCCCATTGGCATCCCACCGCTTCGTCGTCAGCTTCCGCACCTTCTTCGGGCTAGTGCTCCCGCTCGAGTTTCGCGGCACGCTATCATCGCTGACCCGGAGGTTCTCCAACCTGCGGCGAATGTTCCCCTCATCGGCCCCGGCGTTGGCCTTGCCGCGGCTCGGCTTCGGACTACCAGGATCCACCCTCGCCTTGCCAAGCGCCGCGTCGCTGCCACGCTCCTGCAAGGGAACGCGCTTGGTCGGGCTCATGCACGCCAGCTCTCGACGCAGAATCTCGTTGTCGCGGCGAAGTCGCTCGTTCTTCTCGTTGATGTTCTCCATGAGCGCGTTCTCCTTGTTCTCACAGCCGTTCTCGTCATCCATCATGCTCTCATCTCCGTTAACGGTAACGCCGATGGTCCGCTCAAACACCTCAATCTTGCCCCCAGTGCTCCTCTCTGCGCTCCATCTCCACCTGCATGTTGGCACGCCAGCGCGCCATCTCAATCTCGAGATGCCGCTCAAACTCGACGACATAATCCTCGCGGATGACCTGCTCCAACTCCAACATCCGGTCCTCCATCGAGAGGTGTGGAACGTGTGGAATATAGTTGCTGTTACTAAATGCTAGTATCAGTGGATTCACTTTTGCAGTGTTTTGGTGCAGCGGTCTAGTTCGACAAGAGGAGATGGGCTTCGGCTTCTTGTCGTGCTGACCGTTCGGTATCAAGGGCTTGCCGCAGGTAGTCCAGCTCCTCGGAGAGACGCGGAATCTCCAGGGCGGCTACCTCCATTGTGGTACGGTGCACGTCGCTCCCGGGGCTACTTCCCGGGGAGAAGGTCCGCTCAAGATTTGGCGAGAGCGGGGTGTAGTTCGCGCTCGCTGTTGCGCCGAGAGGGAAGAAGGGCCGGCTATGAAGCGGGGGGGACGCAACCGGGCTCGAAAAAGTCAACGTGGGAGACGTGGATGGGGCCGTGAGGATTGTCTGGGTGATGCTGGGGATCTGAGGGACTGTCACCTCCTAAGCTAACGCGCTGTCGTGGAGAATCTGTGATGTCGCGTTGAAGTCACCGTGTGGATTAGCTGCCATAATTATAACTGCCTTCTGGGGATTTCGGTGTCGTGCTGGGGAATATGCCGACGCTGATGGGAAGGAGTTGGAGAAGAGAAGCTCCGTTAGTTTGTACTGGCGGAAGGGAATTAGGTTAGGCTGCTGTAAGTTAGCTGGGGTCTATGACAAATCCCGACCCTGTCTTACTTTGTCCTTGTTGGTAGCGTTGCTTTGAATTTGCAGATATTGGCCGAGATATATTAGACTCTTGTTGATCTTTCCGGCCTCTGTAAGTGTGGCACCTGCCGTTTTGGCGTCTCTTGCTCGCTTGCTGCCAGTAAGATCAATAATCGTGAGTGTGCTTCCTCCCTATGGTGTCTTATAACCGTTCTTCCGCCTACTTTTTGGACGCTTCTTGACTTCGACGCAGAAAAAGCCGTGGCTTTGCGAGCTTACGCTGTTGCTGTCAAATTACGTAATCATTCCTTAGTGAGCCGCTCTGCGAGCGGTTGGGCCGCAATTTAGGGGCTCGCGGTCGCGCGGACCGCGTCTTGAATAAAAACACACTTCACGACTTCCAATTACTGCGTTTCTGGTTGGCTGCGTAGAATTCAACAGTTGCTGCCCGTTCTAGCGACTTTTTGTTCGTGCAGACCTGCCTTGAGAACCATTAATGCCTGGTTTATGGTGCCACACACCACTTTCCGTAGCCCAGTGATAAGCTTCTGGTTGGGGGAAGTCTTGGTGGATTTGAAGAGTAGAGGACGATGGTGTGTAGGGCGGGAAGAAGGTCAGCTGGGACGATGAAGGAATCCGGCGAGGCTAGCGTACACATGTCTTACTGCCCTGTTCGGACTTGCCATATGCACAACACAAAAAAGTGATCCGAGCCGTTGCAGACACACCACTCGGGTAGAGTTCAGACGGATCCTGCAGGATGCCTCATTTGAATCACACCGAACCGAAGAGAAAGCCAGTGGCATTGGACAAGGCTTCAACGCAAACGTGTCCATGTGTCAGTTGAGGGTGTGAAGCAGTTGACCGAAGGCTCCAATGTGTGATAAAGCTGCCTTGGTCCAGAATGAAGGGCCCAGACAGATCAAGTCAACTGCGAGCTCATCATGTCCAAAACGAAATACCTCATCATTGGGACAGGGTTCGGAGGTATCGAGATGGCCGTCGCTCTTCAAAAAGCCGGCATCGACGATTTCGTCATGCTCGAAAAGGGCAACGACATCGGCGGAGTATGGCGAGATAACCAATACCTCGGATGCTCCTGTGATGTACCGTCGCATCTCTACTCCTTTTCGTTCGCGCCGTATAAAGGCAAGGAAAGACGCTTTCCTCCGCAGCAAGAGATCCTGTCCTATCTTCGCCAGGTGGCAACCGATTTCCAGCTCTGGAAACACATTTGCCTTAACACAGCCGTCGCGCAAGCTGCGTTCCAGAAAACACAGGGCAGATGGTACGTCACCACATCATGCGGTGAAGTATATGACGCAGAAATCGTCATCTTTGCCGTCGGTCAGTTGCAGCGACCGCACTTTGCAGACATTCCAGGCCGCGAGGATTTCCTCGGGCCCCAGTTACACCCGGCCGTGTGGGATGACGACGTTAATCTACAAGACAAGCAGATAGCCATCATCGGCACGGGATCCAGCGCCGCCCAGATGTTACCCAGCCTGGCATCCATTGCCCAGTCCGTGACCGTCTTCCAACGCAGTCCCGCGTGGATCCTGCCCAAGGCCAGCTCCGACTTTGGACGGCTGAGTCGATGTGTGCTCCGTATCCCGGGGGCGCACTTTGTCTACAGGAAGGCACTTTACTACGGCGCCGACGTCCTCCTATCCCCACTCACACAATCTCGGCACCAATGGCTCCGCCACACCGTCGAAGCAGTCGCCCGATGTCACTTACACCGCCAAGTCGGGGATCCAACTTTGCGTCAGAAGCTCACACCCTCCTACCCCATCGGCACCAAACGCATCCTCTTCGACAGCCACTTCTATCCCGCTCTTTCTCTCCCCAACGTCCAACTTATCACCTCCCTTATAACCCAAATCACCCTCTCGGGAGTTCTTACCGCCGACGGCACCCACCACCCGTGTGACATCCTCATTTCCGCCACGGGCTTCAAAGCAGCCAAATTCCTTACACCGATCACCATCACCGGTTGCTCCGGCAGGAATCTCAATGACGAATGGGCCAATGGCGCAGAGGCGTTCTTAGGTGTTGCCGTACACGGGTATCCCAGCTTGTTCATGATCGCGGGACCAAACACCTTCAATCCGGCGGGGAGCAATCCCGGGATGAAAGAAGTCCAGGTGGGATTTATCATGAGGTGTCTACGGTGGAGAGAGGAGATGGGGGGAGGGGCGATTGAGGTAAGGACGGGGGCGGTGGAGGGGTATAGGGAGTGGCTTGCGGGGAAGATGGAGGAGACGGTGTGGATGGGAGCGGGGAGTGAAGTGAAGAGTTGGTATAAGCATGAGAGTGGAAAGGTGGTGAATCCGTGGCCGGCGTCGGC
>Ga0247770_1002266_pt1 | contig 11112 bp, 20 predicted proteins | sample UWRJL136409B6_FD_179943 | JGI IMG/M metagenome (GOLD analysis project Ga0247770, IMG submission 179943) | Plant litter microbial communities from Arlington Agricultural Research Station in Wisconsin, United States - UWRJ-L136-409B-6 | ecosystem: Environmental > Terrestrial > Plant litter >... | reverse complement strand
CGTGACTCGCCACCTTCCACCACTATATTACTGGCTCTCTGCCACCCTCTCCTTTTTATCTAGAATAAGCAATTCCATCACTCTTTTGCCGAACGGCCAGAAAACCGCTCTGTTTTGTGTTCCACAGGAGACAAAGAGGCGGTGAAAATGTACCTCTCCGAACACCCAAATTGCATCGAAGATACGGATGGATGGGGAAAGTCACCACTCTGGACAGCTTTGACCAACCAGCAGTCTTCGATGGTCGAGTTCCTGATACAACAGGCTGTGGACATGGCCACCGATTTGCCGGATCACTGGCAAAGGAATCTGATCTTCCTGGCGACCCGCTTCGAGATGCACGACATGATCAGAGCCCTGGTAAACACAAGCACCGACGTTTTAAAAGACATATCAGATGCTTGTCAGTTTGCTGCTTTAGAGGGGAGGAGAAATGTTGTTGAGACTCTTTTGCAAATACAAGAGATCTCTGGCAGCGTAACTCAAATCAGCACTAGCATCACGCTGTCCCTTCTGTCCACAGGGAAACTTGACCCAAGCTGGATCGACACCCTGATTCGACACGGAGCGGATCTAAATCACGTAGTTGATGGCCAAATCCTCTTAATGCTTGCAGTTAAGCCACATAGACGCTACAATAAGGACGCCAAAGTAGTATCCAGATTGGTCGAGTGCGGTGCTAAAATCAACGCTAAAGGGAGGAATGACTGGACCGCACTCCACATGGCTGTATCTATTTCTCCCTTCGATTATCTGTCTTACAAAATAGTCGAAGCGCTGTTGAGGCATGGGGCAGATTGCCAGGCGGTGACAGATGCTGGGGAAACACCACTGGATATGGCGTGGAGGATCAGACGGAATAGGAGGGACCAAGATGCATGGTTGAAGTACATTACACGGCACTTAGAGGCAAGACTTGTCACGGCTTAATTTGACGGATCCCTCAGCAGAAGGATGATTGCAAATGGCAGTGAGATCAGATCTGTGTTCTTTATGTACTTCAAGTTGAGGGAGCGGCCTAGAGGAAACTGCCCTGAGAGCACCTGTGCTGTTAGTGGCTCCTCAAGACCAATGCATCGTTCTCAGCGCCCCTCTGGAGAAAGTGCCTACCTCTTTAGTCACCCCCCACAACATTTTCTGACCAAGTCCGGATTAGTCGCGGAGCCCGAGCCGAGGGTGAGGCGCAGCGAGCACCTCCTTGAGCCGAGGTGAGTTCGGGAGAGCGGTCCTTGGCCCGGCTATAGTTACCATAATCTAAAGTAGGATGTGAGTTGCGGACCCTTTGGGACACCAGTCCACCGCCAAGTACTGCCGTTTTCTTTTGCCCCACTGAAACTACCTTTGGTTCTTAGAGCGTAACTCTAATATACCCAAATTGAATTTTAGTTCTCTAGCCAACAGCCTACTGCAGTTATAGCGTTCACCAACACAGACTAACTGGGTTGTGGAAAGGGAGCATCGGAAACAGTAGTATACGGAGGTGGAAGTGGAAGCAAACATCGACCCTCGAATTGGACTACTTAGAGCAATTGCCCATTCTACCAGTCCCGGACACCTACCACCGTCTGCGACTGACCACTATCCTGCAATCATGGGGATGTTGTCTGGTCCCCAGTTATCGCTACACCATCCTGCTGGCCTGCCAAGCTGATCGAAACTTCCAGCACAGTCACGGGATTGACGCAAATATCCGGGCGCTCCTCCTGACGCAGCTCCCATCCCACCGAAGCCTCCGTCCCGCCAACACGGACAGCGAGAGGCGGCTCCGTACACAGCCTATCTCCCCTGATTGCCTCGTGGATCAGATCCTCGGCACCCCTCGAGTTCGAGAACTCGACCTGGCCCAGCGCATGCCGCAGAGAAAAGATGCCGCGCTCGTCCATGCCATCGAAGACGCCCAGCATGGTGACGGTCTCACAGTTGTAGTTCCAGTAGAAGCAGGCCACAAACAGCCGCAGCACGTCGGTGCCCCGCTGCCACTCGACAAAGGCGGCGCCCCACGACTTGTTGATTTTGTTGGTGCTGAAGAAGACTTGGTCGTGCCGGTCCCAGTGGCTGCGCGGCATGGGCAAAAGGCCCCAGTGCTCGAGTCCCGAGTTACCCGTATTAAAGACCATCTGCAAAGCCGTCCGTCGGTTGCTCAGCACGGGGTTGATGGGGGGCGGGTCCAGCTTCCGGGGGAGGAGGAGCGTCTCGATGGGAAGTACGGTGGCTCTGGGCAGGCGTTCCGGCTGGGTAGGCATGGTGCGACCGTACCGTTCCAGCGCCGACAGCCTCCGTTTCCACGCGTTGATGGCCTCGAACCGGGCTGTGTGGCGGGGATTCCACCGGGCGTAGCGACCGCCGCCAATCTTGCGCAGGTACAAGCCGACGCACGCATTCCCCTCGGTACAATGGAGATTCAGAACGGGTTGGTGGTCGTGGCTGCAGTCCCCTTCCTCGGCGTACAGGTGGACCAGGGCCGCCTCCAACCGGATACCGCGGGTCGTGAAGCCGGGATCCCGGTAGATGCCTATATCCTCCTGATCGATTTGGATCTGGGAGCAGCCGTGGAACTGGCTCGGCGAGTGGGCGAAGAAGCCCGAGTACTCGCTGCCACTCTTGTCATCGTCGGTCCAGGCAAATATGCTGAGATCGCCCGTGGTCTGAAGGACCAATTTCTGTAGTCGACTGAAGGCGGCTGGGCCCTCGCCGTACAGAAGCGTCATGTGCACGTCAAACAGTCCCAGCAGACAATACGCCTCGTCCTCGGGACGGGTCGTCTTGCGGCCCGACGCCCACGAGATCTTCTGCGCCACGGCAAACTCAGACAGCTGCGCCTTGTGACGGAGGAGGCTCTGTGGTATGCGCGTGATGGAGCTGAGGAGCTCGCACAGGTCCGACTTGGCGCCCCGCCGGTTCCATTCCTGGTCGAAGAACAGGACCTCTCGCGACGCGATGAGCTCCTGCAGGGTCCAGCCGCGGGTGAACCACTTGCAGGCGGAAAAGGACGACGCAAAGTTGGTCTCGGACTCGGGGTCGGGGCCGACCGGCGGCAGGTTGTTGAGATAGACGTAGCAGACAGCCGCGTCTCGGTACCACTGGAACATGGAGTTGATGGCCTCGCTCAGCTCGGCGCTGGACTCCTTGTTGATACAACACGTGTCCACCCACACATGGCGGAAGCCATCGCTCGCTGCCACGGCGCAGGCCTGTATAATCTTGCGGTAGCCCTTCTTGTACGCGTACTTTGTCGGATTGCCGAATTCCTGAAGACTGACCTCCTCACCCGGTTCCCAAGTGTGTGAGAGTATGGCATATTGTGGGCGTTTAACATCACCGATGAACTCCTCAAGCTTCGAAACGTTGCTAGTGTTGAGGAGTCTCATTGTGAGAAAGAAATGGGTTCCGAAAAACGAATTGGGGTCTCGGAGAAGGAGGTATTGGGGGCGTTAGGTTATAATCCCCGCACCAGGCGATATGGACGACCGAATTCAGCACGAGGCTCCAGCCACATGCCGCGTTTACCGGCCACTAAAGGAAAATACCGCTCTATTCCAATCCCCGCATCTCTGACATCGGGCAGCAATGAGGGGGCTACAGGGCGTCCCATCGGTGTGCCAAGCCTTGAATACCAAGAACGCCCGACTACCACATACACAGCTGACCGCTAGGCACGGGGAGGAGCGGGGAATCTAGGTAAGTATCTCGCATAGCCACCCAGTCAAGATCCAGCGCTGGCTTACCACACGATTTCAAGGATAGGACTCAACGAGAGGCGCTTGGGACGACAAGATCAAGCCCTCACTCTGCCCGGTCTCGGGAGGGGAGGTGCAGAGCCGGCGCTCTGCGTCTCCCGGTCGGGCGGTCCCTTCTAACGGCAACAACTTGAAATTGGGGCCATCACGGCCCGAAAGCATGGCCAGGCACAGCCAGCCGTGAACAGAGGCAGATGAAGAGGAACCCTGCTGATGTATGGGCCCTCGCGTCTCCCGTCCCCAGAGACCTACCATGGACTAATACATCCCCCTCTGGGCCAACAGCTCCGCATGCGCACCCCACTCCACCACCCTGCCGCCCGCTAGCACATGGATGACATCGACGCGCTGCACCGTGGCCAGGTGGTGCGCCACGCGACGGTGGTGCGCCCGCGCGCCGCGCACTCTAGCGCCGCCTGCACGAGCGCCTCACTCTCTGAGTCCAGGCTGCTGGTGACCTCGTCGAGCAGCAGCACGGCCGGGTCGCGCACGCCGAGGAGGAGGTTCTCGCGGATGGTGCCTGCATAATGTTAGGGGATGTTACCAGGAACGGGGTAGGGAAAGGACTGACCTTGGTCTCGCGGGCAGAAAGAATCCGGTTCGACGCCATGGCCGCCTGCGTCGCGTTGGGTGCAAGACCCATAATATGCCCGGTCCCCTTTGCTCCGGTGAGAGTCGCCATAAAGACGACGAAAAAGCCCAGAAAAGTCACCTCTCCCGACACCAGCCAGCGACCGCCGACCCAAAGGATGAGCGCCTGACAGGCCCTCGACAGCGAGTCTGAGAGCGCAAAAACGGCAGACGAGAGCCTGGCCTTTTCCGTAGCTTGAGAGACGTGGCCATTCAGCAGCTATTGGTACTTCTGGCAGATGGTGGCTTTGAGGGTGAGCGACGAGACGGTCCGGACGGTGGTGATGCTCTCGGCCGCCCAGTGGGAGTTCTCGGCAAACACGGCCTCGTAGAGCTTGGTGAAGGAGTTTTCGTACTTGATCCGGTAGTAGCCGCAGAACGTGCCGACGGGCATGACGACGAAAAAGCAGAGCAGGGAGAGCTTCCAGGAAAAGGCAAACGAGATGGCTGGGGGGAGTCAGTCAAACCCCATCAGCGACCAGAAGCGGCTGTCAGTGACAAAGACGTCGAGGGTGGGGGCCTGGAAGACGGTGATGATCTGGGCAAAGAGGAAGGCCTGCATCGGCATGGCGGCGCTGTTCGGCCAGGAGGCGGGTGACTCCGGTGAAGGAAGAGGAGCCCTCCGCAGACGGGGTCGCCGGGGCGGGGGAGCTGTCGAACCAGGTTCCAAGTCCTTTTTATGGAAGGATTCCCGAGGAGGGACCAAAGTAATGTCATCGTTCCGGACCAAGTCCTCGGTCTGGGTTCATCGCCGAGCGTCAGCTGCTGCGCGTGGATGAGAGATGAGTACACGCCGCCCTCCTTGGCGAGAAGGTCGCGTGAGTTCCCAGTTCGACGACTTTGACCTCGACATATTCCGTTCTGTTAATTTTATAACTACTAGTACGCTGTATTATAGTAGCCGAAGGCCACTGCAGTGCTCAATCGCTGTAGTTGCTGTTGTGGTTGCAGGAAGGATCTAGATTGTTCCATCACCTCCTGACCCACAGGGTACCCACTGAGACCCCCTTTAGAGGTTTGTTTACCTGGATCCACAGAACTCTATAGATCCACGGATTCAGGCAGGGGCAGCGCCCCACAAACCAACTAGAAGACTCTTCACTCTCCTATCTTAGTTAGTTACTTTCTACTCTACAGAGGGCTCTGGAAGCCAGCCAACACCTATATCTAGGCTCTTTCCTTCTACTGTAGATAGTCTCTTAGCAAGCAAACAAGCAAGCAGAAATCAACCCTTTGCCAAGTTACCACTCTCTGCCACTCTAAGCCTTGTTACAATGCCTTTCGTGGCCTATAGCCACTGTTATCAGTACTACTACCAGTAGTGCTCTCGCTTCCCTCGGTACCTTACGTTATTAACCTCTGCAGTTGTACGAGCCTTTGCTGCACTGCAGCAACGCTTCCGCACCGTAGCTCTGCACTGCAGGCTATACCACAGCTCTGTACTACAGGCTGTAGTACACTCCCACGTACACCGCGGCACTCGCAGTTAGTGATACTGCTCGCTGCACTACTTCCGGCTGCGCACGCTACGGCACGAGCCCGCCGTAGCACCACTATATTAGTACTATCTTTATAGGCTAGTTAGGGCACGCCAAGCAACAAATACGTATATTCGTAACTAAAAGCGTGATATTTTTGGAGAGAGCGTCGTGTTCACGACGCCAACCGGCCGTAAACTGCTTCCAATATACCATATCGGTTTTTCCTCCTAGGTTCGGGTCATCTTCCGCCCCGTCAATACCGAATGCGACATCTTTCATAAAGTCCTTGAAAGACTTAAGGTCCGCACTTCTCCTCGTACTCTATCGCGCCTTACCGGCCCTCACTTTTCTACCATGCATTAAGTTTAATTTACTCCACATCATACCTCCCTTAACAATGCCGCGAAAGAAGAGCGCTGCAGAGTTCTTCCGCTGAGGAAAGGCAAAGTGCTCGGAGAACTGCACTGAAGCAATAGACGGCTCAACAGCCCACAAAAAGACAACGGATAGGGTATCAAGAGACTATCGCCGTATGATTGACCTATGGAACCAGTAAGGTCCACCAATTCTACTAATAGCATGTTCTCTAACCTTCTATCCATTCAGGTATGCCGAAGACCATCCCGGCGCTGACGTTTCCGACGTAAGGGATACGCGAGAGAGAGATAACTTGTGTGGTAGGTGGTAGGGAGGAACGAATTGCCTCCTTATCTAGCCGTAACCTGAGAATGAGTAGTCGTACGTTAGGTAGTAGAGGGCAGATTGGAACGCCTCTTTGCGACTGGGAAAAGATGAGTTGCGCAGCAGGCAGATATAAATACCACAATGCAAAAGCTTAAGACGGAGAGTGAATACGCTGGCTACTAAGTCCATCTTTTAGGACCACCGTTTTTCCCTCTAGGGGGGAGGGGGGGACCGAAAATGGGCCAGCGCTATCTGGCCCAATCTTGTCCCTCGTCGCGTAAAGTTGACAATTTTGGGGTATGGTGAGCTGGGGGTGAGCAATGGTGAGCAGAGGGTGAGCCGAGGGTGAAGCGAGCCTGATTTTAGGCTAACCAGCCTTGGATGTGGCTTCTTTTTTTGTGGAACACAAAACAGAGCGGTTTTCTGGCCGTTCGGCAAAAGAGGGATGGAATTGCTTATTCTAGATAAAAAGGAGAGGGTGGCAGAGAGCCAGTAATATAGTGGTGGAAGGTGGCGAGTCACGTGGCCAACCAGGTGACCATATTGTATCACATTTTTTCAGAGACCGACTACCTAGGTAATTAGGTTCTATGATGGGAATATCTTGATTGATATGTAGTGGAATATAAAATGGTGGAATGCACTCTTCCCATGAGTAGGCCATAATGGCCCCCGCGCCGTTGTCCCTAGGTAAACGAACGGGTCTTCACACCTGGCTGTCAACGGACCGGGCATCCGAGGAAGGCACCAGGGCATTCGAGTGCGTCCGGTGAGCGGCAGCCTTCTCATCCCGGATCCCATGCTGCCCTTCTCCCGATGACCCGGAATCCCCGCTCGGTTTGGTCCGCAACACGTTGCTGCCAGCCGTCGCGGGCAGAGTGGTGGCACCAGATGCATCGTAGCCGTCGTCGGTGGATGGCTGGCCAAAGTGGGCGGCGCGGTTAGAGAGGCGGAACGACGAAATGACGCGCTGCTCCACGTGGGGGTCGAAGACGGCGAGGTTAGGAAAGTAGTGCTTGACCAGCGGCTTAAGGCAGGGCATGCACGCGCAGATAATGCCAAAGTTCATCTCGACGATCCTGTGCTCCACAGAACGGCAGGGCCGGATGATGAGCGAGGTGATGTAATCAGAAGGGAGGGGCGTACGTACCACCAAATTAGGTTATTTGTGTAATGGAAGCTGATATCGGGATCGAACATGCCGAGCAGAGTAACAATCATGCGCATGAGGCTGATGGCGCAGACGCTGTTAGTTGGTTAGTAAAGTCTTGGTTAGCGATAGAGGGGGAGGGAGATTTACAAGCCACCGGCCATGAGGATAAGGGCGACGCCGATCTTCTGAAAGAATGGTACCTGCATGGGTCGCAGCATCCAGATGGGTAGCAGTAAGATGGCAAAATCGGTGAGCATGTTGAGCGTGTTGGCTGTGTGGAAAGCCGCGTCCAGGTTAACGCAATGCGCTGTCGCTTTCGCCGCAAAGTCCCAGTAGGCGTGCATTGGGCGGCACGCGTACAGAACAAGAATCGCGTTAGGCACCGTATAGCCGACCGTGACAGCCATAACAAAGTACACGGCGAACCGAAAGGCGCGATCGATCGAGAAGCGGAGGTAAAAGGCGAGGATCGACGTCTTGATAAACAGAGTGGCGAAGTTGTATGTGAGGAGACCCCCGATCATGCCGATCTTCATGAACTCTTGGAAATCGATAAGAGGAACCTCCCACATGTGTTTCCCGAGGCCGTAATTCGTTTCTGGCCGCCCAAGTTAGCGTGACAGGTGGCCAAGAGAGGGGAGAGCCATCTGGGGGACACGTACGGACCAGGGCAACAACAGAGTTTGCCAGGGTAATGAACTGATCGAAGGGACAGGTCAGCGAGTGTCGGGATGGAGAGGAGTATGTTGGCCAGACACAGGTGTGGATGTACCCAGGCGACGATGATTAAAGCTGCCAAGTTGTTAGTCAAAAAACCCTTACGGCTCGGGCGGTCACTTACTGTCGTCAGTATGCCATTTTTTCTGAATGAATGCGGCAGTAAAGAGACGTGCCGAGAGGAACACCAGCGCCAGAACAGAAAATAATATAGCGACAATAAAAAGCCGGTACGCGATGCTCTCGCCGTTGACGAAGTCCGGAGTCACGCCCGGGGGCGGGGGCGACGCCGCCAGAAAGCCGTCGTGTGGTGAACTCATGCCGAAGGAATCTGAGATGCGGCTGGATGAATGCTTCTGGAAGGAACGACAACCGGCTCTCTGGAACCTGAAACCTAGCCCAAGACGACGCGGGGAGCAGCAGGCTATTAATCAGGCTCCCGATGCCCGCTTCCCCCGCTTCAAGGCCAGACTCCTGGGCGATCGATCGACCACATCCCAGTCCCATTCTCCCAGCAATCCGACAAAAGGAAATAAAATCGACCCATCCTGCGAACAAAAGCAATTAGCGATGCGGACAAGTCCTCGGAAAGCAAGGGTGGCATCGCCGCGCCTGGGCCCTCGCCGACGCCACTACTGCTTTGCAGCGCATTGACCATCAAATCGGTGAGGAGGCACAGGGATCCGTCATCGCCGTGCGCTTAGTGTCTTGGCTTAATCTGCTTCGTAGGTACAGTACCATGCTGAACCAGGACTGCACAGAGACCAACGGATGGTTCCGGCTCGCCCTTTCCCCGACGCAGTGCAGCAATCGGCGCTTGACCGAGTCAGAGGCAATGAGCTGACATGACGCCGAGAGGTGGCTCCCCACCATCTCGACTTCCTAATCCGCTAATGCACGCCTTCAGTGCAGTGTTTCCGGCAGTCACCATCACATCCGGGCGTCTCCAGAATCCAACATGATTGGTAGACCAAGGTTTGGCATTGTTAAATCTTGACTTCCCACGCTTTACGAACAAATTTCCCACAACGAGAAGGAGACGAATAAACAGATGAGTTTCATTCATTCGCATTTCAACGTACATTTCGTTGAGACGGCTTTCCTGGTGGTAAAGTTCTGAAATTTCGATTTCGTGTCGAGGCCCCTGTCCGAAGAACCGTGTTAGCAATCATTCAGGAGTTGTATTGTAACATAAACCGCCACACACAAAACCCATGGCTCAGCCGCAACTGCAAAGCCGATGGGCTGCGCACACCCAATATCCTCCGTGCTAAGTATCATACGAGGCGTTGAGATGCCAAGCGCGAGTCTCAAGTCACCCCATCTCAACGTTACACAGTTGAACTTGCACCGAAGTGGCCCAGACAACCGAGCCCATCGCGACTTCCACCTGCTCGACAGCCACGGCCTGGTGAGCGCCCACGTCGGCAAAGAGGTCCTGCGCGCGAACTTTGTGCAGAATCTCAATGCCCTCCAGGGCCGCCGCGCGACGCGGTACACGGGCGCCAGCTGGGGCGTGCATCTGAGTACCAGTCTGGATCTTTACCGACACGGTGTTGCAGCGGCCGAGAGAGACTTGAGTGTATGGATAGAAGTGAGGGGTGGAAATGTGGAAGGGAGGAGGGGGAGGGGGGTTTATTTCTTCGGTTCATCTTCGCTGGTTGATATGCTGCGGAGGGCTGCTCACTTCGCTCGGGTTTGTATCTACGGAGGCGAGTATCACTTGTGTTTGTTCCACTGTTGTTTGGGGTTGCACTTGAGATCCAAGCTCCAGCGCCGCTGTCTTGCCTTACAGCCACATAGCCACAGATGTAGAGCCTTGAAGGACATCCTTTTAATACCCCGAGCCAGGCCAGGTAAATGTTATTTGGTAGCCAGGATTTGCCATCCTTTTGTTAACCACAAGTCCGTGCTCGTCCTAGGTAGGTGTATAAGAAACCAGTGCTAATAACCAGAAATTACAGGACCCAAAGGTCCTCCTCTCCCCCAAATTTCAAACTGTAGAGGATCAACCAGTGGTTCTCCGTCCTCAACTCGACACCCAGCTCCCACACGCTACGGAACGGCGGCGGGGGGCGAAACACTTCTTCGCTTCCTCTTCGTCCTCCTTCTCCTCCTCCTCCTCCTCGTCATCATCTCCGTCCTCCTTCCACAGCTCAAAGACACCAGTGCGCACGTATTCATTATCGTTTCCCTCGACTTGGGCAACTATCAAGCCGTGCATGCCGCTCTCGCCCGACACCACGCAGAGGCACAGCAGCAGGGCAACGGGATCCTCGGCGGCCTCGTCCGGCGCCCACTTGCTATTTTTGATTGGTCTTCCATCGTTTGCGCGCAACTGCCAGCAGCCCTTGTCGCTGCCATCCCGGACGGCGCGCACGGGGACGAGCCGCGTCCGGAACTTCCACGCGCCCGAGGTCACAGCGCCAAAGGGATTCGACTTTCGGACGCCTCCGATTTTCGGGTGCTCAAACGCGGCCAGCAGCCTGTCTTTGCCGCTGGCAGTAAAGTGCCTTGCCGCACCGGCAATGTTGAGGAAGGAGCCCCGGTAAACCTGAGCCATGGTCGCCGACTCGACGTGCCAATCTTGCCGCGCGTCGGGCCCCATCCGCATTCCCGTCGGAGTTCGTTGGCTTGGGGCAGTTCTCGCTGTACTGTTTCTGTTTGTACTGCACGCTGACACGGGACGGGGCGCCCCGGTTGAGCAGCC
>Ga0247770_1002263_pt1 | contig 11130 bp, 13 predicted proteins | sample UWRJL136409B6_FD_179943 | JGI IMG/M metagenome (GOLD analysis project Ga0247770, IMG submission 179943) | Plant litter microbial communities from Arlington Agricultural Research Station in Wisconsin, United States - UWRJ-L136-409B-6 | ecosystem: Environmental > Terrestrial > Plant litter >... | reverse complement strand
CTTATCCTTGCAGAAGTCCTCAAACAGATCCGCGTCGCGGGCCTGTTGCATGTGGACGTAGGTGTATGTTGCGTCTTTGTTCTGGGGGGTTTTAGAATTTTGGGATAAGAAATATGAGAGGGAGGGGAGCTTACCATTGTGGATGAGATGGGGGTGTTGAGAATGTATGTGAGCTCGGCTTCTGTGATTGTCTTCAAGTTGGGGGTTGATGATGAGGATGAGCCGCTGTGGTTCTTCCCTGAGCCTGAGCCACCGCCGGGATGTGGGTTGGATGCGGGCATTGGAGCGGCTTGGCGGGGTGGAGCAGGGGTGTGATGGCAGGCTGTGGCTGAGATGTACTGGTACGAATGGCGATGAGAGGTCAACAGATACAGCGACGGTCGTGGTTGGAAAAACTTCAGAGTTGCGAGTGCGAAGGTCACGGAAGGAATATGTTTAAGGCATAACACATTGCATTTTTTTGGTATCTAGGTTGCCTGTCTGTTGACAAGGCAGCGATTTGCTTCAAATCTGCAAGATCGATCCACCAAAATTGACCCTAACCCTCAATGTATAGGAAGCAACAACACGGGTGATCACCACCGTCCGCTGCACTCAAAATTCCCTTCATATAGGACAATTTCCTTGGTGCTGCCTTGAGCTACCGTCTCAACTGCCCCGGAAGCCGAGCCAACGAAAGTTTCTGGTGCTGATAACACATCGGGCTAGATTTTCACTACTATCGAGTGTTAGCCTCTATTTAATCTCTTCACGACCGTCAACTGGGGAGTTCACATACGTGAAAGGTAAGATCGGTAAATCCATCGCTCCAGTAAGCTCCCTGACCCTTTTCAGAGCAGTTTCTGTGCAGACTAATCATTGTGTTGATAAGTTGACGTGTGTCATATCTGCTGCCATTCGTCTCCTGGTAGAAACTGCAAATGGTTCCGGTGCAAGTGTTTCCTGGGGTCGACCCATCAATGCACTGACTAGACTCGAAATCGAAGGGGTTAGTCCAGAGATTCTTGTTGAAAAGATCGTTGATGGCTTCGCGGCAATCGGTTCCGTTGAAGTCGGAACGCATCTGCTTCGAATCGGTACAATTGGCTGTTGAATTTCCAACGATCCGAACGATGGGGCTTGTCAGTCTCATTGGCCTGAGGTATGACGTCCTGTTGCCAGTCACCGGCTCTGAGTCATCGCGAGCGCTCAGTTTCACGGGTGCAGGTGTTCCTTCCACTGGAGAAAAGGTAGCGTTCCAGCCTTGGTTCTGGAATAGACCATAGTGGCCATTCGCAATGCAGGACTCGAAAGCCGTCTCAGTGAGCCACTGTTTGATCTCATTCGGGTCGAATTCCAGCTCTCCAGGACCATCCAACTGCGTCATTTGGTCAGCCCTCGCTATGAACATTGCAAAGAGTAAGGTACTTACCGCATTGCAGAACATCAAGCTGCAGGTGCCTGATCTGATGGAATCGGTGCATACCCAACCCTTGAGGTGGAATTTGCCGTCACTGTCGACAGGGATGCTATTGAGGGCAGCACCACAGTCGGCAGCATTTGGAGCTCTGTGTCCAGCATTGCATATGGTTATATTGTCGTTGCCCTGGCGCTTCTCCGTAACCTGGTTGGTGACGATGACAAGTCAGCTCAGGTCAACGTCTAACGGCATGGGAACGAACCGCGTCATCTTTGGGGAAAGCTCCGACCTGGAGCGGGCCCAAGATGGCCAGCAAGGCCAACAAAAGGCAGATTGGCGACAGCATGGTCAGCGTCGCGATGGATTGGCTTTGTTGGTGTTTCGTTGGTGTGAGACTTGGAGTGAAGTGCGGAAGAGAATGGAAGAAAGAAAAGTGTGGTGTTCTGATGAGAAGGGAGAAAGTTGCGGCGGTGCCTGGGGAGATCTAGAAACCCCTTGGTCTCGAGAACTAAAAAAAAACAGGCAAGAGCGAGCTCGAGCTCGCCGAGGTCAGCAGTTCACTTTTAGCAGAAAGCTACACTTCACATCAGACGGCAGCAGGTTTCTGGCGTGACTTTAAGGCACATCGAACCAAAGAATCAAGTTTCCAGTGATGTTCTTGCCAATAATGGAAATAGTGTCTATTAGCACTGTAGCACCAGCGTCGAAGTGCGTTCCTACCGTTATGGCAAGCTATATTACATCTGAAAGAGAGACCTTTCTGCATTCTTTGACGGCTTCTCATAATAATATAACAGCAGTCTTCAACAAGACGAAAACAAAGTTTTCAAGGGTTTCTTTCCAAGCATTTTTAGAAAGATAGGTGCTGAACAGACAGAGGCTACGGTGTAAATAAACATACTCGTGATAAAGCCGCCCACTAGCAATTCAACTTCCCCAGGCGGTTCGGGAAGTCACATGAGACACGTCCTGCCCGTTGATTCGAATTCTACCTCTGGTACTGCCAGTGAGTACCTAGGTAAGGTGAATGTAGTTCCGAACACAGAAGTAAACCTTCGAATACCGGCATCCTGTGGCTGATTCGTTTGAATGCCAGACTAAATATTCGAGATAACGCCTGATCATGTTCGCACGACATCCTCCTGGATGGGGCGCAAGCGGTCTTATCTCAGTTGTGACTCAGAAGATACGCGGGTGTCCGGCTGACTTGACCAGCGTCCTGAGGAAGAGACGGCTGGCTCCAACAACTGCAGCATCTGGTGACGGGGTTCTTGTTCAGACTCGGACTGGCGGAGGTGACCCGGTCACATAAGGTACCTGGATGATCTCTGCTTTCGCCAGAAGCTCTACTGTGACGGGAGGCTTCCTCTTCCCAGAACCAGGCTCTACGACAGACTCCGCCTCCGCTTCTGAACACCCGAGCTTCTACTCATCTCGTATTTCATGTCTCGTGCGATGTTTCACCACCGCACCGCTACGAGCAGACCGATTCAGGGACTGAAAATGCTACCACCGTGACACCCATGTTTGTGGGACATCATAGTGCCCAGATCACCGCGAATACCCGCGCTGCCAGACATTCCACCTTGCTCATCTTGATTTTGCTGACCTCATCGCCAATTGCCATCGTCAGTTTCATTTTGCCTGCCATGACCTTCATACCTATGCGGAAACGATGATGGTGCAGAAGAACGGCAAATCTTACCACATCCCTCGGCTCTCAAACCGCCACGGCGGTTGGCGGATTTCAAGTTTCGTACGAACTCGAGCTTGCGATATCAACATGGTAACCAAGTGGACAATCCAAACTTGCGGCGCGGAACTCCCGTAAACGGAAATTCCGCCATTCAAGCAGGATTTTGAGGTCCAAGAGGCGCAATAAGCTCTCGTGGTTGGCCGATAGCTTCGATTTCTAGTTCTAGTGACGTAGCTGCCGATCTCCACTTCACCTTTGTCCCCGGCAAACTCCAAAACATGGCCGCCGAGAATCCTTCTGTCGATCCTCGGAACGTCGCCGATATTTGATTTGTAATGGTCAAAACTTATACCTGTCGCCGTTGCCAGTTCTCGTTCATTTTAAATGTGAAGCATTAGCGCTGATACCCATCATCATCCTTTAGGAACCCACCGAAGTATCGATGTTTGATTTCGAGTCCTGAGAGCTGTCATTGCCCCAGACAACAACCTTCACCGCTCACCAACACTCTCCAGCCACTATGGACGCCCCAATTCAACCATTCAAGATATCTGTAGCCGACTCGAAGTTGGAGGCACTCAGGGTGAAACTGTCGCACGCGACATTCCCCGACGACGTGCCCATATCCAACGACTAGGAAGTCGGACCGCCGCTCCCGGATCTCAAGAGACTCGTCTCCTACTGGAAAGACGGCTTCAACTGGAGATCTCAGGAGGCCAAGATCAACCAGCTCCCTCACTTCACAACCCCAATCGCTGTCGAGGGATTCGGGGAACTAAACATCCACTTTGTCCACAAAACAAGCCACCAGAAGGGGATTATTCCCCTTTTGTTCTGTCACGGGTGTAAGTAACTCACCACACTTACAAGGACGCAAGTGGTCGATCTCTTGAAGCTGACACACTGCAACGTAGGGCCAGGGAGTTTCCTCGAGGTAACCAAGATTCTCCCGCTCCTGACGGGCCTTCGTTCGATGTTGTGGCCCTATCACTGCTAAACTTTGGATTCTCCTCCGCGCTGGCAAAGCCCGGGTTTGGGATAGCCTAGTACGCCGAGTGTCTTCACAAACTGATGCTGAAACTTGGCTATGATGAATACGGTATGTTTGAGGTCTAGACTTGGCGGGCATGTTTACGCGGCGAAATGGCACTAACCTCAGACATGTAGTGACCCAAGGTGGCGACTGGGGCTATGCAGTAACTCGGATCATAGGCGCTCAATACCCCAAACAATGTGTCGCATCTCACCTGAACTACATCCGTGCCAACGCACCGACGATCCAGAAGCCCCTGCTTTATCTCCAGTATCTCCTCCCGCGCACCAAGACGGAGAAAGCTGGGCTCGCGAGGACAGACTGGTTCTTCAAACAAGGGTTGGGCTACAACATCGAACAGACAACCCGACCAGCGACGATTGGAGCAGCCCTCGCAGACTCGCCTGTGGGGTTGCTGGCATGGATCTACGAGAAGCTCCACGACTGGACCGACAGCTACGCGTGGACCGACGATGAAATCTTGACATAGGTTTCGGTCTACTGGCTCTCGACCGCTGGGCCGGCTGCAAGCGCGAGGATCTACTACGAGGCGCAAAACACAGTCCCCAGCCCTCGTCACGACGAGCGGATGCTTCAGTACAACCCACATGTCAAGCTGGGCCTGTCATATTTCCCGAAAGACCTCATAGTGCTCCCGCCTTGCTACGGGAGGACGCTCGGCCCGGTGGTTTTTGAAAAAGTACACAGTGAGGGTGGGCACTTTGCAGCGTATGAGAAGCCGGAGCTGCTGGTGACGGACTTGAGGACAATGTTTGGGAGGAGCGGAGGCGCCGAGGATATCGCCGGGCTCTGGCGGTCGGCCAACAAGTAGGCATGAAGGGTGACGGGTGACGGGCCATCGTTCCCCGTGACAGGTGCGGTGCAGCCCAAATCCGCAACTTGGGGGGGTGACATGTGATCCCATCTCGGCGGGTGTGTTGCGAGAGCTGTGAGACAGACAATGCCCTAGAAAAAGTCACTGACAGAAAGAAATGCAGCTCCGACTCGTGGCGATTGACTTCGGTTTGCTGTGAGCGTGCAGCCTATGCCGCTATCGGCGCGCCCGAATGACACTTGAAGGGCCCACGGATGGATGGAATAGGGACTAAGTGGCATGGTGACCCCTCCGCGAAAAACTGCCCTTAATCGACAGGCACATGTTTGGACTGCGGAGATGGCAGGTGGATACAAATTTGGAAGGCCGGCCTGGAAACCTTGGGAGCTGGCCCCGAATTCTGGAGAGACCCTCTTTGACCCCGCAGGTCACAAGAACGGGTCTGCAGCACCTCGCGCAGGGACCAAGCCAAACAAGTGGAGCTAGGCTGTTTTTGACGGGTGGGGCTGGCCAACGACCGTGTCAAAAATGGGACGGATGAGGTTGGTCGAATTGTCGGGAGCTTCCGTGCTGTGCATTTGGAAGGTGGGTGCGTCAAAAGCTTCTGGATGCGATGATACAGAAAACCTTCTACGTCTCCCGGCCACACGAAAAGCTTGGAACCGCAAAGACCCTCCCTTTTTCTCCCGCCAGTGACGACAGAGGTGGTATCAGCCCGTGTGCCTCGCCAGATAAGCTCGCTCCGAGACATCTTGGCGAAGCACGTAATTAATCGTCATGCTAAGGAACGAGACGGCTCCAATTGCTTCGCACCACACGTGTGTCGTTCAAGCATCAATTTATTCATTGCTGTTTCCGTTTTGGAAATAGCGGCTTGGGGCGGGAGTTGTGGCTCGGCTGTCGACAATGTCCTGTGATGGTGTAGTTATTGGCGTTTGAGAAGAGTCTCGAACGTCCGTTCTTCCGACTGTGCTGCTGCAAGCCCACAGGCCATCGGCTCGTTGAGGACAAACGGTGACAAACGACGACAAAGAGGCAGGCGATACGGCGCGTGTGCCTACACGGTGTCTACAGTGAAGACTTTTCAATCAAAGAGACAACTCTGCTCTGCTGTAGGTCGAGCACAGCGCAGACCGGGATGCAAGTGCGGTTTTGCCGCGACTGCAAGAGGACTGCAAGAGCATGAGCAATGGAATGGCTGGTGTGCGTGCTGGAGGGGCGATAGAGCCAAAGAGGGGAAAAAACGTGCTGCATCGTTCGCGCTTGCGACACAGTCGAGCAGATACCTGCCCTGTCGTCTGCCCAATTGGTGGTGGGCAGGTGGACGGCGGTTGGTGGGCAGGTTGGTGGACCTGCATAAGCACCTACTTCCGCGCCCATTGTTTAAAAATCCCATGAGCTTAAAACCCGAGATGGGGGTGCAATGGGGTGTCAGAAGGCTCTTGGGGATGCGCCTGGGCAGAGAGATGGCTGGTTGCTTTCAAAACGGCAGGTTGATTGTCGAAGCATGTCGTAAGGTGTCAGGCAACCCGCATCAAAGTCGACTTCCAGGTTATCTGGGCTGCTGCCAAGGAAGCGTCTGCACCCACTCGACGAAATTCACCGCTATCAATCCGCCACCATGCAAGCTCTCTCTTTTCCAAGTTCGTCGCTGGGTGCCAGCTAGGTAAGGTCGGGTGCGTTCTGAGCTAGACCGAGCTGCAGCGGGCAACCTCACCAAAGAAGCAGGCGACTGATTCATTTCAGCCTGAGCTTTCGCGCACCTCCAAAGTTGCCCTCGCCTGTGAGGTGGATCGCTTGTGCCGCTATGGCCATGACCGTGTGTTAGATTAGATTGTCAGTCGCTGGCTGTGCTGTGCTGTCATTGATGTTTTGGCAATAAAGGCCGACTTGTCTCGGTCGGTGCAGCTTGCTTTCGCGCGTCCTCCTGGACAGGTCTCGTGGATTGGCTCCCTATCGCCTTGATGTCTAAGGACGCTGGATGGTGTGTGAGGGTGTTCTTGACCTGGAAGAAGCAAGGGTCGCATCAACAGCGCGCTGTGGCGTCAGTTGTGAGGGCCCCAACCAATTAGATCGGCGCAGGAAGGCCCGAAATGGAAATGGCTCCCATCATACCCCACTTGCGCGCTGGCGGTGCCGCAGCACAGCATGATGGACGCTTGGTTGGGGCGAGCGCGCCTGGCAAGTCCAGGTGGGCCCATATCTCTCCAATGCAGATGGCAATGCACACCCGGTGGGCCGTCCACTTGTCGAGCCTTTTCCCAGATTGGCCAGGTACGTACCGCCTAGCGTAGGCCGTCCCTGCTTGGTAGTGGGCCGGCCGGTTCCCCAGGGCTGCTCGCCGCTGCTCTCATTTCCCATTTCTTCACCAATTACCCATTCTCCTCCTTCGCGACGACAAGCTCTCGCGACAGCCAAATTCTCCCAATCCACCGTTTTCCGGTTGGTGTGTATGTTGTCTTGACTGCCCACCACTGGATTACATTGCTGAGTGGACGGGAGTCGAGGCTGTTGCATCTACCCACCAACTTGCCCCCATTCTTTGACGCCTTTGTGACCGGAGCAAGACACTCGTCTCCTGCTGGAACGGGATCGTGGGTGCCGCCGCCGTTGTCTCGACCCCCTTTCTCTTCTCCGCCGACCGTTTACACAGACGGGTCAAGTGCAATTGCCAGTCAGTACACTTGCCACTTCCATCCTGTACTCTCTGGTCCCCTTCCACAAGATTGTCATGGCCTTCCCAAAAGCCGTCCGATCCCCGCCGCCTCGTGCCCTTGTGGCTCCCAACCGCCTGCATCATAATGTGACTGACACCTTCTAGCCTCCGCACGATTCACAGCTTTCGGGTCCATATATCTTTGAGCTCCTGCACCACGTCTCGGCGACATCGAACCACCAACTCTCTGCCATAAAGGCATTTGCCGCCATATACTTAACATCCAGCAATTACACAGCTACTCCCGCACCATGGCGTCTGTAACAGTCCCCGAAAAGGTCGGCTTGGTCGTCGACACCCAGGCAACCCGCTTGATTCAGAAGCCTTCGCAAGATACGCTCACCTCCGAAGTCATGACGCCCTCAGCAGAGAAGACAAGAATGGTGCCACGAACCTCGAACGTCTCCACGCCCGCGAGTTCACACCACGCAAACCCCTTCGACACGGACATCGAAGCTATCATCACGACAGAGACATGCAACCGAAAGTCGACAGAATGCACAAAAGGAGGGCCAGATTGCCAAGTATGGCCTGGGCGAGACCACTGGCGGCGAAAGGCCAAGGCCGCCAAAAGGAGCCGACATAACTGCAATTGCCTTGCCAACCTGAGCAAACAGAATCGGATCATGGTCAAGATCGCAATCGGCCTCCTTATTATCGGCATCGCAGTCGGCGTGGGTCTAGGCATCAGCAAGCCTCTCGGGGCTGGAATCTGGCGCAGCGAGAATCAAAACCAGTGAGGCGTCTCTCGAGCTTGCTGCAGAACAACGTACCGCAAGGTACAGCGTGTCGACCTCCTTTACCCGACAATTCTTTCACTTGGCGACAGTCGTCTTGTCGCAGCCACATGCCATATCACGACCACACGCGCAGATTTCTGTCCACTATTTTTAAAATCGAGCGGCTTTCCAGTCCAAGCTCCCAACGGCGGATTCACGTCACGGAGAGCGTCGTCCCCTGGCGACAAGGCAGACGTGATGGACCTGTCGGACACGGTCGGCCGCTGATATTCGATTCGATTCTTCTCTGTGTATACTTCGGTTCCTTTGTGTTCGACTCATGACCACTCTGAGGGTCCCGGCGTTAGTGCATTTTTCTCATTTCAGTTTGGTTCTAGACCACATCTGTCTCGGCGTTGGGTGGGAGGCATGATCGTTTAGGTTGATGGTGCTCTCGTTCTGGAAGAAGCCTGTTGCCCTCGGTCCCCAGAACAAGGAAGGGTTTCGTGGCCGACTTAGGATCAGTGCTTGAGGACTATGATCAGGCCGTGTATTACAGTCCCGGGTTTAATCATGCATTTGGCAAGACGGGAGGATTTCCCGATGGGTTATGACGGCTGGTGTGAGATGTAGCGAATTTAGGCCTCTTCTCGGTGTCCTCATGCCTAACTGATTTTCAGTGCTTGGTGCTCCATTGTTATACGGATCCGTACGTATGCAGAGTTCCCGACATCCGAAGGAATTCCGGAGCCGGTATCTCTGGAGAGCTCGTGCTGACGGTGCCCCTGACGCCATCGGGCCACCAGGCGTACCCGAAGCAGTGAGGCTTTTCCAGACCCACGGTTTCGATCGGTAGTGGCTGTCTTGGCCCCTAACTTGGCTGCTGAAAGGGTCCCACCAAAACATTCCGAAAGCACGTGGGGCACGGGGTCTCCAAGCGCTCAGCTCTTGGCCACAGCGCGTGAGCGACAGGGCAAGCAGGAAAAGCAAAACCCACACGCACCTCAATTACTGTACATACTACGCCGTAATTAAACCGGTTTTCATCCTCGGGTGGTCAATCGGAAATGGGCAAAAGTAAGAATGATGTATTGATGGATGCACACAAGAAAACATTCAGCGGATAACAATTTATTTACACCGTACACAAGGTACTTGGTTGGTATGCATGCACGCACGCATCCTGTTATGGAAAATCTCGCCTCATTTAGTCGGGCTCAGTCAAATCGGTCAACGGAAATCGGAGGTCCGTCTGTCTGGACTGGGCGGTAGAGTAGTTGGGGGTTTTGATCATTCCTTGAATTCCTTCCTTGCTTTGATGCTTGCTTGCTTGCTTGCGCGGCAAACACAAACACGGCTTTTGCTTTTGCAGCGGGCATGCTCGGAGGTGTGTGTAGGGCAGAGCAGCATGGCAGGGAGGTGTGTACGTTGTACGTGTACAGTGAGGCTGGGACGGAGAGAGACAGTCGGAACACGGAGTTCGGTACGGTACGGTGTACAACGGTTGCTGCTGCTGCAAGCAAGATACGGGGTACTTGCACTGCCACCCCGCTGCGGCGCGGTCGCGCGGGTATTATTCTAGGTACCTAGGTAGGTTGGTACGGGTTTTGGATTCCGTGTTGGGGATTCCATGTTAGTGGTGCTGACAGTGGGGAGGGACAATAAATTCGAGACAGAGATGTTGTCAGGGTCGATAACAGAGAGGGAATAAGTGCCATATTGTTGGGTAGCTATGATAGAGAGAGAGGCTATTGTCATGCTTGATGATCGGCAGCCGTCGGTTGGTGCCCAATGTGAGTTGAGTGTTGTAAGAGCTTGCGAGAGGCGCGATTTATTTATCCACCACTGCGGAATACTATCGGTACTGTACAGTAATACCCGCGCTTAAGAACGAGTTTCGGTGTGTACGCATGTACTTATCTCGGTTGCTCGCGTTCTTTGCGTACAGTGCCATGAGAGAGGCAAGGTGAAGTGCGGTGTCTGCCGAGGTAAAGAGAGGTGTGCCGAGAGGCAACAAAGGGGCTGGGAGGGGGAGTACTAACCGGCCTTGCAGTTGGGGACCCATTCAAGACACGAGCTAACTTGCGTTCCTGGTGCGACATGAGATGGAAGCAACAATTCGCGAAATACCGAAATCGGTGAGACAACACGGGACTAACTGAGAGACATGGCCAAACCTGGGGAAGTGGGAATGTCGGAATGCGCGCTAGACTAGAGCAAAGACGTCTTTGCCGCTAGTAGGGCCGCGAGCAGATGTCGATTTTAGATCTATCTACTTGTAGGCAAGGGGAATTCGTTAGCTTTCTTTGGATTCCTAGCCCTTAGGTAAAGGTAAGGGGCACGACGGGCACGTGGGGAGCACAGCGGAGAGAGGGAAGTGGATAGATCCATGGTCTAGTAGGGCCTGGAATTAGGGAGGGGTCCAGATCTGGATGGGCCAAGTCCAGCCTACCCTCCTTACCTTAGTGCAAGCAAGACATACGCACACGTGCATGCAAAGGCGACAAGAAAACCAAGATAGCGGCCCGTCATCGTGAGGGAGGGTGGTGGCGACATTGGATGGGACGGATTGCGGGGGTTGCGGTACGTACCGAGGAACTTTGGAAGGGGGGGGGGGAGGCGGCGGCATATCCGGCCCATTTATGCGGGAGATAACGGTTGGTTCAAAGTTGTCACTTCGGGAAGGAGCGTGGATTATTATTGGGGTCTTGAGGGTGCAGCACTTGCTGCTT
>Ga0247770_1002262_pt1 | contig 11130 bp, 12 predicted proteins | sample UWRJL136409B6_FD_179943 | JGI IMG/M metagenome (GOLD analysis project Ga0247770, IMG submission 179943) | Plant litter microbial communities from Arlington Agricultural Research Station in Wisconsin, United States - UWRJ-L136-409B-6 | ecosystem: Environmental > Terrestrial > Plant litter >... | reverse complement strand
AGAGCGCGATCGGCTCTCTGATTGAGCGCTGTTATTATCTGAAATCATAGAAAAAAAAACCAAATATATAGTAGCGGAAAATAGCCTGTTTCGGAAAAAGCTAGAAGGAAGCAGAAAGAAAGACCATCTATAAAATCACATAGGGACGGGTTGATTCATCACCTAACTTTTCAACAAGTATTTCTGGTCACACCCACCCCTGGTATTTTGAAAGAGGTAGCGATTTACCGCCCAAGCGGGGGCGGGTTTATCAGATTATTGATTTTAGGCAATTAATGGTTTGTGAAACCCGCCCCTACACAGATGCACCGATTGTTACATACAAGAGGGGCGGATTTATTAATCCCCTGACTTTTTAACAAATATTTCTGGTAAAACCCGCCCCACAGAAATATCTCTCTTCGTTCTTCCTGATTTTTACCCGCACGCGCAATGCCGAAAGGCTTTTTTCCCTCTGACAACGGACAACAGTCAACAGTCAACTGTTACTATTTGGCAACCTCAATCTTGTAGTCTGGGCTGATACCGTCAGCGGCCGCGGCTACTTTTTCTTTAACGTTTTGGGGCAGAGGAACGTAGCCCAATTCGGAACTAACTTTTTGACCTTCAGTTAAGCCGTATTCAACCATTGCCTCAATGGTTTTGGCTTTGTTGGGGTCAGTAACTGTTTTGGGGACGAGCATCCAAGTGTAGGTGACAATTGGATAGGATTGAGCGCCTTCGGGGTCTTCGATAAATGCTCGCAGGTTTTCCGGCATGGGCACAGTTGCTAAAGCTTGAGAAGCTGATTCGTCGGTAGGTGCGACAAAGCTGCCTGCTTTGTTTTCCAAAGATGCAAATTTGACATTGTTGTTTTTGGCGTAGCCGTATTCTATGTAGCCGAGGCTGCCTGCCGTTTGCAGAATTTGGGCTGTGACGCCTTCGTTGCCTTTTGCGCCTACGCCTACGGGCCACTCTACTGTTTTGCCGTCGCCTACTGCTGTTTTCCAGTCGGGGCTGATGGCACTCAGGTGTTTGGTGAAGACGGCGGTGGTACCGCTACCGTCGGAACGGTGGACGATGGTGATGGCTTGGTCTGGCAATTTCGCGGCCGGGTTGGCGGCTGCAATTTTGGGGTCGTTCCACTTGGTAATTTTACCGGCGAAGATATCTGCGTAAACATCCCGTGGCAGTTTCAGTGGTTCGGTTAAGTCTGGCAGGTTGTAGCCGATGACGATGCTGCCGGCTGTCATGGGCAGCAAGATTACGCCTTTGTCTGCTGGAACTTTGGCGATTTCGTCGTCTTTCATGCCGGTGTCGCTGGCCCCAAAGTCTACTGTGCCTTTGGTAAATTGTTCGACTCCGGCGCCGCTGCCTACTGATTGATAGTTAATTTGTACTTTGGGGTTGATTTTGTTGAAGTCTTGAAACCAACGCTGGTACAGAGGGGCGGGGAATGAGGCGCCGGCTGCGGTGATGGCTACGTCTGAGGCTAGGGCGAGTTTGGTGTTTTCCGCTGTGCCTGTGGCTGCAACAGGGGATGCGCCGGGGGATGCTGCGGTGTCGCCGGGGCTGGGGCTGCTGCCTGTGGTTGTGCTGCTGCCGCCGCAAGCTGCTAAACTCAGGGCGATCGCCGTAGCGGAAATTGCAGTAGTCAGACGGTTTGAATTAATCAAGTTGAGACGAAAAAGCATAGGTATAAAAAATCTGCGATCGTTATAGGGGTGTCCCGCATCAGCATAGCGCGCAAAAGTAAAGGTTAGGTTAAGAATCTTTACACTTAATGGTAATTTAATATTAATTAATATTATTAATGTTATTAATGAGCTTGACAATTGTGAATATATAAGATATAGGGCAGAGAAATAGCTACGGAAACTAGCAGTCGATCGCCCGATCGCGAAAAATTCCCCATTAAATTATCACAAGATCCAGGCTGGAGAACCAGAAAACCATACAATGGTGGTTATTTTGACCAAAAAGATGGGATACAAGCCCCGTCCTAAAATGACGGCTTTTCAAGGTGTTTGAATATATGCTTTAAGAATTTCTAGTGGCGCTCCCCCGACAGAAACCCAAAAGTAGCTAGGACGACCTAAAGCCTATGAGTGAGGTTTCTTGTATCTTGCCTGGAAGTATCGGCGACTGGAAACTCCTTTCAATGCGTTCACTATTTGAGAGATTGAAAGCTTAGGGGGATATTCAATAAGTGCGTGAACGTGATTCTCTTCACCGTTAAATTCAAGGATCTGGAAGTCCATCTTTTGGGCTACGCAAGCGACACGACTTTTCAATTACACCCAAACTTTCGGCAGTAAATACCGAAAGTCGGTATTTAGTCACACAAACCAAGTGAACCTTAAGATCTGTAACACTATTTCGCTCTTTTCGGAAATAGGTTGTCATTCACTCTAAACCAATATATAATTTCCTGGTACAGACTAATACTAGTATAGCCAGTGAAAGCAAGATATCAGTACAGATTTTACCCAACAGACCAACAACAGAGAAGTTTAGCTCAGTTGTTTGGATGCGTTCGGGTAGTATGGAATGATGCTCTTGCACTTTGCAAGCAGTCTAAAACAAAGCCTAAATCGGCTCAACTTCAGAAAGTAGTCATAACTCAAGCTAAACTAACTGAGGAACGTAAATGGTTGTCTGAAGTTTCAAACATTCCTTTACAGCAGTCAGTTTCCGATTTAGATATTGCTTTTAAGAATTTTTTCGCATCCTGTAAAGGAAAGCGGAAAGGTCGCCAAGCCGGATATCCTAAATTCAAAAAAAGAACAAACAGCCAATCGGCACGTTTGAGGATGGGAGGATTTTCTTTTAAAGACAATGGAGTCTATCTCGCTAAAATTGGGATAGTCAAACCTATATGGTCTAGACAACTACCGTCTGAGCCTAGCTCTGTTACAGTAATCAAAGACAGCGCCCATCGCTATTTTTTGAGCTTTGTCGTAGAGATAGAGCCAATTCAGACTAAAGCGGAGAATTCAAGTATCGGAATTGATTTAGGGATTAAAACCTTTGCAGTAATGAGCAATGGCGAAAAAGCCCAAAGCCCTAGGTACAAAGAGTTAGACCGCAAAATCCGCAAATTGCAACGCAAAGAGGCCCGCCAACTAAAGGATTCCAAAAGAAGAGAAATAACTAGACTTAAAATAGCCAAGCTTCACAACCGAATTGCTGATACGCGCCAAGATTTCCTGCACAAGTTGTCAACCAAAATAGTAAAGGAAAACCAAGTGCTCATTTTGGAAGATTTGAATGTGTCTGGAAGGGTGAAAAATCGGAAGTTATCAAGGGCAATTAGTCAGCAAGGATGGAGGGAGTTTAGGACACTCTGTGAGGCTAAGTCGGAAAAATTTTGCAGAGAGTTCAGAGTTATCGGTAGATGGGAGCCTACTATTCAAATTTGTTCAAACTGTGGGTTTAAGTGGGGAAAATTAGATTTAAAAGTTCGGTCGGTTCAGTGCTTGGATTGTCAAACAGAACACGACCGAGACGAAAATGTGGCAAAAAATATAAATAAAGTCGGGATGGGGTATCGCCACGACTCTAAAGGGACGCAGAGACAGGGTAAGGCTACTTCGGTAGCGCCAGTTGATGAAGCGTCAAGAATCACCGCTCATGAAAGGACGGTGAGTATATCAAAGTAGTGCTAGTATTAAGAATTTAAAAGCTGCGGGCATTGAAGCTTGCATGTGACAAATACCTTCTGACGAATGCCGTTTGATGATATGGCAACCGCCCTGACGGTTAGGACGTTCTTAATTGCACAAACATAAACGGTCGATTGCAACTTCGGTCTTCCTTCTTCCTTCTTCCTTCTTCCTTCTTCCTTCTGCTATAATGCCTGCTCCTATTGAATTAATCTGGGCTGTTATTGGTTTGCTCCTGACGATAGGAGGCACTTTTTTGCCTGCATCTGTCACAATTCCTATTGGGTTGTGGGACGATCGAGGACTTCAGGCGTACTCTTTAGGTGTTACCTATCAAATTGGAGCCGTTTTGCTAGTAGGCTGCATGGGGGGGAAAAATGCTGCGGCTCTCTCCCAAATTGCTTATTTGGCATTAGGATTAACTTTGTGGCCAGTTTTTTCTCAAGGCGGCGGCATCGGCTATCTCAAAGAAGCGAGTTTTGGGTATTTGCTGGGTTTTGTTCCTGGTGCTTGGGTGTGCGGCTGGGTGGCTTTTAAGGTCGCTTCGCGGCTGGAATCTATGGCTTTTAGCTGTTTATGCGGTTTGTTCACTGTTCACGCGATCGGCTTAATTTATCTAATTTTTACTTACTTGCTGCCTCCGGCAAAAAAAACACCTTTATTCGATGAGATTCTTAAATATTCGGTTTATCCTCTGCCGGGACAATTGGCGGTAGTTTGTGCGATCGCAGTGCTGTCCTTTACTTTGCGCCGCTTGATGTTTTATTAATTGCGAAGGAAGAAGGAAGGAGGAAGAAGGAAGAAGGAAGAAGGAAGGAGGAAGAAGGAAGAAGGAAGAGGTAACAGGTAATTGTGCAAAATAAGGTTATACTATACATTGCGAAACGAGAGAGTCATCTCGCTGCGGCTGGGATTGCTTTGCTGCACTGCATTCTGCTCGCAATGACAAGAGAGATTAAAGTAAATTCTCTCATGCCCGATGCCCCATTTTCTATTGCTTAATTCATGCGTTTTAAAAGAAATCCCTTGTTCTGGGTTGCTGCTGTTATCAGTTTAGTTTTAGACCACTTGGCTAAGTTTTGGGTGGTGCAAAATTTTGACTTGACGGTTCCTCCGCAGACGCAGGCGGTGTTACCTGGGGTGTTTCACTTCACTTATGTTGTTAATACCGGTGCGGCTTTTAGTCTGTTCAGTAATGGTGGGGCGATTTGGTTGCGGTGGCTGTCTTTGGGCGTTAGTGTGGGATTGATAGTGCTGGCTTGGTTCGGGCCGCGAATTAACCGCTGGGAACAAGCTGGCTACGGTTTGATTTTGGGGGGAGCACTGGGGAACGGGATCGATCGATTTGTTTCCGGCCACGTTGTAGATTTTATCGATTTTCGGATCATTCGGTTCCCGGTATTTAATCTGGCAGATGTGTTTATTAATGCTGGGATTATCTGTTTGCTGATTGCAACTTTTTACAGTCCACCGCCGCCGAAAAGCCAAGACGATCGCAATTCTATTTCAGACTAACTTTCAACAAGTCAATCGATTTTCGATTTTCGATTTTTGATTTTCGATTAACCACCCACGGGCTGTACCGTTCTCAGGTTTATCGGAGGCCGAGCTTTTTTTTGCTTATCTACTGATGAATCCGGCGGTCTGGCAACCAATTGCTTTCGGTCATTTGTCAGTTGTCTGTTACCTGAAAATCTAGGTGTCAACTTAAGGTTAGAGTCATTTATGAGCTATAATTAGATTCTTTATTGCTCAGCCTAAACTTGCCCGCGATCAAAAGCAATTTGGCCACAAACCCCCGGATTTATCCGTGGGAGAAACTCCATAATCTAAAATCTAAAATCTAAAATCTAAAATCTAAAATCGGATGACTCCTAATCCATTTGCTCAAGAACGCTTACTATTTGCCCCAGCAACCCCCGATGCTGATGCTATCCCGACTATTTTTGCTTTTCCCAACGAGTACACGGTGGGTATTACCAGTCTCGGCTATCAGATAGTGTGGGCAACTTTGGCTGTGCGATCGGATATTGAAGTCAGCCGTTTATTTACTGATATCCGCGAACAACTTCCCCGACATCCAGAATTACTGGGATTTTCACTTTCTTGGGAACTAGACTATGTAAATATTCTAAATTTATTGGAATCTCTAGAAATTCCGATTTGGGCGTCAAAACGAACTGATAATCATCCGATTGTCTTCGGCGGAGGCCCGGTTTTTACTGCGAATCCCGAACCTTTTGCCGATTTTTTTGATGTGATTTTGCTGGGAGATGGCGAACATCTCATTGACAATTTTATTGATGCTTGTAAACAAGTCCGTACCGCCGACAGACAAACTAAATTGCGGCATTTAGCCCAAGTTCCGGGAGTTTACGTCCCCAGTTTGTACGAAGTAACTTATTTGGATGCTGCTGAGGGTATTAAATCGATTCAGCCTGTCGATTCGGGAATTCCCAGTGTGGTTGAAAAACAGACTTATCGCGGCAATACTTTATCTGCTTCCACTGTGGTGACAGAAAAAGCTGCTTGGGAAAATATTTACATGGTGGAAGTGGTTCGGAGTTGTCCAGAAATGTGCCGTTTTTGTTTGGCAAGTTATCTGACTTTGCCGTTTAGAACTGCGAGTTTGGAGGGTTCGCTAATTCCGGCGATCGATCGCGGTTTAGCTGTGACTAATCGTTTGGGTTTGCTGGGTGCTTCGGTCACTCAGCACCCGGAATTTGAAGCGTTGCTGGATCATTTGAATCATCCGAAATACGACGGCGTGCGGTTGAGTCTTTCTTCGGTAAGGACGAATACGGTGACAGTTAAATTGGCAGAAATTTTGACAAAGAGAGATAGCAAATCTGTGACGATTGCGGTGGAAAGCGGGAGCGATCGCCTCCGCAAAATCGTTAACAAAAAACTCACAAATGACGAAATTATTCAAGCTGCTATCAATGCTAAGGCTGGCGGCTTAAAGGGAATTAAACTTTACGGGATGGCGGGAATTCCCGGCGAAGAAATGGAGGATTTAGAGGAAACGGTGGCGATGATGCGGGCGATTAGAAAAGCCGCTCCCGGTTTGCGGTTGACTCTGGGATGCAGCTCTTTTGTCCCGAAATCTCACACTCCTTTTCAGTGGTTTGGAGTGAATAAAGATGCGGAGAAGAGGCTGAAGTTTTTAGATAAAGAATTGCGCAAGCTGGGTTTAGAATTTAGACCTGAAAGCTATAACTGGTCTGTGATTCAGGGGTTGCTATCCAGGGGCGATCGGCGGTTGTCTCGGCTGTTGGAATTAGTGCGGCATTACGGCGATACTTTGGGCAGTTATCGACGGGCTTTTAAGGAGTTGCGGGGACAGTTGCCGGAGATGGATTTTTATGTTTTTCAAGAGTGGGAATTGGATCGGGTTTTGCCTTGGAGTCATTTAAAAGGACCGCTACCGGAGGCGACTTTGAAGAAGCATTTGGCTGAGGCGATGAGTCATTTTAAGACGAAGGATTTGCAGTTGACGAGTTAGGAAATGGCGGGATGCGAAAGTGCGATCGCATCTTTGCAAGTAAGTAGATCGAAAGCTAACTTAACAAGATAAAATAAGGAGCGACGTACTATAATACAATTATGGCAGAAGTCCAACCTAGGGAAATTCAGCGTTATGTTACCTCAGACGGTCAAGTGCCGTTTGATAACTGGTGTGATTCGTTCCGAGAACGTAAAATTCCCACAATTATTAATAAAAGACTTAACCGAGTTATTTTGGGAAATTTGGGAGATTGTAAATCTGTTGGAGAAGGAGTCTTTGAATTAAGGATAGACTATGGCCCTGGTTTCCGAATCTATTTTGGACAAGTAGGAACAACAATTGTACTTCTGCTGTGCGGAGGAGATAAAAGCACTCAAGACAGAGACATTGCCCAAGCAATAGAATACTGGACAAATTATAGGAGTTAAAAAATGCCTAAAAGTTTACCGTATCATGACTTTTTGATTGCGCGGCTAAAAGACCCCAGTTATGCGGCTGTCTATCTCGAAACTCATTTTGAATTAGACGAAGGCGAAGAACCAGACGAAGCATTAATCAGACTTGCTCTCAGCGATGTAGCAGAAGCTCTGGGTCAACCAAAAATGACTCCAGAAGAATATGAATCGCACTTAAAAAAACTGGATGAATTGCTGTCGCAGCAAGGAAGCGATACAATTTACAATCTGGGAACTTGGCTGAATGCTTTGGGATTGAAACTAACAGTTGCTGTTTGTACTGATACAGAGGATAATACTGCAAATGCTGAAACCCGATCGCACTTAACTGTCTAGCCAAACGATACAATGCCCAATTTTAAATATTCGTCGCTGATTAATGCCACCGTTGAAGCAGTCTGGAACTTTTACGAAAGGCCCGACATTCTGCAACTTTTGACTCCGCCTTGGCAACCGGTGAAAATCATTCGTCGCGAAGGGGGACTCGATGTGGGTGCTGTATCAGAATTTCGGCTGTTATTGGGGCCGATTCCTGTAAAATGGGTGGCGACTCACACTGAGTGCGAACAATATCGCTTGTTTGTTGATGAACAAACTGAGGGGCCGATGGCACGTTGGACTCACCGACACGAGTTTACCTCAGAAAATGGCAAGACTAGATTGACAGATGCGATCGCATTTTCGATACCGGGCGGCCCGATTGTCGATTTGTTGTTAGGTTGGTGGGTGGAAATGCGGTTAACAGATATGTTTCGCTACCGCCACGAAGTCACAAAAAGAGAGTGCGAGAAAGATGCAAACAACGGCTGAATATTACTGTGCTTTCTGCGGCGAACCGAGTACAACTTTTGTTGATATCAGCGGTGGTATGGAGCAATCTTATATCGAAGATTGTCAGGTTTGCTGTCGCCCGAATGTTCTTTATGTCAGAATAGATGAAGATACTCTAGATATTGAAATAGATACTGACTATCAAGAATAAGTGACTATAAAAATGTAGGAATTACCTTTGATGCTGACTTGGTAGAATTCATAACTTTTGAAGCGGCTGCTTCTACAAAAGCCCGAAAAATTCGAGAGTTTACCGAACAGTTTGGCGACATTTCCGGGTGCCATTGAATTGCTATCATCCAAGGGTGATAACAGTGCTCCATTGCTTCTACCAAAGTATCAGGTGCATCGGCTACAATTCGCCAATCGGATGTTACCTTCCTCACTGCTTGATGATGCCAGGAAACAACTGTTGTTGAAGTTTTTCCCATAATTTTTGCTAGCCGACTGTTTGGCTCAATTTCAATGGTATGCTCGATCGCACGCGGGGGAATTCCCGATCCGTGATTAACCTCGTCTCCGTAAGCATCCGGTACGTGAATCACCAAACTGCCACCGCTGGCTACGTTCAGCATTTGCATTCCCCGGCAAATCCCCAACACAGGTATGTCAGCCTTCAAAGCTAGCTTTGCTAAGTTTAATTCAAAATTGTCGCGTTCTGCATTAACCGAGTAAACTGTGCGATCGACATAACCGCCATAAAGTTCTGGATTGATATCTCCGCCGCCGGAAAAAATCAAACCATCTACTGCATCAAAAATACTAACCGGATCTAATTGATGGGGCGGCAGCAAAATCGGGATTCCTCCTGCTGCTTGCACTGCATCAATATAAGCTCCATTTAAGCGATATTCGCCTGCTGCACAGCGGTTGTAGGTGGTGATGCCAATGATTGGATTTTTTTTCATTTGCTAGCAATTTGGAGATAATTAATTAGATGAATACACAGATTTTGCACTATTTGTAATCAGTCTTTCAGGGGCGTTGCTCAGAGCCGCAGTCCACAATAAAACTTACTTGTGAAACAGGCATATTGCCTGTTTCTTGTTAGATTACTTGTGATCCATTCCTAGATTAAAGTGAGCATTCGCTGCACTGCTGTCTAATTTGTAACAGTTTCAGTATTCGTTTCCGCCAGCGGTTTGCGCGTGTACAGATAAGCCAGTGGCCCGAACAGCGGCACTAATGTCACTGCCCAAAATGCTGCGACATTCTGCATTCCTCGGCGCGCCATGTCGTCTGCCAATAAGGCAGGAAATAGCAGGCAAAGCATACAAAAATCTAAACTCATTACATGGATAAAGCGGGTAGTCTGCCACTGCCCAATAAAATCAGACCAATCCCCTTTTGTCAACCCAAAAGAAACTAAAGCAACAGCACCCAATGTTAGGACAATGACAGTAAAACGGGAGTCTAATATCTTTAAAAAGATATTTTTATGACCGGGAAATTCAGGATTCGGTTCGCGCAGGGCTAAATAAGGCAGCAAGGCAAAGGCGCCGACGCCAAAGGATAAAGTGGCAAATAGCCATGCAGGTATTTTCTGCCCCCTGCCGTCAGCAAATAAGACGCAACTGTAGATGAGCGGCCAGACTCCCATGATGTAAAATAACGCTACAATTAAAGGATTGATGTCTACTATTTTGCCTGTGGAAAGATTGGTAATTAGTGTGATAGTTTTTTCTGGGCTGTCGGGTGGTGCAAATACAAAGGCGTAGGTGAGAAATGCAATCCAAATTAGCCAAAATCCAATTTTTCTGAACATAGTTAGTTTTTCTTACTTCTGATGTTACTATAGCAAGCTTAAAGGGTTTTTGAATAAGACTTTTTAAATTTACCGCAGAGGACACAGAGGAGGCAGAGGAAGAGAGGAGAATATCTGAATGTATTGCTATTTGGTATCGCCTGTTTTTGGCAGATTGCTAAATTTTTGCATAAATTGGCGATCGATCCAATCTTTCCAGTACCACAGCAGCGCCGATTCCCACATCAAAGATCCGCGAGAGGCGATCGCCCTTTTATTCCCAGTACCAATTAACCCTAAGTATTGTTCCTGCGGTGCAAAGGGTTTCAGCGGTTTTTCCAATAAAAACTGCTGCAAGTTTTCAAACAGCGGTTTGCCCTGACGCACGGCAAACACCCCTGCTTTGGGACGGGGATAATTAACCATCGCAGCGATATCGCCAGCCCCAAATACGTTGGCGTGAGAGACTGATTGCAGGCAATCGTTGACTTGCATAAAGCCGTTTGAGTCGGCTGCTAAACCGGATTCTCTGATCCAATTGGCTGCCGATGCTTGTGTTACCCAAAAAATGCGATCGCACTCTAATTCTAAACCTGATTTACAGAAAATTTGGTAATTGGTAGGGAATTGAAGATTGGTTTCTCTCTCAATCTTTTTTACAGCACAGACTTTTTCCTGCAAATGCACTTTAACGCCACGATTAATCAGAATTTCTTTAAGGCGGCGGCGCACCCGCTGATTGTGTCCCTGCATCAATTCAGCACCGCTATGAAACAAATGAATTTCTGATGATAAACTTTCTAAATTTTCTTCCCTCTTCCTTCTTCCCTCTTCCTTCTTCCCTCTTCCTTCTTCCCTCTTCCTTCTTCCCTCTTCCTTCTTCCCTCTTCCTTCTTCCCTCTTCCTTCTTCCCTCTTCCTTCTTCCCTCTTCCTTCTTCCCTCTTCCT
>Ga0247770_1002261_pt1 | contig 11133 bp, 9 predicted proteins | sample UWRJL136409B6_FD_179943 | JGI IMG/M metagenome (GOLD analysis project Ga0247770, IMG submission 179943) | Plant litter microbial communities from Arlington Agricultural Research Station in Wisconsin, United States - UWRJ-L136-409B-6 | ecosystem: Environmental > Terrestrial > Plant litter >... | reverse complement strand
TGTGGGGGGGGTGGGGGGCGGTGTGGGGGGGGGGGGGGGGGGGGGAGGTAGCATACCATAGCCTTGACCGATATGCCAGGTTGGATAGATCGACAGCAACTCGGCAACAGTCTCCTTTCCCGTGGGCGCGGCTCCTGTATAGAGGAACCGAACGCTGCTTAGGTCGTATTTCTTGCAGACATCTTTACTGCTCAACAGACGAACACAAATTGGGGGCACCTAGAATACGGTGTTTATTAGTCCCATGTTTACGTCCCAACTGTGCTTGATTTCTTGGTGAACTTACGACGAGAAGATGGTTGATTTTGAACGTCTCAATGGCCTGGAGAAACTGAGTGAGTTCGAACTTGGGCAAGACGATTATCTCGTCGCCGCGCCATGTGCCCGAGTGTGCGATCACCACGAGGCCGTAGATGTGGCTAAAAGGCAATAAGCCTAACTCGACCTGTGTCTCAACGCCCTGCTTTTTCCGGGCTATCTCCTCATAGATACAGTACTGCATGGTATTCGCGATCACATTTCTGTGTGAGATCATAACAGCTTTCTTCGTTTCATTGTCAGTGTGTGGGGAGTATGTTAGGAGAGCAAAAGACTGACAGGTAAGCCAGAAGTGCCGCTCGAATAGCAGAGGTATGCTGGCTGCCGAGCGCCCTGCCCCTTTGTCCAGTTCAGCGGCTCGAGCTCGGGCACAGTGCGGCCAAGCCTAACCAGGTCCTCTACGGTCTCAAAGTGAGTTTTATTGGAGTGATTGGGGAGATCCAGAATAAAGATCTTGTCCTCAGGGATACCGGCGCCCTTGGCTGCTGCGAGGGCTGTCTCCAGGGCTGGGACGCACGTAAACAAAGCTTTGGCCCCTGAGGACTTCAGCTGATGCTCTAGTTCACTGGCGCTGTACGCGACATTCGCAGGGGTTGCGATGCCAGAGAGACGGTGGATGGCAAGCAACACAGGGAGGTAGTCAATCTGTAGGCAATGGTGAGCCAACACAATCCAGCCATCAATCGCCCCTTTCCCTGGTCAAAACTTACAGTGTTGAGTGAGAAGATGCCGACAACCTTATCCCACGGTGAGTCGGCATTGGGCTCCCAGCCCATGATTTTAGAGAGGGCCTTCGCGATGAGGTCCGACCGCTCGTGGGATTCCGCTGTGGTGAAGGTCTTGCCTGTGATCCCACAGGTGAATGGATTGCGACTCGTCGCGATGGGCCGACGGCCGTAGATGTCGCTCCTCATGAACTCTCCCACTGTGATGGAGTCGGGAGGGTCTGTCGCTCAGTGTATGGTCAGCTCCAGCGATCAGCTCTATCTCAATCGCTGCAGAATGGGGCCAGCCCGGCCCGATCATGGAATCTGGGGCAACTCACCGAATGGGAGCTTCGGGACCCAGGCTGGAGGGTAAAAGACCATCTTGGCGGTGCTCTGGGTTGGCTTGGGCGACAACGAGCACAACGCGACAACGAGCGGAAATGAGGGTATCACCACCTCCCACAGTCAATCGTTGGGGTCCCCGACCGAGCTGCAGGCTGGGCTGGGGCTTCCCCACAGCGTACTCTACCTACTCCCTGCGGGGTAACGCTAGGGAGTGGGTTGGCACCTTGGCAAGCGAGGAGGTCAGCAGTTCCAACTTCTCCACACCGGCAGCTTGTCTCAAGGCTTCGGTAAACCGAATCGGCACAGGACTGGGTGTTTTTGCTTGCAATACTTCACGATAGGTACATATCAAATATCGCTCAGAGGAATAAGCCAAAACCAAGTAACCACCTGGGAGGTCTCCCTCCTCGCAATCCCTCACAGTCAGTTCAATCACGTGTACCGGCATGTGACCCCCTTAATCATCACGTGACCCCTGAACCAACGTCAACAACCACTCACTCCACACCACAGCCCTCAAATGCAGATTTCAAACAGCTCTGCATGTTTGATTTTATTTTCTTACGCCCTCGGTTATTATTTTCACGCATTCTTGTCCAGTATTCTAGCAATAGAGTAATCCTCTGGAAGACTTGTTGCCCAGCACTCCTGCTCTTCAGCAGCCCATGCTTATCGACTCTTATCGAACCCAGCTGCCCAGTTACAATGGAAGTTGAGACGAGCTGTGCTCAGTGCTCCAGTACCAGGATGATCTTCTAGAAGACTTATTGACCCTCCGCTCCTACTCGTCGCAAAACTCTTCCCTCTTATCGGCTCTTATCGCACCCAGCTGCCCAGTTGCGATGGAAGTTAATTCCAGAAGTCGAGACGAACTGTGCCCAGTACTCTAGTACCAGGATGATCTTCTGGAAGAGTTGTTGGCACTCCGCTCCTGCTCGTCGCAAAAGCTGCCCTCTTATCGAGTCTTATCGCATCCAGTTGCCCAGTTGCCAAGATCAAACCTAGAAGTTGATCTAGAAGTTGAGACGAACTATGGAAATTTCTAATTCTCTTTGTTTTCCATCGCTACTTTGCAGCCTTGCCGAAATTAATTCGTCTCATGGAGTTCGTCCCATGGAGCAATGATGCCCAGTGACTCGGAGAAATTTCTTTAGGAGGCCAGAAAGGTTAAATTCAAATAGGGAGCTAGCTGTTCTTGCGATCATGATCTAGATGCACTGCCAGATTCAATATCGCATGAGAAATAGCAGATCCTCTGTCTCGATATTCTATTATTCTGGGCTTCGACGTAAATCACAGGCCTAATACTCATATCTTCCCCAGCATCTCTGCTGCAGTACCCAAGAAGAAAGGAAAAGCCCATATTTTTGCTCAGAGCCACCCCCAACTCGTTCTTGCTTGGCAATCGAGTTTCGATCCCCGGGTAAGGAGGCTGTGGGCTGGTTCGTACCTGCCGTGGTCACCATCTCAGCTAATTTCCGAGAAAAGAAGGATCGATCCATCGAGGTTCTTCGAGTCTCCAGGCCACCAGGGCCTTCCAGGCAATTCCAAAACTTCTATAAATCGAGCCTCTCTCTCCCCGCTTCTCGATTTTCAACTTCTTCTCCAACAACTACCTCCCATACCAGCCGCCGACAACCATAGGCTGGACTTCCAACTCTCTTCCTCTTTTCTTAGGCTTCATTATTGGACATTACCCTTTCACTTCTCCTCCACTACCCTAGGCTTCTGTTCTGGCTCCTTTGTCGATCACAACTGCCGACCATCTTTGAACCAGATCACCAGACGCAAACACAGCAGCCTCAGAAATCTCACAGCATCGCTCTTTGATCCTCCCAAGATCGAGGAAATCTCTACGTCATCGACCTCAAAGAAACGTACTCCAAGGTAAGAAAAATCTTGAAATCGCAAGAAGCAGCCAGCTTGAGGCACGGTATATTCCCATCGTTCTTTCCTCCTTGTCTTGTGCCCTCGCACAAATCATCACCAGTCATCCCAAGCCCTCCAGAGCGCGCAGTTTGAAAAATATTCATCCTGTATCAAACCCAAGACAAATGACCACCCTTCACTTCAAGCCCCCCAGAGCGCACAGTTGCATTATTCACCTCCCGTGGAATTACCTTAGATTCACCTTCACGACTTCAAGCAAGACAGAGGATCGCGGGCTTGAAGTCAAGAAACATCTCTTCCAACTACTCCCTCTCAAAGGTTGGTTCTATTTTGCAGAAACCGCCTCTACAACTGTCACTGCTTCAAATTCCTCCTCCACAACCTAAATTCATCTTCCTGTCGAGCTGTCGAGAAACCGCTCAAGTTGTGGCGTCGGAGGTTCCCTTTCCATCAAGATGCATTCTTTCCTGCCGTTTCGGCCTCCCCTGGTTGCCTGGTATTTCCCCCAGTTGCCGTTTACTTCCCCTGGTTGCCGACCGCTTCCCCTGTCGCCGTTCACTTGCAGCGACTCATTTATTTCACTCTCCCTTTCGTCTCTCCTGTCAAATCAACGATCTCCCTCACAACACCCTTCACCTTTACTGTCATATTATTCATATCTATCGCTCCCTTCCTCTCCCCTGATATCCTCATCGCTTTTCACAAACGAACCGCAAGACCATATGTTGTCCTACCTCCATTTCTCTGATACCAAGGGCATAGTTCTGACTCTATAGCAGCCATTTTCTCTCCACAAAATCATTGATAGCCGGGGGATATCACGCAATCACGATAGTGTTCGCTCTATACCAGGTATGCCAAACTTTGGGATTTCAGTTTGATTTCAGAAAGCTAACCTTCCATCTCAGATCTCACGACGTACCAGCTGGCATCATCTCCCAGCAACGTTCTCATTCATACCGCACTCCGTATTCTTACGCCAACTCTAACCATTGAAGATGGCTTCACACAACGAGCCCATGGCTTTGATTGCCAACTTTCAGGCCCAGGCAACCGAAATCCAGACTGCGCTTTCCGAGATGCAGAACAAATTGGCTGAGATTCAGGCCAAGATTGCCGAGATTCATATCTCGGATGCAAATGCCGAGGCGAAGAATCATATCAACACTGCCCACATCCTGGAGCCGGAAGCCGAGTTAGATGCTGCCAATGCCGAGGCGAAGAATCATATCAACACTGCCCACATCCTGGAGCCGGAAGCCGAGTTAGATGCTGCCAATGCTGAGTGCGAAATCGTGGACAACACTCCCGCGTCCCGCGAGTCCACTCCGCTCTCGACTCTCAGCCGCACGCCGTCGTACTCTGCCCTCGATGAGCTTATCACCACGGCCGACCTCTTCCCTGGAGATCCCAATGGACCGCCCAATACGGGAAAACATCTCCTTGAGTCCGGTGATGACGAAGGCCCGCCCATGAAGCGTGTGCGAGCGGACGGCCTTGATGCCTCTCAGATGCTTGCCACCACCGAAGGCTATGACGGCAATATCGGTGACGTTGAGATGACTGAGAACGGCCTCGTCAATGCCAACACTGAAGGTGGCAATACGTATGACAAGTCTACAGCTTTCCTCGAAGCACAATATGGCTTCGAATATCGGCCTGCCGTGGATGACGAGGGTGCAGCTCTCGAAGTGCATGAGACCATCGAATATCGGCCTGTTCCGGATATCACCGCCAGCCAAGACACAAACTTCGGCACCGATGGCCAAGGAGCGCCTGTGCTTGCTGGAGACATCAACAAAGTCCCCTCGTCACGCCGCCCAGAAGTCTGGGCCTACAAGCGCACCGCCCTTTGCGAAGCACTCCCGTATTACAGAGCATACAAAGGGAGCTTCTACACCAACGGAGGCGTGCTCTACGCGGTTTTGATTGACGGGGAATCTGAGACCCGTGATATCTTCAGTGCGCAAGTCATCATTACCTCAATGTAAGTCAAATGACACAGGACATCTCAATGATCCATTTCTTTGCCTTCACAGTTGCTAACAAGTATGGTAGCGGAGGAAGCCGCACCAGGGACCCGCAAACCGGGAGAATGATCCGCTTGATAGACACTCCAGAGAAAGGCTTGTACAAAGCTATCCTGCATGCTCTGGAAAATAAATCACCCATCGCAATGATTGCAGGGGAGAATCACCCCCTTTACCCCTGCGCATCACCCGCACCGTACGCCGTCCTCGATTATTTCCAAATCACACATATGTGGAAGGAGCTAGAAAGCTCCACCCCCGGCTCGTTTGTCAAAGTCTGGAGAATCCGCTTTGAGAAAGCCGACCTGACCAAGATCTCATGGTGGCAGGAGAAGGGGCTGATGATCACAGATGTCTCGGCTGCACCCCGTCCGCTGGCCAAGGTTTGCCCGACCTGTGGCGAAGAGAGCACTGAAGTCTATACCAATGGCTGGACATGCCTCAATCACGTTTGCGAGGCCTATTACGGAACGCTGAAAGCCACCCCTGGCTTTGACCCTTTGACCTTGGCATACAGCAATGCTTTTGTCAACCAGCGCACAGCCTTCACTGGCCATCTTCCCGCTTTGAAGCCGGCAATCCCAAACTTGATCACCGCTGGATCCAATGGTACCGATATGACTGCACGCCGCGGTATTGTGTGCTCCAAATGCGGCTGCTGCATCAGCAGGATCTTCTGGAACCGTTGGGAATGCAGCAACGACGCATGCGACTTTGTGGAATATGGGCACATGCTCCCCTACCCACAGTCAGAGCTCGACAAGGAGGAGCTCGCCCTAGACAGTTCGCTCGCCCAGAAGAGGGCTAAAGTCAACGAAGACGTTGCTAACCCTCATATTGAGTTGATTGCCAGCGTCATGAACCGTCAATGCATCACAATCGCCAATGATTTCTTGTTCGGTGGCTACAATGCCCGACAGTATATACTGCCTGATACCGAAGGAAGGCCCATCGGATCGTTCACACTGTTCATCTCAAACGAGGAAACCAATGCCAATGGTCCAGACGAGATGTTCCGCGAGCTAGAGATTGCCGACATTGGCCTCAAGAGAAACCCTGTCGCAGTTGTCGGTCACAGGCTCGAGGGGCTATCGCGACATTTCCAGCAAAACTTCGTAAGTCTTCTTCATTTTGCTATGAGTACTGACATCGGCTTACGTTTGGCAGGGCGCCAGATACAAATTCGGCGTTGAAGTTCAGTCAAAGGGCTTCAGTGAGGCCCCTCCAGCGATCTTAAAGGCTCTTCATCGGCTCATTTGGGCTAGCAAGTGTGCTGTGAATGCAACTACTGCAACGCTTGCCGACCATCCTCCCCACGAGCACATGCCCCCGGCGCTCGGTAACGATTTCAATGAGCTACTGGCCCTAGGCTTCATGGAAAAAGACAAAATCAGCGTATGTGATTCCTTCTCATGGCATCCTGGATTATATTTCTCACTAACGCTCCATACCCGCAGTACCACGACGATGGTGAGGCTGAGCTCGGACCGACTGTGGCGGCTCTGGCTTTGGGATCGCCGTCACTCATGAAGTTTCGGCCAAAGAAAAGATCTGGGTTTGGCCTTCCCATGACAGGCGGCCGATCGCCTCAGTACATGGACGTGCTGGAAGTCCCTATGAAGCATGGGGACATGATGGTGATGCATGGATCCCGGATCCAGGGACTCTACGAGGTAGGTCATTGCAGCCCTACCTAATCCACGTATACTAACGATATATAGCATGCTGTCGACCCGCAGGGAGGCCGTCGGTTCTCGCTGACGAGCCGATATATTGACCCGGATTTAATGGCCTCAGACGCCGAGCGGCAGGAAGCCATGGTCAGCGGGGCGATTTCTGCCAGCGCGGCCGCATACACCTACGACGGCTACTGAAGGGCACATGGGCGAACGTGGCAGGGAGGGTGGGACGAGTAGGCGAAAGGATTTTTTTGGGGCGATATTTTTGGCATCAAGCACACATGGGGACAGATGGGAGCCCTTTGAACTGGCGGCAAACGCCTGAAATTTCGACCACTTGAACATTAGACTTACGCCTGATGAAGCTGGGCAACAGCCCTACGAGGACATGAGTGAATTGAAACTTTGGAACATGGAGAGACCCTTGGTGACATATGAACGCAATTTAGGAAGTCCCTGAATTTGCTTAAGACCTGCAAGTGTAGACACTGAGAATGAAATGAAGATAAGATAAACGTCGCCAGGAAGTCAGGAGCCTTAGTGACTGAAGAGGAACCAGAGGGTTTCCCGAGAGGGCTTCTGCCTTTACAAAAATGCGCAGATATCTCAACACCAAGGCCTCGGAAGACATTCATCGGATACCTCCCGACTTTGCCTTCAGCCTCTTTGAGTACGTACCAATACGAGTTCAACCCGGAGAACCTAGCTTGCCGAGCGGTTTCGCTAGGGCAAAGACATATTCAGACACCGCATTATATCTACCTACCTTGGTATCCAGCATCTGCCTGCTCCTTGAATCTTTCCAGGTCAGCTCAGATGTTGACGTCATGCGGAATCACTTACATCTCCAACCCTAACACCAGAAGCTAGCTCAAATAACCCTAACTAGGCACCTAAGACACAAAAAACACCAAAATCAATCCCTGGCAACGCTCTCCATACTCTATTTTCCTCCTCCCAAAGACCAACTCACAAAGCACCGTCCTCACTTTCGCTACCATGATCTCCCTTACCGTGATGCAACTGCGAATTCCCCAAGTCCCAATCACCGATGACACCAACCGGTTTCAATCAGCAGATCGCTCGAAAATCGCAATTGAATACCTTTCGTCTCAGCACCTCTTCGCAGCGCGCTGGTTTTCCGACCTTGAGCGACGGCTGGCGCGGGTAACGAGGGCTCAGGGGTAAGTAAACAAAGGGGCGGGTGGAGCCTCTCAATGGGATCCGAGGTATTGGGTCCGTGCCACGGAGGAATTCCTAATTCCTTCCAGGGGCTGAGGCAGACAGGCAACGCCGGAGGGGAGCAGGTGGAACTTTTGGGGTGGAGTGCGGTGGGGAAATTCCTTGCGGGATGTGCGTAATTCTATTATGCTGTATGCAAGGGATGCGCGTGTTTGGATTTCCGATTGGCGGGACAAAGGAAGGGGATTTCGAAGGGAGGAAACGCGACTAGTTCTTTGTACCACCGTTTAGACAAGGTACTTGTATGTCTTGCGCGAGGTCGTCTATCAATTACATCGCCCGTCTATCATGCTCTCATTTACAGCAGCGCGATATACATTTACTATACATGCTTGGAAGCTTCTGGGGTTATTTGCGTCCAATCACTAACACCCTCAAACCTATGCCCTGGGCCCATGTCCAGACACAAGCAGCACGACGCTCCCAAATTGCCGCCTGACATCCTCCTTTTCCACGTCATGCGTGTCCTCGACCTCACCCCACCTCCGCGTCTGCCAATCGACCTCAACACTGACCGCCCGAGCTGCCTCCTCCACACCAAAGCGCGGCCCCGCCTCTTCGGCCGCATCGGCAGCCACAATACCAGCATCCCCTTCGCTCCACTCCACCACCAACCTCGCAGCGGCGAGTAAGCTCTTTCCGCCGAGAGTTGCCCGCTCCAGGCCGGCCAGCTCCCAGGACGACAAACCCAGCATCCAGCCCATGATGACCTCACGCGTGCCAGGCTCCTGCTGGCGAGGCAAGATGGCCCTCTCGTCCAACACCGGGGCGATAGTCACACCAGGCCAGACACGTGTGGTAAGATAGGAGACGATGGGCATGGCTGATGCCTCCTCTACATCGCGGAGAGACTGGCCCGCATCGTTAAAGGTGCTCGCGGGGTTGGCCGGATCGTTAGGGTCCACGGACGGCGCCCAGCAGAGAAGGCTGTCGGTATCAAGGTAGCGAATAAGCACCTCGGTGATGGCGGCGCGGATAGGCGCCGTTGATTTGTCAGCTCCCGCGTGGGCGGCATCGTCGTCTGCGATATCCAGGGCGCGGCAGACCAGCGACGTCAACGGAATGAGATGCTGGCGGGTTGCGTCCTGGGCTGAGGTAAGCTGGTCCCACTCGATTGCTAGGGCGGTAGCTAGGGTGCGCTTGGTGAGTGGGAGGCGGACGATCTTCTTTGTAGTTGGGTGTCGGAGGGCGCGGGAGTCAAGGTGGACCTCGAGTGCGCCGTCGACCTCCTTGACGACGACGTGCTTCCAGAATCGCCCTTTCAGACTTGTCTTGTCCTTCTCCCCTGGCGCGAGGCCCTGTTTGATCTGTGTGTTCCTGGTCGACGCGGCGGCCCGTATCTCCCTAGCCTGCTTGAGCATCTCGGCCTGCCTCCTCCGGCGGGCGATTCGTGCGGTCGCCTCGCTGTACTCGCCGGTGGGCGTTGGTGGCTCTGGCGGCGGGCCAGTACCGTATAGTGGGACAACCTTGGCTGGCTGCGCTGAGTTTTGATGGATTGCGCGAGCGGCGCGACATGTCAACCTCGACAGCGGCTTTGCGGTGGCGGCCGCATGCCGCAGAGGCAGCACAGTCGTGCAGAGTCTCGTTGCCGACACCATCTTGTTAGTTTCTGACAAGTGGTGCGGATTGGCACCGCGGAGAAGCGTATATGGGCGGTCAATCGAGTCAACGGGCGTGTTTTTGCAACCTGGTGAAATGCATCGTCTGGAGCAGCGACACTTTTCTTTCTTGGGCACGGGCCAAGCTAGGGCGAGCAAGGGTGGCAGGGGGGGACCCACCTGTAGACAGGGGTAGCTAACTATCCACTCTCCGAGGAGAAAACACCACGATGACATCATCTAGGAGGTATCACGAAGTCAACAGCTCGCAGTCGAAGCATGTACATATCATTTATCAAGACTATCCCGTTTATCCCCAACCCCCGACAAGACACGCCTAACAGCCTGATGGCAAGAATGCATTACAGTATTTACAGCAAGGGGTACCAGTAGGTAATTTACGCGACAGATACATCCCCCAGAAACAAAAAGGAAAAGAGTTGCCTCGAGAACCTCTGCCTGTCTTGTCTGCCAGTCCGCGCTCCCAGTCTGCGCCAGCTCTGCTGTTGTTTTTGTATGCCCATCCTGTCTTTCCCTTACCTACTTACTACCGAGCCATAAAAAATACAACCAGAAACATAGGTAGGTTTGCCCACTTGCACAAAAGATATACAAGCTTGTAAACTCATCCACACCCCGCTTCTACTACCGCACTTTTCTGCAAGGACCAAAATATAGCCGCATGCTCCCTTTCGTTTATTACTCCCCCATCAATAAGGCGGTGTTGAAAATGACCCTAGGCTCTTCTCCCCCGCGTGGCTGTCAATCCCCTTCAGCAGTGATGTGAGATCCATGGCTGGCGCCCGTCCTCCCGCCTCGCCACCTCCTAGCTCGCTCCAAGAGGACGATATCGCCCTTTGATCGAGCCCCCGGCTCTTGACGCTCCGCCTTGACGTTGCCGGCCGTGGCAACGTCGCCCCGTGATCAGGGAATGCTACCCCTCTCGACACGCGGCTCTCTAGTCCGCTCGGAATGGGCGGTACAGGCGGTACCACGGTCTCCTCTTCGCCACGTGCAGACTCGGTACTATCGCGTGTGGGGTGAGAGCTGAGTGGTCCGCCGAGACTCAATGATTTCCTGTCCCTCGACGTCGGCCGAGGGCTTCCATCTGTTCCTGGCACCGACGAAGATGCAGCGGCTGGATTGAACGACAACTCGCTAGGCGTCATATCGTAGCTAACCATGCTGTCACCACTGTCGTCGTCCTGAGGAAGCGAGGTGGCGTGCGACGTTGGCGGTGGCTGCAATTGCCCAGACAGCACAAGCTTGAGCTGCTCAACCGAAGTGACAACCTGTTCTTTGCTCTCGGCGGGCGCCGGCGGGG
>Ga0247770_1002259_pt1 | contig 11145 bp, 9 predicted proteins | sample UWRJL136409B6_FD_179943 | JGI IMG/M metagenome (GOLD analysis project Ga0247770, IMG submission 179943) | Plant litter microbial communities from Arlington Agricultural Research Station in Wisconsin, United States - UWRJ-L136-409B-6 | ecosystem: Environmental > Terrestrial > Plant litter >... | reverse complement strand
TCGGTGATAGACACAGGTCGACTGCGGTGCGACCAACGATCCATTGGCGGTTGCTGAGACAGAGGTGCTTCCTGAGTGGGCCGAAGCTTATGTGATGGTGTGGGCGGTCTTGGTGCGTGGGTCACCGCCTAATCCGCTATAGGGGGACCATCGAAGCGTCGTCGTCGTCGTTGTCGATAGGCCTGATCGTCGACCTCAAGTGCGCCTATCCCTGACCGCCCTCCCTGCGTTCCCCCTCTTTCGCGCTCCCTCGCTCAACTCGAGGGATGCCGCGGGGGGCGGGAGTTGAGGTCCCACGGGTCTTTATGTGAGCGGCACGTTCATGCTTGTGATTGTCTCATTCCGCTGGGGGGTTGCGTCCAAAGCAGGGCAGCAAGGACCCGGCCCTCTTCGGACGGACGGACCTCGACGGACTTGACAGGCGACGGACCCCCAAAAGGCCACTGCGACCGCGCCCTTTCTGCACTGTCAATCACTGCCTCCCCTAGATCCCAGCCAGTCCGGCGGCTGGAAATGTTGGTTGCAGCGCTCTGTCGCTCGATTTTAGCACCCGACTGGGTTGAACGGCCTTGTCAGTCGCCGTTGTTCGGGTGCCAGCCATGTCTCTTCTACCCGACTGCAGTTGTAGCCACCCGAGACCAGCATTGACAGATGGCAGACGGCTGTCAGATCTGCGTCGGAGAAACACGGTCTAAGGCTCTCCGTCCAAAAGTCACATGAGACTTCACCCTTCCATGTCTGACAATACCATTGCCATGGCGCTGCAGTGGTGGCGCGACATCACTCCGGACATGGCATGAACTCAACGGCCTTCCGGCGATGCCTCACTGGTGAGTTGCAAGGCAAGGACGCTAATTTCCCAAGTTCACAGGTCCACCGGGATAGTTCGGCCATAAACCCATTGCAGCGGCCTTACCAAGCCTTGAACAAGCACGCAGGCCAATATAGCCGTCTCGGCATCCAGCAGTCAACACCTGAAATCAAGATGCTCATCGGCCCGAGGCCGCACGCCGGACATCTAGTTGGCGACATATATGGTTTTCCTCGCAGACATCTCCACCATGCTGCCGTCGCGGACAACACATGTTTGCGAAGGACCCTTCTGCGAGGCCTTTCGGCTAAAGAGAGTGAATATTGAGGTCGCAACGTGAAGTCTGAAAACAAACATGATGTCCCCAACGGCCGTTACAATGTCCGAAGGCTCGAGCTCTCGGCCATGTCCCGCTTGGTGTTTGATGTTCGTGGGTTGGTTTCCTTCCGCCGCCGCCCCCCTGTTCCATAGCATCATAACCCCAAGAAAAAGCTGCTGTCAGGGTTCGGCACCGAGAGTTGTTCTAGAATATCATACGTCAATAGTCGTTCCTGGACTCAAACAACAGCAGCCTGCATCTCTAGCGCCAGTTGCCTTGGCCGGCATACTCTAAAAGATATTGCCATCGGTATTGTCCCCACGTCGACCGCAACTCCAAGCCCCTGGACGAGGTCCGGACGGTTCGGCGTTTCGGGGAATTATTCGAGGCTGCTATGCCATGTCCATTTGACGCAATTCAGAGCTATCGACTCGGGCATCGTTGGGGGCTTGCCGTCGGTGAACGTCTTGGGATGCTTTCAAGGGAGCGGAGGAGGGGGATGGCCGAAGCCATGTTCAAGGGGGGTTCGTCGGAGGGAACATGTCGCTATCCCGATCCCCCCTTCGACTTGCTGGACGGCCGGTTAGGGCTCAGGTATCCGTAGCTTCCGCCAGGCGAACCGTGAGCCGCAGTCAGGCCACGAGCCGCCCCTTTTGGCCTCTGCTGTGTCGCGCAAGCGCCCATGCGCGAGATCAGAGACCTGTGCAACTCAACCCCGGGTTCCAGTATTCGGGCTCTCGGTCACGTCGTACGCGCACGTGAATCCCCATGGGCCCATCGTTCTGCAGGCAAGCACATGCCTGTCAATGATGTGCTTTTCGCAATGTCCGGACGACGAATGATACCGACGCTCGCGAGGACGTGGTTGAAGAGACTCATCAGCTTGTTACTACCAATCATGTTCTTGAAGATGCCCCCTCTATCGCGCCCTGTGCTGCTTGCCTCGTCAGATTCCGTGCCTTGCCACGGCGCACATCATATCGAACATGTCTGCAATGCATCTAGGATATACTATGATATGTCGCCGTCGGTTGGAAAGGCCCTTTGGTGGGAAGAAAAGGGCCGGTAGCAATTGATTGTACGGATTATCCCAAGGGAAGAATATAAACAACTGGGACGTAACATCGGAGGCTCGGCGCCTGCCAACTCGCGACGTCACATCCACCCCAGTCGCGGCACAGCAGCAGCAGCATCAGCAACCCCCGACGACCGACCGACCGAACGCCACGGCCGGGAGACAGAAAGGGAAAAATAGAAGGAAAAGTGTGACTTACCCCAGAGATAACCAAACTCAAAATCCGCCGCTATCCAATATCAAGCCTCGGATACACAGCCAAGCTTCTTACACAAAGACGGGCATGCAAGCATGACGGTACATACCACCTTTCCAAGCCCAGGAAATACTCTACTTAGAGGGCCAAGTGGTAGTAACAAGGCTACCAAGCCCGAGAACAAACAATTGTTTTCAGTGTCTGCATTCGACTCCACAGAACTGAAATCACTGGCTGGTGCTGCGGTGACTACTAGTGTCAACGAAACTTCGATTTCAGGATTTCTCCTCCGGACAAACACGGAGGACGGAAAAGGAACAACTTACCTTACTCCGTCCCCCCTGCCCGCCTGCCTTGGCCGCCTGCTTGCAGATGCCGAGAGAGGTGAGAGAGAGCGAGCAAAAAGACCTCACTCCTGAAAGTCCCGCCCGTCGTCCGGACACAACCAAGCACCGATCTATACCGACACTGCTACTAGCGTGACTGCCGCCCGCTGCCGAGGCCAGCAATAGCAGGTAAAGCAGCATGACAAAAGTAGCGGCGGTTCGGGACGTCTGCACCAGTATCGACTGTAGCTACTTGGCCGGACCAACCAGGAGCGGAGTAGTGGGGAAAAAGATGGTGGGCGCTGCGTAGGGTGGCATATTCTGAAACGCGGACGACGACAAGGAGGAACCACATCGCGAACCCCAAATTCCTTGCTTTCGACGTGGGCAGACATCGCCCAAGTAGCGGGCTATCGCACTGCGTTAGTGAATTGGGGGCAAGTGTGCGCAAACAGGCGGCCGCGGACAAACATCTGTGTTGGCGGGGTTCCGCTGGGGCGCATGCGGACCACGCCGGACTCCAACAGGACCGACGCATTTTCTCGGAACCGAAGGTCGCTGGGAAGTAACCGAGCTCGCCGAGCCGGGTCTGCACATGGTTGATTGGTCCCTTGGGCTTGGTCCATCGTTTGCATATGATGGCGTCCCTACTGCTTCCTCGTGGGCTTCCCAGCGATGTGGCGGTCCGGAGAGACCTCAATTCTGTACGTGCCACGCTCTATCTGCCAGGTATTTCCGTCTGATGCCATCGAGAACGTGGGCCAGAAACCGCAGCAGAAGTGGGAAAAGCATACGTCAGCTCCTGCATTCCCCCCTCCCTTCTCCTTCTCATCCTCTCCTCCAAGTCGCCGCCACCGACGGGTATGTATGTATGTACCGTCCTGTGCGCCCTATCTCGCAGCTCTACACGCCCAGTCTCCCGACTGCATCGCGCTCCTGCTAGCCGTTGCGCTCTCCTTTTCCCCTTCCTGCGTCCTGCTACGCCCGAGATAGCATCACGACGTTACGTGTCTCGCTTGCTCGCCTCCTCCTTCGCTTCCCTGATATGCCCGAGACCTGCAAGCACCCCAGAGTGCGACAGGAATGCGCGGCATGGAGAGGGAGGCCGGAGGGAAGTGGGGCGCCCAGCGGACATCTGCATCGGTGACGGGTGCGTATATTGCATTTGATCCCGCCGCTCCCCTCCCACACGCTGCCTCTCCTCCTTCTCCAACAACGGGGAAGATCTGCCGCATGCTGCTGGCCCAGCTCTAGCCTGGCCTCACTGGCGCTTTGACGAGCGGAGCTCGGTATCGACCTCCAGCCGGCCGGGTGGGAAAGGGTTGAGAGTGGGGACCGCGAGAGACGAGATATATGGGCGCCCAGAAGGGTCCTCCTATATATCGGAGACCCTTTTCGTTTGTCCCCGACGTACCCTGCGTTTGTTCCCGCCCTCCTCGACGAAGGTATAAGAAGCCTCGCCGTGGTGCCCAGCCATCATAGCTCACGCTTACCATGAATGGTCCTCAAACTCACCAACCTCGACATCGTCACCCTGATGGACTGGTACAGGGCCTATGGTATGACACCAAGAGCCTATCGGGGTGGGGGTACTTAGTCAGGTACCACGCCATGGACTATCTCGCCACCACATGAAGTGAAGACCGACCCGACATCGCTTGTTGAAGGAAATCATCCTTGAAGGAAGCTCGAAAGGGACGGTACCACAGGCCGAGCAAACCCGGGGCAAGAGGAAGGGACTTGAAATAGTTGATGGGAACTTCGACCTTTGGGCTCACCTAAGCACGACACAATCGCATCGACCTAGTCAGCGACTTCTATCCTTGGTGAAAAGGAGTTTTTGGAAACACGTGACTAGTCTTGTGGTACACTAGCACCAACGACTGAGGCTCGGCGTGAGTTAGGACAAGGGTGGGGAAAAGAAAGAGGGGGAATGCACTTCGACTGCCGCTGCGCAAAAGGACCTGGAATGGCCTTAGGGCCCCGATAAGACGACGACAGGACGACTATGGATGACAAAGGGACTGCGAGGAGAATTGGAAGCTGACTCTGAAAATGAGATTGTCTTGGCAAGAGGAATGGGGAAAATGGCGTGAAGAGGGGATGTTCGGTCGCGATCTTCAACATCGCTGTTTGGAAACCGACTTGACCGCCGGTCCTCTCGCTCTCGTCTCACCGATCAAAAAATTGCAAGCGCCAAAAGCAGAATCAACCCTCCGGAAGTTGGGTCTGCTGTGGTTTGTGCATCCGATCGGGATGAGTTGAACCCAGAGGACCGAGATCGTCAGCCACGTCAGAGGTGGAGAGGTGGAAAACAGCAAACTTGGACCTCGAGACCACGCAGGTTTCGGCGAGCCCCATTCGAACTGCCCTTCGTATCGCGACAGCGCCAACAACTTCGTCGATCGGAGAGATATTCCCCACTATATCCCCGCACACGCCAACAGCATTGCGAGCTCCGCTTTGAACGAGGACCGAGCCGACCCGCGCCACCGAACTGAGGCCAAGCTTTGCCGCTGGCGCTGAAGGAAAGTGCTTGTTCGTCTCGCTTCTGATAGAGCCCGTTTCCGACGAACAACGCATCCTCATCTCCACTTCGACCAACACGACGCCGGCCGGTCTCATCGACGCACTGAAACTCCACCGCCGAGTCGCTCGCGCCGATGATCCAGCCACTTCGAGAATGATAAGAATGTGGGGGGTGCAAAACAAAAACACAGGGGCCAAGAACGATAGACGCTTGGCACCAGGCGTCGCAGGGGGAGGTGTGAAGGGATCAACAGCCGGGGGGGCTTGAAGGGGCGTGAAGCTCTCGATGTATCGCGACTTCGTCCGTTTCCACCGAAAGACACCGTCGAGGAGCCCACTTCGTAATCGAAGAATGCGACTTTGCGCACGGTCCGCTGCGGCATGTTCCGATTTGGGCATCAGAAGGGGCGTGGAAGAACGCAAAACGGTGGTGGAACGGTGCTGTCCATGCCCTGCCAAGGATGTTTCGTCGGCGGTCAAGGCCTTCGGCGGTGGCTCAGCTGCAGCCTCACCGGCAACACGAGGTGATATTGACCGACTAGCGGGCCAGCCCTGCAGGCCCACCGTCTAGCGCCGTCCGAAGACCGACAAAAGGGTTGGGGGTTGATTCTGGCGCCCGCGCACTCGCTGCTGGGGTCCTGGAAACGGCGGCACAAAATGAAGGCCAACACCTGGCCGACACCCTGAAACTCCGCTACATGATGACGAGGATGCAACGTCGTCGACACCACAAACAGGCCACCACGACGCCGACTGCCGGGAACGCAACGGGAACTTTCCCACCCGCGGCTTTGTGCGGCTCTGTGTCGGTAGTAGCAATAGATTAAATCAATGGAACATGAATTCTCACCGATCAGACGTCGTCGACGTCGTCCCAACCATGGATGCGAGCCGTGCGATTGAAACGTCTGCGGAGTGTCTATGGCCCGCCTTACGCTGCCCGCCCGTGTCTTGTCGCTCTCCATCCCTTGAGTCTCGAAGGAACTTTCACCTGCTTTGCTTTTCGAATGGAACCCAAGCTGGTGTTGCGGGTCAAAATGGTGGGGCAAATGCACATCTCGGACTGGTATCCCAATTGAAGCTGATGCGAGTAGAATTGAACGTTGTCGCCTGTGCGCGCGCGCGTGGCTGGGTTGTGAAATCTGGGAAATTACGAAGCGCAAAAAAGGTCCACGGCAGGGGCCGTTTCCGATGTGGACGAAAAGGAGACCGCTGGAGGCAGGGGAAAAGGAGTTGATCAAAGGAGAAATGACGCAACCCATTCAGTTTGCCCAGGGAGCCGCCAACGGTCAGATATAGCTTCCAAAATGGAAGCATCGTCATTTTACCCAACCTCTGTTCCTTTCAATAGTTTCAATTAGTGACGGCCGCCCTCTACCTTCCCGCCCGTATATTAAAGTGGTGTTGGCCAAGATTGGTGAGCCTTGCGCAGACCGTAAACGCAGTCAGAAAGCAGCGTCGCCTTTGGAGGGGTCGTTGGGACCAAAGCAGAAAGGTCGGCGGCCTGTCGAGAGGTGCCAGCGAACCTCGAAGGCAAGCCAGCATGCATGCAAGTCTCAGCGCTCGTCCTGGCTAGTCCTTGCTTCGGTGAACCTTGTCCTGGCCTTAACCCGATTAAGTGGGCAGTCCCCGCTAACTGAATGTCTGGATCTGCCAAGGCGCCAAGGCCAGCGCCTCCCGTGACCGGGCTTCCTTGGTCAGCATTTTGTGGTTTGGACCCACAGCAGCCCCGGCCGCTGATGTCAGCGGTTGATCCGAGCGGGCAAATCATGAGGACAGCTTCAGGAGCTCAGCAGGTCAGCTTCACCACTATCGACCGCTAGCCATCAAAGAAGACAGCCGTTTTGTTTTTTTTTCGGCCGACAGCGCCCATCCCAATACCAAAAGAGGAGACGACTGTGCAAATGCATGAAGGGGCCAAATCCCAATCTAGCTAATCCCTCATTTCACGCACGACTTGAGCAGCCTGTAAGAGCCGTGCTTGGCCGCTCCTGCCCTTTCTCGGGACCTCGACAAATCACGCCACCAGCTTCCGGCTTATCGGTCCAAATTGCACGTACCTAACTTGCAACGATGAGGGCTATCATCGCCGTCCCTGCCATCGGCCTGCTGGTCTACCGTGCCCACTCGAAGAAGTCCCTGACCCCGGGCGGCATCTTCGCCGCGTTCATCACGGCCGTCGCCCATGCCGTGCATCCGTGGAACCTGCCGTTCGTGCTGCTGGTCGTGTTCTTCCTGGCCGGCACACGTGCAACTCATGTGAGTACTTACCCTTGCGTACCCTAAACCTACCACCCCACTATCAACCTATCCATCTTCCCAAACCCTCCCCCCCTAACCCCAACCCTACCCTACCCTACCCTACCCCTTTCCCGCCTCCCCGCTGTCAACAACCCCCTTAACCCCATCCCCAACCATCCAACCCCTATTAACCCCCTCCCAGGTGAAAGAAAACATCAAATCCACCCTCACCCTGCACTCCCGCGGCACCTCGGGCGGCGAAGGCCCCCGGACCCACGTCCAAGTCTTCGCCAACTCCCTAACCGCCTCCATCTTCTCCCTCCTGCACACCTACCAGCTCCACGCGCGCAAGCAAGCCCTCTTCGCCGCCGCCAATGCCGGCAACACCACCGCCGCCTCCGGGCTCGGCAGCCTGTGCTTCGCGTGGGGCGGGGACTTGCTTGTGATAGGCATCATTGCCAACTATGCGTGTGTGGCAGCGGATACGTTTAGCTCTGAACTGGGGATTTTGTCCAAGGGGGAGCCGTGGCTGATTACCAGCTGGAACCTGAGGAGGGTCCCGAGGGGGACGAACGGGGGAGTTTCGCTGGTGGGGCTGGGGGCGGGACTGTTGGGGAGTATGATTGTGGTGACGGCGGCGGTGTTGGCGCTGCCGTTGTGTGATGAGGGGATGGAGGGGAGGTTTGGCGGCGGGGAGGCATGGTCGCTTGGGCAGAGGAGGTTGTTGATTGTGGGGCTGACGGTGTGGGGGTTCCTGGGGAGTGTGGTTGATAGTATTCTTGGGGGGCTGTTCCAGAGCACGGTTAAGGATGTAAGGACGGGGAAGGTTGTCGAGGGTGAGGGCGGCGTGAGGGTGTTGGTGACGCCTGATGGCGGGAGTGTTAAGTCCACGGTCGACGTCAAGGCTGCGCTGCTGTCTGGCGAGGGGAAGGATGCGGTTGAGAAGCGCGAGGGCGAGACGGTGGAGGATGTGTCGGGAGGGGTGGATAGGTATGATGCCAGGAATAAGCACAGGAGGTCCAGCTTTGGGGATGAGAGGCCCTCGAGGGTTGTGGAGAATGGCTGGGATTTGCTGGATAATAACGACGTCAACTTCTTGATGGCGTTTGGCATGAGTGTGGGCGCCATGGCGGTTGCGTCGTGGTATTGGGGCGTGCCGATGAAGAGTGTTTGGCCTACTTATGCGTAGGGAGGTTGTCAGGGTCTCCTTAAGCATAGATGGTAGCTTTCCCGGGACATAGGAGGCGAGGTGTAGTGGAAGGGATGATGGAGGCTGGTGGTGGGCGGTTGGTGGTTGGTTTTCTGGCTTGGTAGGTGAGCATCAGGTTGTGGAAGGATACCCGGTAGTTTAGATGGGAAATCATTCGTCAATTGCAATGAGAGCATGAGTAAGATGTCTTTGTGTGCCTTGGCTTCGTGGGCTCTTGTCTTCTTTATGTCAGTACCCCTGAGTATGGTATTCTTCTCGGCCCCCGCAGCATGACTATGCTGCTTTGAGTTTACAGAAATACCTTCGTAATGTTGTTTGTGTAGGTATTTCCTTGGAATGTTCACCCTCCTCGATCATCGGACTCGAGCTACTAGAGGGATCCGAGACTGGGACTCGGATGGTTTGCCTTCCCCACCAGAGGCTTCTGTGGCGGCAGTATCATGGATACACGCATGAAACCTAGCTGAAATACTTCGAAGCATTCTTGGACAATAAGCCTGTGGGTTTAGTGCCTTGATCAGGTTGATCTTCAAGAAGCCCCTTTTCGTCACCGTTCCGACGCCTTGGGGCTTTCCAGGCTTGGTCGGGCGGCTCATACACTCACTTCTCATTACTAGCTACTGGCTGACACCTATACTTGGCTTCTCGGCTTTGTTGCCAATTGAGGAGCCCCCTGATACGATATTTCTCTCCACTAGCCTGAACACTAAACACGAAGAGGGTCGCGAAGTTATCCTCCCGATTATAGCCACCCCTCTATAAAGTTAAGCCCGAAGAGCCACAAAGTCACCTAGGAGTGATGCCGAGGTTTAATCATGCCCTTGTGCTCAAGATATTGTAGTCAAGGTATTGCCGATGTGCCGACAAAATGCCTTCGTGAATTCGTGATGTGTCTCCCAATACAAGCGAAACACCTAGTGACGACGCAGATAGTACGGCGTTCTCCGCTATCACTCACACCCCACCCCTTTTCCGAGTGCGACGTTCAGACCCGGTGTACCCGAGAGGGTGCGTGGGTATGTGCCGGGCGAAAGGCCGTTGTGAAGAGTTGAGTGTTGCGAGTGAACATGTAAGTCAGGGGCTACTACCACCCACATACCGTTTGCATCCGAACGACCCGGGCGGTCACACGCATAGTACGACGTGTATAGCTTGAGATCTCGCCATCTGGCCTCCTTCCGTATCTGTCATATGCTCTCGATGTCTGCGTGGGGGTCCTCCCCGCTCACAACCTCGAGAGTTCGAGGCAAGACATGAGATATTATTAGACATCTCATGAACACGATGCTATCACGACAACTATACGTTCCTTGGCATACTGAAAGTCTGGTCACATTCCGGCTCCCCATATCATATTTGGATGCAAGGACATACCATGGAGTAGACACGGTCAATCTCCCGGTTGTTTCCAGTCTGGACCATACCCCACGAACCTGCCCGAGCAACCGAGTTCTCGGGATATACCCCCAGGCAGTGCCGGGTCACAGGAAGCGAGCGCTTACCAAGTCAGACCTTTAATTTATCACTAGGTGGGAAAGAGTCAATACAACCCCAGATTATCACTATGCAAAGAACCCAACCCCATGGGACATGACGATGCAAAAGGGCAACCGGCTGTGACGAAAGCACCGGGAATGGCTACATACATTCCGTTTCTCCACTGAAATTTCCATGCCTACCCGGAACATCTGCTGTGGTTTCCCAAGAGGGGGATATAACGCCTAGTATTTTAGCGAGGAGTGCTAACGACGATGGGTTGTGCCGCGAAGCGCGCCACTGACCATTCTCCCGCGATAGTACCCGCCGCCATGGGGCGCAGAATCCCACCCCGGTGAAAATTTGTGTTTATACAGGACGGGGGCTATTTTTCATCGAGGGGGGTTCCCTGCTAGAGAACATATCGGTGAGTTCTGGGAATATTGATGATCCTATTTGGAGTTGACCGAGCACCTTCCTGAATTACCTTACTTACATTAGGGGGTGGAATTTGGGATGTTGTCAGTTGTGCTGAAAGAGAATCTTGAACCGCAATGTTGGCCGTTTTGGCGGGTTGATATGGTCTTCCGGTGTTTCCTTAGATCGAGGTTGTACTTGTAGACGGGCGGGCCTCGCCTCCGTTGGTCCGGAACATTGTGTGCTTCCCTCTCAGACGACGGCAGGCAAGTCTAGCTGTAGCCCTGCAATTGAACTGCTCGATATGTATCTACCTAGAGATGTGTAAAACCCAAACAGGGTAAGCAACCATGTTGGTATTTCTGTACATAGACGGAATGTTATAAGTGAAGTTAGGAGATAAACGGGCAACTATTTTATTAGGGCCCAGCTAGTCGCGCACTCATCGTTTGGCTATTCGCGCACTCATACCCCTGAAGGGTTTCAGGGGTTAGGGTTCTGTATGGCCCCACATATGATTTCAATAACGCGCGCAGCTAAGCCTC
>Ga0247770_1002258_pt1 | contig 11159 bp, 8 predicted proteins | sample UWRJL136409B6_FD_179943 | JGI IMG/M metagenome (GOLD analysis project Ga0247770, IMG submission 179943) | Plant litter microbial communities from Arlington Agricultural Research Station in Wisconsin, United States - UWRJ-L136-409B-6 | ecosystem: Environmental > Terrestrial > Plant litter >... | reverse complement strand
TACTTCCTGGAGAGCTTGGCCATGGATACGGGTGTAGATCTGGACGCGGTGGCAGATATTGGGGCCTGGATCACAAATGAAGTGGGTAAGCCGCACGGTAGCAGCGTAGGAAAAGCGGTGCTTGCCGCCAGGTTAAGGGCCCAAGAGGTGAGGACAGGGGATGTTTGATGCGAATATTATTCTTTTGCAAAGGTATTCGCTACGATGAAGGGGAAGCAAGTGGTCGCCTCCACGTATACCTATTGTTTGGGTAATGTCAGCGAACGGAACAAAATCTTTACATATGGGGTCAACATCCTTACCTTCACGGCATCTGCCCCTATTTTGATCTTGCCCCAAGACACGGCCTCGTCCGGTCTGGCACCGGCATCGCTTCCATCAAACTCCTGGGCAGTGTTAATATAGACGGCAGACTCGGCACCATTTCGCATAAGGCACGCGTTTGCGATGTGATGCTTGACAATTCCGCCGCCGAGAATAATCATGCCGGCTCGCTTTGCACGAACCGCAATCGTGTTGATCTTCCGGATGTCTTCGACGATGTCGACCCGCAGTTGCTTCGGCGACGTTTTGAACGTGTGGAAGTACAACATGTCTCCCAGACTCCCGTCGGTAATGGCGGGGCAGAATACGGGGATGTTATTCTTGTAAGCCCAGTAGTAGACGGAGCGCTCGTCGTTAATCTCCTTACCGAGGCGGTGGATCATCTTCGAGGGTGTCCAGTGGATTTCGTCTTCAGTACCGCGGCTGGCCTCTTGCTCTTCTAGCATCTTGTCGAGAATAGGCACCACCCAGTCCTCGAACTTGCAGTAGTTGGAGTTGGGAACAACGAGGTTTCCGATGCGGTTGAGGCCCTGGGCACGCAGTTCCGCACCTGGAGCGCTGAAAGACGACATGTAGGTGTCGCCGAGACACTTGATGAAGTCCTCCTCAATGCCGCCCGCCGTGGTCACGATGGCCGAAACGTGGCGATGCTCAACGAGGTAGCGGAAGACGCCGCGGAGCCCAGAGGAAATCAAGTTAGACGTGTAGCCCAGGAAAATAGTTGTCTTGTCCCCTGTTTCGGGGTCGGACCATGCTCGCTACAGGGAAAAGTTAGTGTCTGATTCTCGACTCGGTTTACAGTGTCATCCGACCATATCGTTGATGATCCGGACCGCCTCGCACATCGATGACGCCTGGAACCCCATGTTCTTCATCCCCTCGTAGAGGTCGTCAACGGTGATGGCCCGGCCCTTGAACTTGTTGAAGTCGAGCTCCTCGACCTTTTGGGCACCCTCGGGCATCTCGACTGACTGGACCAGTACCGCATCGGTAGCGGCGCTGGGAGGCTGTTCGGCCATGTTGGCAAACCGTCACTTCCCCACAGACGGCGATACCGTCAGCCAGATGGCAACTTAAATCCAACCTAAAAGACAAGAAATATGTCGTCACTCGTACAGTGTGTCAGACCTAAGGGACAGGGTGTGTGTCGATCACAGTCTGGGGATCGTGCAGGCGCGGCTCTGCCGGATTTAAGGAGCAATAGTTGAGACGGAAAATGCCCAGTCCAAGGTTTCTGATTTCGGAACTAAAAGTAGCCAGCGTTTGTGAAACAGCCCCGCGATATCGTGACTCTTTGTCTTGAAAGCGGCGTGGTGCAGACTCGATCGCCAAGGGCCGGTTTCTGGTGACTGCCTGATTGGGTCTAGATTCAAGATGCGGGCTGCTCGAATTTGACGGGCACCCGAGGGTGTTTGTCAGACGCGGGAGCGCTGCTGCCTCTAAATTTTCTGCGTGTTTAGCCGCTGCCCACAGGGAAGTCTCCACGGCCTGACGAAACAAGACTAGCGCTGCAGGTGGTGTGGGCAGGTGTGGGTCCAAGGGCCACTCAATCCAAGACCTTTGCCGGTACGTACCCGCCCTAGCCCGGGCACTGGGGGGTCAGAGGGCTTTGGGAGGGCAGCATTTCGAGATCCACTTGATCCAATCTTCAGTTCTGTTCTCCTCCAAAACACCACATTCACGTCGAGTACACCACCCGCTGTGCCATCAACAATCGCGCTGCCGAGGAGCACGATATCTGGTGTCGGCCCACAGTTACAGACTCGCGGTGACACGCTTTTCATCGCTCGCCACCGGGAATTGCCATCGTGGAATTGCGAAAGCAAAAAGCTGCCGCAAACCATCCGTCAGCCTTAAACGCCAGCCGCAACGAGGGCGTGTATCCCGCCACCGCGGCATCAAATCCCACAGTTCGCCGTGCAGTACATCGCAACAACGACACGCTGCTACGGCCACAAACTTACGCCTGCCCCCGCAGACCTTGATAGCGAACCTTCCTTGACATGCGCATGCCGGATTGAGGCACTGAAGGAACTCAGAGGGCACCTGCCCTCGTCGAAATGTATGTTGCCTCTCGATACACTCACTCTCTTTATCTCCATTTTCCTCAGAATCGCCGCACGTCGTCGCCCGTGAGTGGGGAACTGCACCAATAAGCTGGCATCGAGCATGCCAACTATGATCCAATGCGACCGAGCTACCGTAACAGCCAGGAAGGTTACTTCTACGATGGCCGCCGTACTCCTCCACGTCGTCACCCTCGTGACGCTCCTTATTTCGATGCTTACCACCCCGACTACAGGTCAAGGTACGGCGGCAGATACGAAACAGACCGGCGCTCGCGTTCGCCGCGAGACCGGTCGCCGGGCTCATACGTGGACAAGTATGGCGATGGGGACCGCCGCCGCCAGTCTGTTGACACGCGGACTAACGCGGCCGCTTTCCAATCCAACCGAGAGCCTTTCCGCGACTCTCTCACTGGACGCGATCCGCCTCGAGCACCTAAGGCACTACTCGATTCCCCCAGCGGTCCAAGGGGTGGTGGTTTCGCCGGCGACTTCCGCGGAAGGGGTCGCGCTGGTGGTCCGGCCGGGGGTGGAGGCCGCGGCCGCGGCTGGCGGGAGGATAGCAGAGACCGCGGACGCGACCGTGAACCTGAATACCGGGACAGGCCCCATTTTAGGGACGAACGCAGCCGCGAGCGCGACCGAGAATGGCGCGACCGTGAACGTCCGGATTTCCGAGCCCGTCGGCCACCATCTCCGCAGGGAAGAGGTCGGTCACCCGGCGGCCGAGGAGATTTCAGAGACCCACCGCTCGGCATCGATGCGGAACGTGCTAGACGAGGGTCCAGGGATGGCCCACCGTCGGCAAGCTCTGCGTCATCGGACCCCCTTTTCCCCCCCACGTCCTTCCGGGGCGGTGCCGGCGGGTTCACTCGCGGTGCCGGAAGAGGAAGCCGTGGTCGGGGCAACGATTGGGATCGCGGTGGTCGGGGAAGAGGAGGCGTATTCTACGATGAACGGGACCGCTATCCGGGTCCAAGAAGTCGCTCTCAGGAAGGGCGGTGGGGACGCGACCAGGATGACCGGGAACGTAGGGATGTCAGATACCCTGACTTGGCCAGAGATCCTCGCGATGAACGTGAATTGAGGGATCGCGACCGCGATCTAATACGCCCAAAGGCCGACCGGGTATCACACGAACCTCCAGCATCCACCAAAGACGTCTCGCCGCCACCGCTAGCCCCGTCGGCACCGGCCTTCGGGTCCGTTCCTAGTCGCCAGCCTTCGTCCGCAGATATCCATTCCCTCACCGGCAAACCACCCCCAACCGGCCCAAGAGCCCTGACGGAAGAGAGGCCTGTGTCTGCCGGCCACGCGATGGTAAATGATAGGCCGCCCCCGACCGGCCCAGCCAAACCGGTCCTTCCTGATGGCAGCCCTCCCATCCCGGTCGGGCCCCGGGCTCAGCAACAAAAACAACAACAACAACAACAACAACAGCGGTCTAGCAAACAATGGATCAACCCAGCGCTGGCAGGCAAAAAGATACCCGAGTCTCCTAAAATGGGACGGTCGCAGAGCTTCGTATCGCAGCAACAGCGGCCTTTCGGTAACTATCGTCCCGAGTCATCACATTCCGACTACCATGGTGAGTTCGACCGGAGACCTCGCAGCTCTGACGCACAGTCCGAGTCCCAGCTCGCCACCACCGATGGGCAGCTGCGCTCGCTCTATATCGGATCCAGCGATTTCGGAATCAAGTCGGAGAGAGGTACGCAGTCTGCAAGAGCTTCGGTAGACCGCGAACCCAGGAATCCACCCGACGGCGATATCAAAATGGGCGGTCTGGATGCGATGGAGAATTTTCCAAGGCCAAGGGAGCCAAATCATCGGGAAGCGCTATCCGTCAGCCCCACCGTCCCAAAGCCCAGCGTCGGCCTTGGCCTCGATTTCGGAGATATTGGGAAGGCCGGCCAAGCCAAAGATCCCAGTGAGCCCGCGAAAAAGCCCACCATCCTCACTCTCCCATCCGCGAGGATTCAGTTGCCAGATAAACGTGCTGATACTCCCGTGGCCGGAGATTCGGACACCGACGAGGACATGGACGATTACTTTGAAGCTGAGATCTCGAAAAAAGAGGCCGAACTCAAAAAGTTGGAAGATGCAAGCGGCGGCGCCCCCACGCGGATTGTTGGACGGTATATAAGTGTTCTACATGAGAGCATGTTAAAAGTCGTGAACGATCCGGTGACATTGGGCAGCTTATTAGGGCATCTTCCAGAAGGCTTCTCGTTCTCCCAGCCTACTAATCTCCCAGCCCAACACACCGAAGATCCTAAACCTATGGAGGAAGACAATACCCACGCAAATGCCCCGACTCCCCGCGAACCGTCCGCTATCCCGACGGTTGAAACTAGCCATGATGCCCAAGATCATTCGGTCGAGCTCCAACCTAAGATGGAGGAGATGGATACGGAGGGCTCTGGTCTACCGCCGTTACCAACCGTCGAACAACCAACAGGCCAAGACGAAGATGCTGATATGCTAGACGCCGAGGGGGAGCTGGATGACACGCTTGCTCCCTTACAGCGGTCTGTACCGGCTCACGGGGTTATGGTAACTGGAGAGGGTTTAGGCATCTTCCCGTCTGCATTTGGTCAACCCCATTCTGGACGCACTAGTCCCTCGGTCATGGATGAGGATAGCGAAGACCGTACTGAGGACGATGCTAGCGTCTATGGCAGTGTTGAAGCCGTTCGAGAGTATTCAGCGACCCCCCCTACCGAGGACCTTCCTGTGTTCACCGGCAAGCCGTGGTTTGAGAGTAAACGAGTTCGAAAACTCTCAAAGCAGTCACCTGAGTTTAGGAACTTCGTTCTGGGCCACATGAGAGAACACTTGACAAGTGCGCAGGGTGAACAACATACTCTGCGAGAGGAATACAGGAAAAAGTACGATTCCTATCTACGTTTTACCCTTTCAGACGACCCAACTGCAATCAAAGTCCGGGATAGTTGGGCATCTTCCGGCACGCCAGCAGCGAGCACAGGGAAGGCCGCCCAAGCCGTAGAGGCCAAGCCGGAAGGGGTCAGAAGCCGTCGCTTCGCCACCGATCTCGACCTTGCTCAGGCCCTCGAGCAGTCCAGGGTAGAACACCAAGAGAAACAGGAGAGAGAGGCCAGAGCACAAAGGGAGAAGTATCGAACGGAGAAAGAGGCGGTGATCCCCGATATGTTCTGGACGGCCGAGGAGAAAGAACAGGGCCTGTTTTACGACACGGCCGGTCTCCTCCCCCTCCGAAAACTTGTCGCCGCATGGCATGTTGTCCCCTGGCACGTCAACTTCAGCGAGGAAGAGGCGGAGAAATTCGAAAAGGCGTATCTCGAACACCCAAAGCAGTGGGGCAAGATCGCCAAGGAATTGCCGAATCGCGATTTCGGAGCCTGCATCCAGTACTACTATGCCAAAAAGAGAGAGCTTAATCTTAAGGAGAAGCTTAGAAAGCAACCCAAGAAGCGTAAGAAGGGTCGTGGGAAACAGCGGTCTAGTGCATTGGTATCAGAGCTCGGAAATACGGAGAACGAGACTGAGGAAACTCCCCAGGAAAATGGAGAAGGTTCGGAACGACAACGCCGTCCCCGGCGCGCGGCGGCTCCGACGTGGGGCTATGAGGCTACGCCAAATGCCGACTCGGATGGCACAACACCGGCTGCTACCCCAGGCCGCAGGCGAGCTGGTGCCGGCGCTGTTGCTGCTGCAGCCTCTTCGGAGACGAAAGGTGACAGTGGTGCCGAGAAGGTTGACGGCAGAAAAGGGCGCAAAAGAGGCCAGCCCAAGGCAGATAAGGACGCAAAGGCGGCCAAGCCCGCTCAAGCTCTCGCGCCAACCCCCGCCGCCACCACAGTTAAGGGCAACCGCTCCCGCTCCAACTCACGGGCACAAGGAACAGAGTGGACGCCGGAGACAGGGGTTGATCTGGCTGGCCGCCCTGCCGCCCAGTTCAACGTGCCCCCGGGAGGAATGCAGCCGCCTACCCTGCCTGTTCAACCGCCGGCGCTTGCCAGCCCCGATCGGCCGCCTGCTCCGATGCCCTCTGAAGTGATGGCTCCGCCTTCACTCTCTCTCCGACCAGAGCCCCCTCAGCCGCTGCCTTCAGTCCCTACCTTCGAGATCGGACAATCTTCTGGGCCAGAGCGTATCCGGACTCCTCAGCAGGCCTCAAGCTACTGGAGCGTATCCGAATCGACGGATTTCCCACACTTGTTGCGGTCTTTTGGCACTGACTGGAGTGCTATCGCGTCTCACATGCAAACAAAGACGGCAGTGATGGTATGTCGGATTCTTTACTAACGAGCTTGCGCAATCTGCTAACCCGGTTACAGGTCAAGAACTACTTCGTGCGGCAGAAAGAAGGAGCCAAGCCGGAGTGGGACGCCATCGCTCTCGACGCGGATACCAAGCGCGCGAGGGGAGAGAAACGACCCGCCCCACCTGCCCCATCTACTGGGCCCAGGAAACGATACGATGTGCCTTCGACTCACCGGACCCTAGCTGCGGCGGAGTCGGAAGATTCCACCAAAGCCGAGCCCTCCCCAGGCCAACCTTTCGCTCGCTTCCAAGTGCCAATCGCCCAGGCCATACCTGTCTCGCATCCGCTCGCCCCAGCTCAAGCACAACCGTCCATTTCAACGCCGATAGCATCTCCAGGACCATCCCCCCAGCCGCTACCACCCAATGGACAACCAGCGCCACAAGCGATCTCGCCGACTCATCCCTTGCGACCACCGGCTCCTTCTTTTGCGTACCCCGAGAAAGAGAGAGAGCCGTCCGGGCCACCGCCACCACCTGCTGTTCAACAATCACAAGCGCCAGTTCGCATGATCTCGCAAAAGCCGGCTCCTGGCCCTACGGCGGCCCCACCGGTGCCCGAGTCAGTTCCACGCTCGGCGGGCTGGGCGGATGATCATCACCCCTCGCTGCACACGCAACAAAAGGAAACTCGCGAGTCTCGTGACCTGCGCGAGCGACAATCCAGGCCAGAAATCTCTCCCAGGGAGCCCCTCAGACCCACAGTGGAACGCCCGCCCGCGCGACTTAAGCAGGAGCCGGAAGCCCTCCAGCATCCAGAGGTTTACCAAGCATTTCCTCAGCGCGCAGTGGTGCAGCCCAGAGGTGAGCCAGTGCCTTTGGCTCGACAGCCCGAACCCCCTCGAACCGTGGCACCAGCCCCGCAGCCGTTCGCGCAGCCCGTACAACCACAGCAAGTCAGAAGCCTTCTCGGCGAGCCTATGCCTGCCCAACAGGCACATCCGCAGTCGGTGGCGAACATTGAGCGGCCCATCACAGGTATCCAACGACCTTTGCCGACGACGATGTCGGAGCAATATGTCCCGAGCCCCGTGTCTGCGCAGCCCACCCCCACTATGCACCCTCCTGCTCTCGCGTCTCGTGTGCCGGAGCAGCGCAAGACAAGCAGTCTTATGGCGCTGCTCAATGACGACCCGCCTGCGCCGAAGAGGGTTGCTGACGTGTCAATCGGGATCAAAACAAGTTCTACACCACCACCTCAGTCGATATCTGCTCGCCCTCCGCAACCCCCAACGTCTGCACCGCCGTCGCAGCGTAGGGAAGCTGAGACCGGGTATCCATATGCTCGCAATCCTTCTCAGGCGCCACAGTCTGCGATACCACCACTGAAGCCATCGTACCACACTCAGTCCCCGCAGCCGCCGCATGTGAATGCCCCTAGGTCTGCGATGGCGATTGACCCTCCTGGTCCTCCCGCCGAACGCGAGTATTACGCGCGGCATCAACAATTTCCGTCTCAGCATCAGACGAGCGCATCAAATTCACCGCAGTCGCACCAGCCGCACCAGCCGCACCACTACCCGCAGCCTGTGCAACACCCTCAGCACCCTCCTCAACACGCACCCCAGCAGCACCCCCAAGCCGCCGCACAAATGGCATATCAGGCCCCACAGCCATCATACCAAGTGTACCCTGCTCAGCAGCCACATGCACCATCTCCGGCGGCCCAGTACCCGGCAAGTATGTCGGGACGGCGAGACCCGCCGCCTGGCCGTGATGCGTGGCCGCAAAATCCACAGGCCGGAACAGCCACCCTCCAGCAGCAGCAACAGCAGCAGCAGCAGCAGCAGCACCCACACCCGCATCAGCAGCACCCGCAAACAGCATGGCCCCCAAAAACTCAACCGCCGGCCCCACAATCAGCCTGGGCAACTCAACAACCCAAACCACAGGTCACAATGCCGCCGCAGCAGCATTCCTGGTCGTCGTCGGGTGGTCCGCAACAACCCCACCCCGTCAACTTGAGGGAGCCACCACGCGTCCAGCCTTCTTATGGACATGACACGCAAAGTCCAGTGGCCGGTATGATGCAACATCAACATCATGGCTCCCTCGGAGGATCCCGGTACGCAGCACAGCCTGATCCCAGACGAGGTGAGCAAGTCCCTACGCCTGGCCCAGCGTATGCACGGTACGGTACACCAGGTCCTGGGCAAAGGGAGCCGGCCCGCAGCTTCACGCCTGTGAGTTTCGGCGATCCTCGACCGGGCCCTCCTCCACCATACCCGGGGCAGGACCCCATGCGGGAGATGCGAGACGCGCAGATGCGAGACGTGCAAATGCGCGAGCTGGGTAGAGACCCGCGGGGGTTGGTTGGAGACCACCGCGAAATGGTTCGAGACCCTCGGGGGGATCCTCGAGACCCAGCGGCGCAACAGCTCCAACAACAGCAGCTCCAGCAGCAGCAGCAACAGCAACAACAGCAGCAGCAACACCAAAGTATTCTAGCAAGGGGGGGGCTGAGGCCACATGATGAGTACAACCGTCAACCGCCTAGTAGATATGGTTAGAGTTCATACGGGCGACGGCTATATTTTACCTGGCAACATTATGAAGGGGTGGGAACATCCCGGCAACCTGATCATGGGGATATCTGGGACTCGTACGTGCGTTGACCGGGAGATACGTCAGCGACTTACAAAGAAAGCATTCCATGCATCGCGGAGCGCACTTGTTAATCCTCTTCGAGAGCAATATATCTATCAGACGAGTTTGTGGGAGAGTCGACAACTTACTATGGAGATGATGGCAGCCGCCAATCTTCATCACAATGACCAAAACACCTGCAAGAATGATGTTCGCCGATTAAGTCGTACATCAAGCCTGGTGCTTCGGTACTCATGGGCATTGCGCGCAAGGAAGCACTCACATGCTTCAAGGATATCATGGTTTGGTGTCATGTCTGGTGCCGAATTCTCTTATCGACAGTCATCATCGCATTTTACGCCGAGTTTATGCGAGGCAACCGAGGCTGCGAGGCTGCGATAGTGCTCTCTCAGCAAGGAGTTTGTCGGTCTTATTTCTCCCTTCGGATGCGATGTGCAATCTGCAAGGCTGCGATGGTGCGACGCTAGCGAGGAGTTTATCGGTCTCATTTCTCCCTTCGGGCGCAATGTGCAAACGGAACCAGGCGTTTACCTTCATACGACTATACTGCTCAGATGGCTGAGCGCGAAAACAACTTGCATGACGGGTGGCCTGGGCAAGGTCCTCGAGATGACGCGTTCTTTTATTGGGGTGCGACGTTGAAAAAACAAAGTTTTGCAACTCATAGTTATATCTCCGTTGGTATTGTGGTTTGGCCTCAACTCCTTGCCGATCCACTTCGGCAGCTACAGGGCTCAGGCAGAGGGTGCAATGGCCGTTCTAGGAGCTTTCACCACAGGGGAGGGATTATGTGATCGGTCTTGTGTCCTGAGACGTGAATCAAGTTAACGGGAAGGGGATAGGAAAAAGGCGTGGCAGGAAGGAAGGAAGAAAGTCAACATGGAGGAAATATGGGTAAAGTCTCGTTGTGTATATCAACTGTTCTTTTTTATTAGTTTCTTTTGGTGCAGTGGCGAGGAGCACGCATGTGTGTATACGATGGGCGTGGGATTTAGCATAGTTTTCGGTTTGGCTCGGGTCTTTTCCATTACACGGGTCAGTTATTTCTGCCTATCCCTTCTTGCTTCTTGCAGCGTTCGGGAGTTAGATAGACAATATTGAAAGCTACATTTCGACATGCAGCACCTTACTTGCCCGCTTGGTTCTAAAGCTTTGTGTACACCTCCTCTTCGAACGCCTTCATGAGCGGTCGTACCAATGGATCAGCCGGGTTGGCGATCTGCGTGCCAAAGATGGCGCACACGCCTGCCTTGCGATCGATGAACTATCAGTCGACACTGTCAGCAAGATATCACCCCCCACCGTGTACAGATAGCAGACAGCGGACAGTAGAGAGAAAACTCACCCAGTTTAAATTAAACACCCCCGCCCAAAACAAAAACCCACCCCTCCTATGCCCGTGACTGTCCCCATCAACCAACAACCCGCCCAAACTCCAATCATACTCCCCCGTGTCAGGCACCCACCCCACAATCCACTCGGGATTCTTCACATTCTCCAGCAGCGCCCTCTTCGCCCCCTCCTCTAGTTGCGGCCTGAACAGCTCCCCTGCCGTCTCGGACGAGAGCAGTCGGCCATCGTCGACCAGAAGCGAGTGCAGAATCTCGAGGTACGCTTGTAGCGAAGCGTACCCCCCTTCTCCGCCGAAGGCTTGGCGGGTGGGGTCGGATTGGGGAGGGGGCAGCGGGGAGTGCACGACGGGGGATGACCCACTGGGGCGGGCGGTCATCTGGGCGAGCTTGGCGGTGCAGGAGTGGGAGCGCTCGGGAAAGAAGGTGATGGAGGAGGGGAGGAGGCCGAGGGGGGCGAGGATGTGAGAGTGGAGGTAGTCTTCGAGAGGGAGGGAGGTTAGGG
>Ga0247770_1002256_pt1 | contig 11179 bp, 11 predicted proteins | sample UWRJL136409B6_FD_179943 | JGI IMG/M metagenome (GOLD analysis project Ga0247770, IMG submission 179943) | Plant litter microbial communities from Arlington Agricultural Research Station in Wisconsin, United States - UWRJ-L136-409B-6 | ecosystem: Environmental > Terrestrial > Plant litter >... | reverse complement strand
CGCCCACGGAGAGGCGGAACCAGCCGGTCTCGTCGGCCAGGCCGAAGGCCTGGAAGGGGACCACGGCCAGCCCGGCGGCCTGGAGCAGGTACTGCCGGATCTGCTCGTTGGTGCTCAGCACCTCGCCCGCCGGGGTGCGGCGGCCGTGCATGGCGAAGCGGACGCTGAGGTAGATGGCTCCCATCGGCCGCACCGCCTCCACGGGGAGCCCGCGCTCGGCCATCCCCTCCAGCCCCGCATGCAGCGCGTTCAGGCGCTCCTCCACCTCGCGCTTCATGGTGCGGTGGTACGCCTCGATGGCCTCCCTGTCCGCCAGGAGCCTCGCCACCGCCACCTGCTCGGCGCGCGGCGCCCAGGCGCCCACGTGGCCCAGGATGGTGGCCATCTTCTTCGTGACGTCCGCCGGGCCCACCGTCCAGCCCACGCGCATCCCCGTGGCCGCGAACGCCTTGGAGATCCCGTCGATGAAGATGGTGTACTCGCGCATCTCCGGGCGGAGCGACACCGGGTTCACGTGCGTGGTGTCGCCGAAGGTCAGCATCCAGTAGACCGAGTCGTACAGGAGGTAGAGCGGGCGCTCGCCCTCGCCGCGGCGCGCGTTCTCCGCCAGCACCAGGTCGCAGATGTCGGCCAGCGCCTCGGCGGTGAAGGCGGTGCCCGAGGGGTTGAGCGGCGAGTTGAGCACCAGCATCCGCGCGCCGCGGACGGCGTCCTCCAGCACGGCGCGCGTGGGGAGGAAGGCGTCCTCGACCGAGCAGGGGACGGGGACGCCGCGCGCGCCCAGCAGGCTCACGTAGTGGTTGTTGTTCCACGACGGCACGGGGTAGACCACCGTGTCGCCCGGGTCGATGACGGCCCGGTAGGTGGTGTACAGCCCCGGCCGCGAGCCGGCGGTGACCAGGAACGACTCCAGGGGATAATCGAGATCCAGCCACTCCCTGTAGAACGCCTGGACCGCCTGGCGCAGCGCCGGCATCCCGTCGGAGGGCGGGTAGTTGGTCTCGCCGGCGCGGAGGGCGGCGATGGTGGCCTCGGAAAGCGCCTCGGGGACCGGGAACTCGGCCGGGGCGAAGTCGCCCACCGTCAGGTTGCAGACGGCCTCGCCCTGCGCGATCATCGCGCGGACGTCCGCGGCGATCTTGAGGATCTCCGAGCCGATCAGCCCGTCGGCCATCGTGGAAACGCGCGGGTCCGGCATCACACCTCCAACACGTGGTTCTGATGGGAAGCGCGTACCCGGTCGGCGCGCGCGAAGCCAGCAGATTACAGCGGACGAGGTCGCGGCGGCAAGGTGCGGCCGGGAAAGAGGGGACAGGTTACAGGGGACAGCCGGCACGTCTCCCGCCCACCGGTGGAAACCCAGGGACCGCGGATGGCGATGAATCCATCCGCGACTCCGCATCACCACTCCCGCACCTCGCACCTTCGCACCCCCGTACTTTCGCACTCTCGCACTTTCGCACGCTCGCGCTTACTTTCCGCGCCATGTCGAACTTCCAAGCACTCCCCGGGTTCCGGGACTTCTACCCGGACGACTTCGCCGTTCGCGCGCACATCTTCCGCACCTGGCGGGAGGTGGCGCGGCGCTACGGCTTCCAGGAATACGACGGTCCGCCGCTGGAGCCGCTCGAGCTGTACACCGAGAAGAGCGGCCCCGAGATCGTCCAGCAGCTCTACAACTTCACCGACAAGGGCGACCGCCAGGTGGCCATGCGTCCGGAGATGACGCCCACGCTGGCCCGCATGGCCGGCGCGCGCGCGGGCGGCCTGCGCAAGCCCATCAAGTGGTTCTCCATCCCCCAGCTCTTCCGCTACGAGCGGCAGCAGCGCGGGCGGCTGCGCGAGCACTTCCAGCTCAACCTGGACATCATCGGCGAGGACGACGCCTCCGCCGACGCGGAGCTGCTGGGCGCGGCCATCGACATGCTCCGCGCCTTCGGGCTCACGGAGAAGGACTTCGTGGCGCGCGTCTCCGACCGCCGCCTCCTCCGCGCGCTCCTGGTGCACGCGGGCGTGCCGGAGGAGCAGCTGGTCCTGGTCTACAACATCGTCGACAAGCTGGAGCGCGAGGGGCGCGAGGGCGTGGCGAAGCGGCTGGTCGGCGAGGCGGGGCTCGCCGAGAGCGTCGCGTCGGACGTCGTCGACATCTTCCGCCACACGGACTTCGAGGCGGTGCGCGCGGCGTTCGGCGAGACGGAGGGCGTGGGCCCCGAGATCGCGCGGATGGGCGAGGTGTTCGCCGCGGTGCGGGCGATGGGGCTGGGCGACTACGTGCGCTTCGACCTGTCCATCGTCCGCGGGCTGGCGTACTACACGGGGATCGTCTTCGAGCTCTTCGACGTGGCCGGCGAGCTGCGCGCCATCTGCGGCGGCGGGCGGTACGACAACCTGCTGAAGACCGTCTCCGGCGCGGACTTCCCCGCGCTGGGCTTCGGGATGGGCGACGTGGTGCTCCGCGAGCTCCTCTCCGACCGCGGCCTCCTTCCGAAGGCCGGGCACGCGATCGACTACTACCTGGTCGCCGTCGCCCCCGAGCAGCGCGAGGCGCTCCTCTCGCTGGCGCACGCGCTCCGAGACGCCGGCCGCTCGGTGGAGTACGGGCTCCGCCACCAGGGCGTGGGGAAGCAGTTCAAGAACGCCTCCGCCCTCGGCGCCCGCCGCGTCGTGGTCCTGGGCCCCGACGAGGTGGCCGAGGGCGTGGCGCAGGTGAAGGAGATGGGGACGGGCGAGGAGCGCCGCATCGCCATCGCCGAGCTGACCGCGAAATAGAGAGTCGGATTTCCGACGCGGCCGCCACCGATCGGGTTCGACACGATCTCGGTCAGATGGGCGGAACGCACTAAGGACCAAGGACTTAGCACTAAGGACTTCCGTTATGATCCAGCCGCCGCGTCGAACCCTGGCGCGGCGGCTGGTACGATTCGCGCGGGCGCGGTATCATTCGTCAGATCCCCCGAGCGATCCACGCTTTTCGCCAGAGTCCGTTGACCCAGAGCGCTCCGACGATGCCGGCCGCCACCGACCCCGGCCCCGCCACGGCGGCCGTGGGCCTCGCGGCCGAGCCGTTCCCCCGCCGCGACGGCGTCCTGCACTGCGAGGACGTGGCCATCCCCGACCTGGTGGCGCGCTGGGCGACGCCGCTCTACGTGTACAGCCGGGGCGCCATCCGCCGCCGCTTCCACGAGCTGGACGCCGCGCTCCACGCGGTGCCGCACCTGATCGCCTACTCGGTCAAGGCCAACCCCAACCTGGCCATCCTGCGCACGCTGGCCGAGATGGGCGCCGGTGCCGACGTGGTCTCCGGCGGCGAGCTGCGCCGGGCGCGGCTGGCGGGGATCCCGGGCGAGCGCATCGTCTTCAGCGGGGTGGGGAAGACCATCAACGAGCTGGCGCTGGGGCTCAACGAGGAGATCTACGCCTTCAACGTGGAGTCCGAGGGCGAGCTGTGCGCCCTCTCGGACCTGGCGTGCGCCATGGGGAAGAAGGCGCCCATCGCCATCCGCATCAACCCCGACATCGATTCGCCCACGCCGCACGCGTACACGCGCACCGGGCACGCGGCCACCAAGTTCGGGATCGCGGCCGAGCGGGCGCGCGACCTGTACTCCATCGCCGCCAAGCTCCAGGGGATCCGGGTGCGCGGCATCGACGTGCACATCGGCTCGCAGATCCTGGACGTGGAGCCGTTCGGGAAGGCGCTCTCCGCCATCCTGGACCTGGTGCACGAGCTGAAGCGCGAGGAGATCCCGCTGGAGTTCCTGGACCTGGGGGGCGGGCTGGGGATCAGCTACGCGGGCGAGCCCACCATCTCCGCCGAGCGCTTCGCCGAGGAGGTGGTGCCGCAGGTTGCGGAGACGGGGCTCAAGCTGGTGCTGGAGCCCGGCCGCTTCATCGTGGGCGAGGCGGGGACGCTGGTGACGCGGGTGATCTACGTGAAGGAGGGGGGCGGCAAGCGCTTCGTGATCACCGACGCGGGGATGAACGACCTGCTGCGCCCCAGCCACTACTCCGGCTGGCACGCCGTGGAGCCGGTGGAGGTGCAGGGGCGCGAGCCGGCGACGGTGGACATCGTGGGCCCCATCTGCGAGACGGGCGACTTCCTGGCGCTCGACCGCCAGCTGGAAGTGCCCAGGCCCGGCGAGCTGCTGGCCATCCACACGGTGGGCGCGTACGGCTTCTCCATGGCCAGCCAGTACAACCAGCGCCCGCGCCCCGCCGAGATCCTGGTGGACGGCGACACCGCCACCCTGGTCCGCCGCCGCGAAACCTTCGACGACCTGGTCGCCGCCGAGGTGGACCTGTAGCCGGTCCGGGTCGGGAGATCGGCGGATGGAGCGACGGGAGCCCGGCGGGTCAGCCGGGCTCCTGCTGTTTGCGCTGCTCCTTCCGGAGCCGCTGGCGCTCGTGCCGCTCGTCCACGTACGCGGCGGGCGGCAGCACCGTCAGGCTGCCGATCTTCTTCCCGTACCACACGCCGAAGTGCGCGCGGTCGCCGGTGATCAGGTGCGTGGCCCCGGAGGCCATGGCGGCGGCCAGGATCGGGCGGTCCTTCTCGGGGAGGAGCACGTCGGTGGGGAGGATGGCCGGGTTGGCCTCCGCCACCTGCTTGATGACGGTCACCAGCAGCTCCAGCCGCCGGCGCTGATCCGGCTTGGGCAGGTTCCTGCGCGCCTCCTCGGCGGCGTAGAGCGAGGTCACCAGCCGGGTGCTGGGGATCTGCCAGAAGAGCCGGAGCCGCGCGTCCGGCGAGTACGCCGCCGAAAAGAGGACGTTGGCGTCGAGGAAGAGGACGTCCACGCGCCCCGTCCTAGTAGCGAACGGGCTTCGTGTGAGGAACTTCGTCCGGCTCGATCCCCAGCCCGCGCACCTCGCGAACGGCGCGGCGATAGTCCTCCAGGTCCACGGCGTTGTTCAGCAGGAACTCCGCCTTGCGGGCGGGCGTGTACGCCTCCACCGGCAGCACCACGGCAGGTCGAATCAAGATTCCCTCCGCTGTTCTCTCGAGAATCACCGTCATCCCGGCATCCATCCCGAAGCCCTGTCTCAGGTCGATGGGGATCTTGACGGTCCCGTCCTCCCCCATCTGCACCGCTTCCTGCGCACTCATCGCGCACCTCACTTCCTGTTGTTCACTCCAGCCTCTTCCCCAACGGTAACGCAGTCGGGGCGTTCCTCCAAGGGTTTTTGTCACGCTCGTCCACATTCCGCCACCGCTGTACAGCTTCCGCAACCGACTCGCCGAATTTTGTGGATGCAGGCATCCTCACGCGCTTCGGACCGTCTCGCTTGCCCCGGCCGACCCGCGACGGCTAGTCTCCGGTTACGGGATCCTGCGCGTCATCCTTCCCATTACCTCCAGAGCCGCCATGCAACCGATCGAGATCGTGCGCCGGATCGTTGCGCTCGCGGCTCTCGCCGCCGCCGTGGGGTGCGCGCGCTCGAAGCCGGCTTCCGGGCCTTCGCGGGACGCGGGGCCGTACGCGGGGACGCCTGAAGTCGTCGGCGATTCCATGCTTCGCTTCGCCAGCGGAGTGGTGTACGCGCCGCGCGTCTACGGGCTGAAGTACGTGGCGGCCACGCGCGATGGGGGCGGTGCTGCGCTGCTCGTGCTCGACGGCGCGGAGTGCGGTGCCTGCGATGCGCCGCGGGCGGTCTACTTCCGCGCGCCGGACCGGCCGCTGCCGCCGCGGGAGAGCGACACGCTGGCGGTCTACGGCTATCCCGGGCGGGTGACCGACGGGGAGTCGGGGAGGCCGATCGCTGTATCCACCCTCTTCTTCGGCGAGTGCCTGGAGGGGCGGGGGCCGGTCGCGCTGCAGTACGTCACCATCCTGGAGGAATCGCCGCCGGCGGTGCTGGCGAACATGACCGACTTTGCGGCGGCGGGGTTCCGCGACCACGACCGGGTGGCGCGGCCGGACTCGGCCGGGGTGCTGGCGCGGGTGGCGGCGGGGCGGTGCCGCGAGGTGCCGCCGGCGGAGCAGGTCGCCATGCCGTAGACGTCCGCGGAGTGGAATCGGCCGTTTTTTGAAGGTTCTGGATCCCGGGCGCCGGGAGATGGATCTCGTGGACGGACGTGGGGCTTGCGGGCGGAGCGGGGGATGGTCATCGTTGTGGGCGCAATCTCTTTCCGCCATCGCGATCACACCCACGCTCGGAGGACGATCATGGCCTCTCTCGACCTGTCCCAGCTCGAAGTCGTCTCGTTCGAAACCGCGTCGGAGCGGGAAGCGGCGAGCATCACCGGCACGACCGACGACCCCAACTCGCCGCTGTGCGGCCCCACGGCCGCGGGCTCCGGGTGCGACACGGTCACCAACCCGGCGTGATCGGCGCTCCGAACCCGCATCGCCCCTGACCCACCTCGACGCGGAGTACCGCATGTCCACGCTGAAGCTGGAATCGCTGCGGGTGACGTCGTTCGACACCACGCCCGCCGAGGCGGGGGCGTCGGCGGACGCCTACACGCTGCACGAGCCCATCTGCTACTCGCCGCGGTGCGCGCCCACCTTCGGGACCCACTGCCAGACGGGCGGCACGGCGTGACGCCTCGCGACGGGCGACGCCGATTCGTCTCCCTGATCCGAACCCCAACCAGGCACGGAGAACCATGAGCAAGCTGAAGCTCGACACGCTGCAGGTGACGTCGTTCCAGACCACGGAAGCGGACGCGGCGGCGTCGGAGGGGATCGCGACGCGGAACGATCCCCTCTGCTACTCGCCGTGGTGCGCGCCCACGTTCGGGACCAACTGCCAGACGGACGGCACGGCGTGACCTCTCGCCACGGCTGATCCCCGATCCGGGCATCTCCCGATCTCGAACTTCAGCCAGGCACGGAGACCCACGAGCAGGCTGAGCCTCGAAGCGCTCCACGTGGCGTCCTTCGAAACCAGCGAGGCGGACGCGGGCGAAGTGACGACCGGGCCGACGATCGAAGACCCGCTCTGCTATTCGCCGTTCCGCGGACCCTTGGCCGGCCGCCCCTGTTCGGAGGAAGTCGCGGCGTGACGGGAGCGCCGCCGGGAATGGAGAAGGGGGAGGACGCGCGATCCGCATCCTCCCCCTTCTTCTTTCCGGCATCCGAGTTTCCGGCGATCCGGGTCGTCTCAGTCCTGGCCCACCGCGCTCGCCGGGATGCCGGGGCGGGCGGCGAGGCGCTGGCGGGCGGCGGCGGCGCCCTCGCGGTCGAAGCGGTCGACGGCGGCGGTCATCGCGGCCGGCGCGGTGAAGGTCCGCGCGCGGGGCGACTCGTCGCGCGCGAAGGAGCCCTCGATCTGGCCGTACTTCGAGTTGGGGTGCCAGAAGATCCAGTCCTCCAGCCCCAGGTCGTGCACGGCGCGGATCTGCGCGCGGGCCTGCTCGGGACCGTAGGGGAAGCCGCGGTCGTTCCAGGTGGCGGTGAAGCCCTGGATCCAGGGGATCACGCGCGCCGGCTCCACGCCGGCCTCCGCCATCCGCCGGTTGCGCACCACGCCCATGCCGACGGAGGTGAACACCGTCTCGTACGGCATCCGGTTGGGCCGGGTGATCCCCGGGAGGTGCGTGGGGAAGTAGTGCGACGGGTACACCATGGGGAGCACGTGGTCCGTGGCGGCCGAGATCCGCTCCCACTGCTGCCCGATCCCCACGTCGCCCGACTCGTTCATCGTCAGCCCGAAGACGTCGGCCGTCACCATGGCGCCCATCGGGCGGAGGCGGCGTCCGGCCTCCTCCAGGAAGCCGGCGATGGCGTCCGTGCGCTCGCCCGCGGCCTGCGGGTGCACCTGCGTGGGGAGCGACCTGTACGCCTCGGGGAAGCGCACGTAGTCGAACTGCACCTCGCGGAAGCCCGCGCGCACCGCCTCCTCGGCGATGGCGATGTTGTGCTCCCACACGTGGCGGTCCCACGGGCTCACCCAGGAGAGCCCCTGCTTGTCGCGCCAGAGCCCGCCGTCGGGGGTGCGGATGGACCACGCCGGCCGCGCGCGGGAGAGGCGGCGGTCCTTGAAGACCACCACGCGGGCGATGGGGTGGATGCCGTGCGCCCGGAGCGTGTCCACCAGCGCCTTGAGGTCGCGGATGGGGATGCTCCCCTGGTGCGTGGCCTCCATGGCCAGCGGGAGCGCGCTGTGGTAGCGCACGCCGTCCTCGTCCTTGACGTCCACCACCCACGTGTTCAGCTCGGTGCTGTCGGTGAGCGCCAGGAGCTCGTCGCGGCGGCGCGGCTCGCCGGCGGCGTAGGCGGTCACGAAGATGCCGCGGATGACGCGCGGGGCGGCGTCGCGCGGGCGGAGCGGGGGAGGGGGCGGCGCCGGCCGGGGCGTGTGGGCCTCGGCCGAGGTGGCGGCCAGCGACTGCACCATGGCGTCGCCGGCGCGGTCGGCGGTCTGGGCGGCGTCGAAACAGGCGGCGGAGAACAGGGCGAGCGCGGCGGCGAGCGGCGCCCGGAGCGGGAGGAGACGATGCTTCACGGGGTGTCCTGCGGTACGGCGGCTGCGGGTCTTGGACAGGGGCCGGAGGGGGGCTCGGGACCGGGTCCTGGGGTGCCATCGGCGCGACGCTGGAATCGTGCCGCGGCGCTACATCCGTAGTGCGATTGGCGGCGGACGATCGACCGGATCGAAGGGCGTGGATCGGCCCGGTCGAGCGCGGTGCTCCTGGTGCCGGAGTATCGCCGCGCGGGAGCGAAATCTCAACCCCTCGGAGCAAGGAATTTCGCCGCTCGCGGGGCGTCCGGATGGGCGGGCGGATCGATCCCGATCGCCATCGTCCGGGGGGCCTTTGCCGCTCCGCGCGCGAGGGCGTATCTTCCCGCGTCTCGAAGCTCCGGGACCACCTCAGACGACACGGACGGCGGCGACTTTGGACCCGAATCGCATCCTCATCCTCGACTACGGCTCGCAGTTCACGCAGCTGATCGCGCGGCGCATCCGCGAAGAGCGCGTCTACTGCGAGATCCATCCGCCCACGCGCTCCGTGGAGTGGATCCGCGAGTGGGCGCCGAAGGGCATCATCCTTTCCGGCGGCCCCTCTTCCGTCTACGGCGACGACGCGCCGCCCTCGGACGCGGCGCTGCTGCGCGCGGGGATCCCCGTGCTGGGCGTCTGCTACGGGATGCAGCTGATCACCCACCTGGAGGGGGGCGTGGTGGAGCGCGGCCGGCGCGAGTACGGCCGCGCGCAGGTGGAGATCCGCGAGGGAACCGGCATCTTCGACGGCTTCCAGCCGGGGGAGCAGACGCAGGTGTGGATGAGCCACGGCGACCACGTGGTGGAGGCGCCGCCGGGGTACCGCCTGCTGGGGAGCAGCGAGGGGCTGCCGTGGGCGGCGTTCGCGGCGGACGACCGGCCCATCTACGGGGTGCAGTTCCACCCGGAGGTGGCGCACACCCTCCGCGGCGCGGACATCGTGTCCAACTTCGTCTTCGGCGTCTGCGGGTGCGAGCCCACCTGGACGGCGGGGTCGTACATCGGGAACGAGCTGGAGAAGATCCGCGCGCAGGTGGGCGACGCCAACGTGATCTGCGGGCTCTCGGGCGGGGTGGACTCTTCCGTCGCGGCGGCGCTGGTGCACCGGGCCATCGGCGAGCGGCTGACCTGCATCTTCGTGGACACGGGGCTGCTGCGGGCGGGGGAGCGCGAGAGCGTGGAGCGCACCTTCCGGCAGCACATGGGGATCAAGCTGGAGGTGGTGGACGCGTCCGCGCTCTTCCTGGAGCGGCTGAAGGGGGTGGAGGACCCGGAGCGGAAGCGGAAGATCATCGGCAACACCTTCATCGACGTCTTCGAGGACGCCTCGGACCGCATCGGCGGGGACGCGAAGTTCCTGGTGCAGGGGACGCTGTACCCGGACGTGATCGAGTCGTCGTCGGTGAAGGGGCCGTCGGCGGTCATCAAGACGCACCACAACGTGGGCGGGCTCAAGGAGAACATGCGGTTCGCGCTGGTGGAGCCGCTGCGCGAGCTGTTCAAGGACGAGGTGCGGCAGGTGGGGCGCGAGCTGGGGCTCCCGGAGGAGATGGTGGGGCGCCACCCGTTCCCCGGCCCCGGTCTGGCGATCCGCGTGCTGGGCGCGGTGGACGAGCGCGAGCTGGCCATCCTGCGCCAGGCGGACACCATCTACCTGGAGGAGATCCGCGCCGCCGGCCTGTACGACGACATCTGGCAGGCGTTCGCCGTTCTCCTCCCCGTTCGATCGGTCGGAGTGATGGGCGACGAGCGGACGTACGAGAACGTCTGCGCGCTCCGCGCCGTCACCAGCCGCGACGGGATGACGGCCGACTGGTACCCGTTTCCCCACGACGTGCTGGCGCGCATCTCCACGCGCATCATCAACGAGGTCACGGGGATCAACCGCGTCTGCTACGACATCTCCTCCAAGCCCCCCGCGACGATCGAGTGGGAGTGAGCGCGGGCGGTTTGCACGCAGTCAGCTCTGACAGGGGGGCGAGGCGGGTTCCTCGCCCCCTGGTGTTTGTGCGGAATGCGGCGGGTCGGGCGTTGATTGGCGGATCGAGCACGCTGGCTCGACGTCTTCCACGCCCGTCCGGCACCCCCACGATGCAGGAGAAGTGAGATGAGGATCCTTTCGTTCGCCGCGGCGCTGTCGCTCGCGCTCGCTCTGCCCGCGGCGGCGCAGGAGCGTCCCGTGAACGTGGCGCCCAACGCGCCGGCGGATGCGCCGGTCACCGTGGTCAACGACACGATGCAGGCGCGGTTCTTCGCGCTGATCGAGCCGCAGGCGGCGCGGGCGCGGGCGGCGTATCCGGAGGCGAAGGCGCGCTTCCTGGCCGGCCTCCCGGCGGGGCAGAGCTTCTTCGCGGTGACGCGGCTGCGCGACGCGGACGGGCGGTTCGAGCAGGTGTTCATCGCCGTGGACGGCATTCAGGACGGGAAGATCACGGGGCGGATCTGGAACGATATCCACCTCGTGCGCGGCTTCCGCGCGGGGCAGAGCCACACCTTTCCCGAGGCGGAGCTGGTGGACTGGCTGATCACCCGGCCGGACGGGACGGAGGAAGGCAACTTCGTCGGCAAGTTCATCGACGAGATGCGGCGCACCGGCGGCAAGCCCTGATACCATTTTCCTAAGTTACTTGTGCAAAGTAGGCCTTCCGGAGATAGTCGTAGCCGGTGATCGAGGCGAGAGCTTGGGGAGTGTACTCGCGAACGACCCTGGCGGCGTCTTCGGCCAAAGCGC
>Ga0247770_1002255_pt1 | contig 11181 bp, 11 predicted proteins | sample UWRJL136409B6_FD_179943 | JGI IMG/M metagenome (GOLD analysis project Ga0247770, IMG submission 179943) | Plant litter microbial communities from Arlington Agricultural Research Station in Wisconsin, United States - UWRJ-L136-409B-6 | ecosystem: Environmental > Terrestrial > Plant litter >... | reverse complement strand
TTAATCAGTTCCTATTTTCTAACAAAAGTCATTCCAAAGCGTGTCTGTAGCTTCTAAGAATGGTTAATTTATCTCAAAATATACTCACCACTGATGAACAGTGTTCAATAAGATGCGTTCCCCCTGGAGACAGCCCAGCAATAGTAAAACATCATCGAAACCCCCATCAAGCGATCTCATACAGAAATCAGAGACAGCCAAAGTTGACAACTCAAAAGAGTCAGAGTCCGAGTCAAAGCGCAAACCAGGAGGACAGCCGGGACATATCGGCAAAACCCGAAAAGGATTTGGGCGAGTAGATAGATATCAAATCAGCACTCCTGACTAAGAGTGAGCATTGTGGTAGCAGAGAATTAAGTGATGCGATTGGTTATAGCAAGCAGCAAGTAGCGTGTTTAGCAGCCTTACCAATTGAAGTGGTGGAATATCAACTGGTCAAATGTCAATGTAATGAATGCGGAGCAATGGTGATGGGTGCACCAGCATCCGGGATAGTTCCTTGACTTGACTTAAGCATCGACCTACAAGCATTATTGAGCTGGTTAGGTAATTATGGGCACATATCCTATGAAAAACAACAAGAATTTCTACGGGAATTAGGTGGAATTGAAATTGGGATCGGTACTTTACAAGCAACGAATGCGCGGGTAGCTGATGCTGTAAAGCCTGCCGTTGAAGAGCTATGGAAATGGACACGCCGACAGGCCAACGTCCATGTCGATGAAACTCCGTGGTGTGTCAAAGGAGTCAAAGAATGGTTGTGGACAGCCACAGGTCAAGATTTTTGCCTGTTTCATGCCGCAGACACTCGCAGTAGAGCCGAATTAGAGACAATGCTGGGGAACGAGTTTGCTGGTGTGTTGAGTTCCGATGATTTTAGCGTCTATAACGGTGTGATTGTGGGAGCGCAGCAGAAATGTTTAGCCCATCTACGGCGACATTTTAAGAAAGTTTTGCAAATGGGCCACGGTAATAACACTGTCGTCGCTTCTGCATTTTTGGAATTAATTGATGAGGCATTTCGACAACATCGACTCCGGGCGGGAACACCCTGAAGAGCTTGATTATTACACTTGGGCAAGGGACTTTAAGACCAGGTTGGCAGAATTGTTAAATACTTGGCAAGGTCATGTTGGTCATGCTGCTGGACTGTTACTGCGCTCGTTGCGTGAGAAAGCGCAACAGTGGTGGTACTTTTTAGACCATCCATTTATTCCTCCTGATAATAATTTGGCAGAACGTTCTTTGCGATTAGCCGTGACGAAGCGTAAGGTATCTGGGGGTTCCCGGTCAATGTCTCGGTTTGAACAAACTGCTGATTTGTTATCTGTGATTCAAACTTGTCGGTTTCAAGGTAAAAGCGCAATGGCTTTTTTTCGTGATGCTATATCTGCCCATTCTTGTAACTTTTTCATGCCTTCTCTTATTCCCCAATCAAAAACCTGAATCCTTACGAAATGGTGAATTAAATTATTGGTTTTAAATTATCGCTCTATAGGTGTCATCTTGCAGTGTCAAGAGGTAGCGAGCGATCAACCTATCTGGGCTTTGTAGCTAAGATAATTTCCCGGTGGAAAAACGGGAAATTATCAACTAAATCAACCTTTTTTCTGGCCTTGCAACTTAGTTTTCCAATTGGCGATATTCTTCTGAGCCTGCTGATAGCTCTTAGTATCCGACGGCACAAGGGAAGCAGCTTCAACTGCCTCTTTCAGCTTTCCTTGAGAGCCGCGCAACTGAGCAATTTTGAGAATAGTTTCGCTCCACTGTCCAATCAACTGCTGAGCTTCTTCATACTTCGGCTCACCGGGCTGAATTTGATTAGCTTGCTGGATGCCTTTACTGTAAGAAGAGGCAGCCCCCCGCTTAATTTGACCCTTAGCAGCCGATAACAAAGCAGCATTTACATTTTGGCTTTTGGATAGCTCCTCCCATTGAGCGATCGCCTGTTTCGACTGATTGTAAACTGGCTCATTGACATCAGGCATCAATTTAGCCGCGCCGATCGCCCCCTGGAAATCGCCCCGAGCAGCCCGCCCGTTAGCTATATCCAAAATCGTTAAACTCCAGCGCTCAATATCCTGCTGAGCCTGCGGGTAGAGCGGATCGCTAGCCGGAATCGTTCGAGCCTTAACCACCGCTCTATTAAAACTAGAAGCCGAACCATCCTTGAGGAAAGTTTTCGCCTCAGCCCACACCTGCTGGCTCGAGGGTGGCTGCTTGGTTCCAGTCCCTGCTTGCACCGCCAGCGGTTGGTTCTGCGACACCCCAGCACCACCAGATGTTTGAGATCCAGGGTTTTGGGCATTTTCAGCAGGCGATCGAGGATCTCCTTCCTTTTGACCCAGAAAAATTGATCTGTTCGTCAAAAAAACACCCAACAGCAGCACTAAAGCCGTACCTGAGCTCCACAAAATTAGCTGTTGCAAAAAAGACTTATCCGACCCCCCGTTATCCTGATCCTCCGGCTTTTGCAACTTCGGTTGATCGCCCCCGCGATCGTCCGTGCCCACAGCATTCGGCTGCGATACAGGCGCCATCTCAACCGACGAATCCTGAGTGCGAACTGCTGGAGGCAGCTCCATTCGAGCCGTAGCCGTCGCCATTTGCGGGCTATCGAACCCATCAGCCGCATTTACCGTCATATTGCCATTGCGTCCTGCCAATACAGCACTTGGCACCCCAGAAGCATCCGGCAAAATCACTAAATGAGCCTTTCCGGGAGGATTCACCACCATCAAAGGTTCTTGTTTGGGACGCAAATGGTGATCGCACAGCTCCGGCAGCCGATCACTCAAAAAACGGTCTAAACCCTTAAGGGTCATGCACTGTCCCGATCGCAGCCCCTCCAAAAGCGCCGTCGTAAAAAACCCCTGACGCAAAGCCGAAGTTTCCCGCGAAACTTGATTCGGGCGGCAAGAAAGCACCGTCGGGATTTCCAGTTCCCGCGCCAGATCTGCCGTTTGAGAGCCGATCGTTTCCCCCGCTTTCACAATCTGGCTACGGTTCATATCAACCAGCACCAATACCGTTTCCGTAGGAGCCTTTTTCAGAGTATTCAACAGCAACTCTACCGGAATCCCCGTACCCTGAATGTCAGCCGGATTGCCGTCCACCGGCATCAAATAATCCTTGCCTTCATAGCTGACACCGTAACCGCTAAAAAAACACCAGAGTAAATCTCCATGTTGCAGATGTTCAGCGCACAGGCTTTGGGTCAACCTCAGAATATTTTCCCGATTCGGATACGTGGATTGACCCCACAGCGACGGCGAGCTATCGGTCATCAGCAGACATCCATCCGGCGCAAAACCCGCCTCCTCAGTCAAAAAACCGTACAGTGCCTCTGCATCCTCTTGGGCATAACTCAAAGGCTGGAGTAACTGATATTGATTGATGCCTATTGCAATACAAGCGTGATGTTTCATCCCCATATGCCCTATATATATAATGGACAGCTTGCACAAAACGATAACACATAGCCGTTTAAGGTTATACCCACTTTCGCCCCTCCGTCAGATAGCAGTTGTCCGAAGGCAGAAGTCCCAACAAGCGCCCAAATTTAGCATCCTAGAATTTTAAGTTTTTATATGGCGGTAAAAAATTATACCCTGTGCCTGCCTTTAGAAAAATGACGTTAAATTGGATACACAGCCCAGTCTATTTGACTCTAATTTTCAGCAAACTACACCAAAAAGGAACAACCCGCCAATGGTCTCTACCGCACAAAAAGAAATCTCCCCCCACCGCGAATCGCTACTGAAGCAAAAGCATCCTAAAACGCATAGCCACTATAGGTTTAAGGATTTTTTTGCCTTCGATAGCCAGAGGGGTACAATTGACGACTGGAATGAGTCTCGCAACATTTTTACCAGCGAAGACTTCATTATCGGTTTGGTGGAGGGACTCGAAGAAGAAGTAGGCCCGGCTTCCTCTGTCATCATGTATACTATTGGTTGCCAGTGGGGACTCCAAGATTCCGAATTTTTTCAAAAATGGTTTAGTGCCGAATACAGCCAGAACATTCGTCAGTCAAATCTGATGTTTCTGCTAGAAACTTGGTGGTGGCCCTTCACGGCTCAAGGTTGGGGCCGCTGGGAAGTGGACATGAGCGATCGCAAACACGGGTGCATCTTCATCAACCTCTTTGACTCAGCAGTTGCTCGCACTTTGGGCGACGTAGGCAAACCGGTTTGTCACCTATACGCAGGTTTGTTCGCCGGTTTCTTCGGCTCTCTAGTCAAAAAGCCTCTGAGCTGCATAGAACTCCAATGTTACTCAATGGGAGAAACCTATTGCAAGTTCCTGCTCGGCAACCCAGATAAAATTGATGCAGCAGCATTCTGGCTCAACGAAGGTGCCAACGCCCGCGATATTCAAAATCGAGTGCAACAGGGTGAAATATTGCGGTAAACAACCTGGAAAGGCACATCCCCTGCCCTGCCTTTCCTCCCACCAATTTCGCGATCTATAGTGCGATGGTGGGCCTCTCCAGGCAGGAAGAAAGATGAAAAGTCAAACTTCATGGTTGGACAAGTCTGTCCAAGACTTCTTTGGTCACTATAATTGGCTGGGAAAACCTTTAGAAACCCCAAATGGCTCGACCCCCGGTCAAGTTCTGACTTTAACCCAGCCAGTCGCAGACTTTTTTCAAGCTATCTCTTGGGAAGGAATTCCCGAAGTAGGCGCCCTACCCCTACCGCCACCCTTGCCAGTAATTTCTATTTCTGAATCAGCAGAAGTCACCATTGATGATCTATTCGACCTGTTTTAATCTGTGTGGGGAATCGAAAATAAAAAATAGGGCAATCCCTCATTCATCTTCCCTCACCCCTCTTTCCTCATCCCTCAAAATCCATTAGTTAAATCCGTTAAATCCCGATCGCGTGCTCGTTGCCGAACTTCCTTCCTTTTATCAATTACCGATTACCACTTAATTAAAATCATGCACCCTGAGATTGAGGCGCTGCTGGATCAGGCAGAAAGCCGCTTTTTAAAAGGCGAAGAACTCATCGCTTTTAAGCGTCAAGCTGCAACCCTTGCCCAGCGCTTAAAAATTTACGAATTTTTGCGAGAGAAGGAAGCAAGTATCTTCCAACCAGTAGCCGACAAGCTACAAGAAACATTCCCCGACGAAAAACAAGAAACCTTAGAACGATCGCTCAAACACTGGGTGCTAGTCTTGCGGTACTGCGCTATGGCTATGCTGCTCAACGATCGAAATTTTCTCGAACAGCGCCTCCTAGACTGGCTTTCCGGCATAGTCGAAGCCCACCAAACTCAAAAGATCGAAGCAACTGTTTGCAATCTGCTGCAAACTCGTTTAAAAGAACTGCTTTCCGAGCAAGCCCGGACTATATTGCAACCATTTTTCGACCAAGCGCAGTCAATTATTGACCAAGGTAATAAATAATCAGTTTTCTTCCCAATTCCCAATTCCCAATTCCCAATTCCCGATGATTAATATTGCCGACTTACTCAAACAGCCCCGACTCCCTGGAAACTACTTTGCCAGCGATGCCTACGTCCGAGGCGACCTCGAACTCGGCCTGCTCGAAAACCGCCGGGGCGATCGGCTCCTAGCGCTCCCTGAAACACTGATTCAAGCCATTTATATCGGCTTAGAACAAGAAACAGGTCAAGCCTCCCGCCTCGTGCTTTTCAACTGCGGTCGCTGGTGGGGTAAAAACTTCTACGTGCGTTTTTGCGAAGAAGTCAGCGAATACTACGGTCAGCCAGTTTCCGAAATGGAAATGGTACAATTTCTTCAGTCCTTGCAACAGTGCTGGAAAACTCACGGATGGGGAACATTTGAGCTTGACCCCAGCTATTCCGAACATGGATTTTTAATAGTAAAAATTGCTAACTCTCTTTTTGCTAAAACAGCCCCTAAGTCTAAGCAGCCAGCCTGTTTTCTAGAAGCAGGTATTTTAAGTTCGTTCTTTAGTCAGCTCACAGGTCGAGAACTCCACTGCCTGCAAACCTCATGCGAATCCTTGGGTTCGGACTGCAACCGCTTTATTTTAGGGCTGCGGGAGCGCCTCCAACCTGCCGATTCTATGGTCGAAGAAGGAAAAGATCATGAAGCTATTCTCAGTGAACTTTTCCAAAAAAACTGACTTGTTGGACAGCTATTAGTTTGTTGCTAATAGCTGTAAAATTGATAGATAGGCAGCCATCTTATCCACTGTATCATCAAAACTGTGAGTTAAATTATAAAAAATCTACTGACTGATAAAATTAGGTTTTAGCTAATTAAAGAAAACCTGATTATAACTAGCAGCTAGACAATTCATAACTTACCCGAGAAACTCATAAAATTTAAAAGCAATCACAACCTCAAACATTTTGCTAGAACTTAATGGACGCCAATGAACTTCTAAATAGATATGCAGCCGGCGAAAGAGATTTTAGACTGGCAAATCTGCGCGGCATTGTCTTGAGTCCGATCGATTTATACCGTTCCAGCGATGCCCCAACTCTAATTTTGGCAAACCTCAACCAACACCAGCAACGACCCTACTTAATCGGTGCTAACCTCAGCGGGGCAGACCTTACCAAAGCCCATCTGAGCCGAGCAAACCTCAGCAAAGCTGACCTCAGCGGAGCCAATCTCACCGGCGCCAACCTCATGGCAGCAAGTCTGAGTGGCGCCAATCTCATCGGCGCCAATCTCACCGACGCCAACCTAGCCGGCTCTCACCTGAATTGGGCAAACCTGACCGGAGCAACTCTCCCCAAGGCAAATCTCATAGGTGCAGATATGAGCGCGGCTAACCTCACCAAAGCCGTTCTCACTGAGGCAAATCTCAGTAAAGCCTATCTGATTAAAGCCAATCTCAACCGGGCAAACTTGAAAGATGCTTACTTAAGTCTAGCGAGTCTCAAAGAGGCAGACTTGACTGAAGCACAGCTCACCGGAGCCGAATTATCCACAGCTAACCTAGCCGGAGCCAACTTAACCCGTGCTAACCTCACCAAAGCCAACCTGTTGAAAGCTAACCTCAGGCGAACTAACCTCACTCAAGCCTATTTAAACGGCGCGTGCTTGAGCGGATCAGACCTCAGCGAAGCTTGCTTGGATAGAGCCAATTTGTGCAAAGCAGACCTGAGCAATACCTACCTGAGAAACATTACTTTGAATGGCAGCCACTTAAGCGGTATTAACCTCAGCGGGGCCGACCTCAGCGGTGTAGACTTGAGCCGCAAACTTTTAACTGGAATCAATATGGCAGAGGCATTGTTGAACGAAGCCAACTTGAGCGGTGCTTATCTGATGGAAGCTAACTTGAGCGGGGCAAACCTCAGCAAAGCCAACTTGAGCCTAGCGTATCTGATCAAAGCCGACCTTTCTAATTCTTGCCTGCATGAAATTAACTTGAGCAAAGCTAACCTGAGTCAAGCCAACTTGCAGAAAGCTGACTTGACAGGAGCCAACCTCCGGGGAGCGATTCTCACTGAGGCGGATTTGAGGGGAGCGCAGTTGATTGGAGCCACTCTTCCTAACGGCAAAGTTTATCGCCGTTAACGTGTCAACCCCCTTGATTATTTGCCGAGTAAAGTGCGGTTGATGTCCAGAATCGGAAAAAATAGGTTCGTTTCTTCCACAGTGAGATATTTTTTGAGTACCTTTTTCATCACATCGTAGGTCACGTTCGCACTATTTCTAACTTGAACAGCACCTAACATAGTTTGCAACCAAAGCAGCAGCCGATCGCGCAACCGTTCAGTATCATTAATCAACAGTGCGGCAGCCGAATGCCTCAACACCCGCACAATATCTCCACGGCACTTTTCAGTGACATCGTTAGCCCCGCGGCGAAATAAACTAGGGTCGAGAGACTGCATTTGTGCTTCCACTTGCCGCATAATTTCTGTTTCAGAGGCTTGAAGTTTTTTATAAGCACTCATCCGGTGATTCAAAGACTGAAAGTAGTCTTTCAAAAATTGGAGTTCTTCAGCAGTGGCGTAGCGTCCGTCTGCTTCCGTGCTCAAACGCGCAAGTTGGCTCAACATAGATTTTTCTCTACTACTAAAATACAAACCTATCAATTTTAAGCTTCTTTAGTCCGAACTAAATACTGTCCTACTTGGAAGCGGGTTTCATTAAGCTGTGTAACAAGCGAACGAGTAATTAACTTTCCCGATTCTACAACTACTTTACCCGTAATTGGGTGTAATAAATCTTGCTGGGCCCGACGGCCGATCAGAGCTTCGACATTTTCAATAGCATTAATATACATCCCCGCAGGCAACTGTACAACCACACCCTCGCCCATAATTTGAGCCTGACAAGCAAGTCGCGAATTGGCTTTAGCTGTAGTAATGACTTCCAACGTCCTCCTCTCGCGGCGGTTCATGTCAGACAAGCCTTCCATGCCTTCTTTAATGTAAACGTGGCAGGTAGCGCACATTCCCCGCCCCCCGCATTCCTTGAGAACGTCTAAGTCTTTGGAAAGTAAAGCAGACAGGATATTCGAGCGGGTTTCGACTGCCATTTCCTCGGCAATTGGATCTAGTTTAATAATTTTAACCATATTAATTATTGCTCCTGTCAACTTCAGTATTTAGCAAGTACGATCAACATATTCAAAGCAAAAAAAAATTTGCTAACACTCAAAAAGGTTAAGATGCCTTGACGACAGCATCGGCTTCTGGCTCTCTAATCTAGATTGCATAACCGCGCTTCTGTTTTGGTCATCGCTGTTGAGTCGCCCCGATTCCCGAGCTTAGCCTTCAAAAGCTAAAACCTTAGACGCTTCCTGGACGGTCTTGAAAAAACTGTAATAGTCGCGATCAACTAAAATAGCAGCCACAGGTAGTTCCAGACCCGGCACCCGAATCCGGCAAGATTGATAGTCATTCCCAAACTCAATGATTTTAGTAGGTGCGAGTGTGCGATCACTCTCAAGGAGGCTGAGAATGAACCTGAGATAACATAGGCTGTACCTGGCGAGGGATTCAAAAATTTGAATTTTTGTCAGAATTATTTACATATTTTAATACTAGCTCAAGCTTTTTCTATAATTAGACCGATGCAACATTCTAAGTACCGCATTTTAGGGCTAGTCGGACAAGGGCAATTTGGTCGAGTCTTTTGTGCCAGCGTTCGAGAAGCTCCCGCCCAAGACTCCCGCCTCACCAGCCAACTGGTTGCTCTCAAAGAACTTAGTCATCAAAAAGCCCCAACTAGCGAATTCTTGCGAGAGCTGTGGTTTCTGATCACCTTGCAGCACCCGAACATTGTTACCTGCCGAGCTCTAGAACACACAGCTACAGGTAGGTACTTGGTTATGGACTACTGCGAGGGAGGAACCCTCCGCAACCTGCTCAAACAAGACCGCCCCTTGCGGCTGCTCGAAGGTTTGCAGCTAGTCATGGAAGTTTTAGCAGGCTTAGACTACGCCCACCGCCGAGGCGTAGTTCACTGCGACATCAAACCCGAAAATATCCTCCTAACTTTAGGAGCCAAAGGTTGGTCGCCCCGGCTGTCTGACTTTGGCATCGCGCGTCGGCTGCCAGAAATTGGTACCACTCGCCTCCACCAAGAAATTTCTCCCGACGCTACCGTAGGTTCCCCCGCTTACATGGCCCCAGAGCGGTTTTACGGCCTTTTTTCCCCAATGTCAGATATATATGCAGTAGGAATTCTGCTGTTTGAATTGCTAATGGGCTACCGCCCTTTCGGGGGAACCCCCGGAGACTTGAGGTGGGCGCACCTGAATCAACGCTTGCAATTTCCCGACGCCATCCCCGAACCTTTGCAAGCAATAGTCAAAAAATCTTTAGAAAAGCTGCCAGCCCGCCGTTTTGCCAGTGCTTCCCAAATGGCTCAAGCTCTGCGGCTGATCATGTACGACCCCGCTGTCAGGCAATTGGGCGACTGCATTATTCCTTGGGAAAACCCCACAACCAGTGGTGATAAAAGTCTGAAGTCTGAAACAGAGTCTTTGCTCGAAGTTGAAGAGGAAAAAGCATCACAGTCGGCTATTAATTTACTTCGGACTGTGCGCTATTCGCTTTCGCAGCCAACGCCACTGATACTTTCTGCACCGTTGACCACTTTAATTGCCACTGAAATGTATCTGTATGCTGCTGTAGGTAAAGAGGTGAAGGTTTGGTGTCAGCCGGGAAAACAGCTAGTTACAGGAGAAATGTCTACTTCTATTTCATTAATAATGGCGGAAATCGTGCGCGGCATTTTACCTGCTTCCCACGGCTGCTGCGTTCTCACGGAGCAAAAACTTTACTGGCTCAACGAGGGTTCTTGGGAGCCTCAGTGCCTGCTGGATATGGGTTTCAGGCAAGGTTCAGATGCTTTAAAAGCTGCTATTGACTCTCACGGCAACTGGTTGACAGTAGCGATCCCGGGCGAACTGCGTTTTTATTCTTTAGCTGCAAACAGCAATGCAGGCGATCAGGAAAAAGCCTTGAAGCTGATCGCTACTGTGCCGTTACCGGAACATTATTTACCAGAATTAATTTTTTTGGATCGGCGACACGTCTTAGCAGTTTGGTCGGACAACGAACCAAAAAATCCCCAAACTATTTTTAGAGTTTACACTCGCCGCGGCACGCCGGTGGGTTCTGTGCGGTTGTCTGCCAGCGTCGGACAGATGCTGTTGACACCTGAGCCTTATACTTTGCTGGGAATTCCCCAAGGTGGTAAAGCGGCGGTGCTGTTGATGAAATTGTGGCCGCTCAAGGTAGCGCGAATTCCCCTCGAAAGTTTGCCCGTGTCTGCTTGTGTGGCTAGTTGGGGATGGGTGTTGGCAGATGTTGGGGGGCAAATAGAAGTTTTAAACAGTCAAGGGATTCAAGTAGGGAATTTTAGCAGCCCCGCCTCACCCCGGGCGATCGCTCCTTGGGGGAATAGAGGTTTGGTGATTGCTGTCAATACTGAGGAAGACAGTCACTTGCACTTTTTAGATGTAGATGTTGAGGATACCAACTCGCCCTCGCTCATCAAAGGCTGATAAGTGGGGTAACGCTGGGTGTTTCGGGGTTGCTGTAATTAATGAGAGTGTGGTTGCAGGGGATTTATTTAACAAGAGCCGTCAGCGGGGGGGGGCGATCGGGTCAGGAGCAGACCCAACCATACCGAGCGTCAAGTCCAGCGACGGCAGAGACTACTTATATAAAACTCAGATTCAGCAACTACCAACTTGTGTGATCGTGAAC
>Ga0247770_1002254_pt1 | contig 11184 bp, 2 predicted proteins | sample UWRJL136409B6_FD_179943 | JGI IMG/M metagenome (GOLD analysis project Ga0247770, IMG submission 179943) | Plant litter microbial communities from Arlington Agricultural Research Station in Wisconsin, United States - UWRJ-L136-409B-6 | ecosystem: Environmental > Terrestrial > Plant litter >... | reverse complement strand
AACTCGCTGCTCCTGGCACTCCTCATTCTTCGTAATCCACCTCTTCGTCGTCAACCTCTGAATCCACAAAATTCTCGGCATCTTGCTCCTCTAGAAGATCTACAAGCCGTTATTTTATATCCCTAGATTTCACCGCTAAACTATATACCTTGGCAATAACTAACAGGTTACGTTTTATGAGCTTCTAGTAGTCTACGTAGAGATTTTCAAATAGGGGGTTGCCGTTAACGGGGTCTGGCTCGTATTCCTTTAGGGCGTAAGTTGTTATCTCCCAACTAGTAAAATCAGGCCTAATATTCGCCTCCTAAAGACACTTAATCTTGATTAAGTGGTCCTCAGACCCGTTAGGGGCGATAATAATACCGGTATCGATAAAAGACTTCCAAATAAGGTTACCCCTTTTCGCTAGGAGCTGTATAACCTCTGTAATAACGTAGGTGGTGAAAATCCGCCAAGTACTGAGAGACCACCCCTTAAAATCAGCACGTGCCTCCCATTCGGCCTCCATGCGATCTGTGACCTCTTCCACAGCCGCCTTAATCCACTTATTAATATATGTATCTAGGGGCTACAATTTAAGGGTTATACCGGCCGGTATAGCTGTGAGATCGATACTGTGGTGCCGGAGTAAAGCCTTAATATTATCGGTTACGTGGAACTATATAAAGTCTTATATTAATAAAAAAGGGGCTTTATTTACTAATGGAATAATAACTTATTTAATTAACTATATATAAAAGGCCTTTATATTATAAGTGGTTAGATTAAATAACGTAGTTACCCTAAGGCTTTAAGCTTAAACCTCTTCTGGCGTCACGTAACTCTTACCCCTGAAAATCAGTGTAGCCTTTACACGAAGAATTCCATCAGCTGAAGGATATGGTATTAACGTAGTTATACACTTAAACCACCCCCCTTTTATAATACGTGCCCTAATAGTCTTATTCTTCACTTTATTATAAGTCTAGCCGTCAGGGTGCTTAAAAGGCATAGGGGTTTTGTCAATATTAATAATATGTGATAGCTAAAATCGGCGTTATGGCACCTGGTTAGCAGCTAGTAAAGAGCCCTTAGCAGTTAGCAGTAATAGTAGTAATGATAGTAGTTACAGCTGTAAGGTGTTAGTAAAATAATAAGGGTAGTTAGTTAAGTAAAGTGGTAGTGGTTTGCGAGCCTTTAAAGCTTTGCTAGCCAGCACCTTAACTTTAATGCAGTTAATGTGACGACCCTGCAGGCTGTCACTTAGGCCGGGGCGGCTTGACGAATCCCCCGCGTAAGGAACAGTGTGAAGGACGGTGCACACCGTCTGGGTGCACTGGGCTGGGGGTGTAAAGACCCGAAGCCCCTGCGACTAATAAGGTGCTGCTTACAGTATACCGAGTGCTTATATCGCGAGCAGGAGGAACCTTATAAGCAGAACGCTTACGCAGTGTAAAGTGCTTATATAACGAGCACTTATAACACTATAAGCAAGGTACGAAATACCTCCCAGTTAGTTAATATAGATAGTTATAGTTATATTTATAATTACAGTAAGGGACTTTAGTTCCTTACGCTAGTATTTAATTATTTATTTATATCTTACTATTCAGATTTACCTCTGTACATTATAGTGATAGCGACTTACAGTAATATTAAACCCCCGTCTAAGAGTATTAGCTTAATAAGCTGTTTTCAGAACACCCCTTACCTATTAACGTCCTGTTATACGTTCTGTCTTAACTTACATTAGTCCTCTTAAGGCTTATATTAGGTGTAAGTTATAATATAATATTAATATTTTAATTTTAAACGTTATTTATTAAATTCTTAAATACCCTCTCTTTTACTACTAATATGTCAATTTCTGGAAAAGGTAAGGAGATTAAGGAGACGTAAGCTTAACCTTAACTCCTTACTATCGATAAGTTAGTTACACGCCTTAAAGATTTAAACTTTAATTAGTAAGGACTAGTTAAGGAACTTAATAAAGCCTTTCCTAAGGATATTAAAAGCTATATCAGTCTTATTAAGAAACTCTAAGCTTAACTTAATACTGTCAAACTGGAGAATAATAATCTTAAGGGCTTATAGAAGAAATAAGTAAAGCTTCCCTTACTGTTACGTTTTAAAGGAGACTTACGTAACTAAAGTCCTAAATAGCCTAGCTTTAAAGCTATATTACTTATTACGACGAGTAGTTCTTTAAAGAAGAAGGAAAGGTTAAGTTCACTAGAGCTTTATTAAATAAAGTAACTGTTTACTAATATAAACCTTACGTAAAGATAATTAACGACTTCTCTGTAAATAGAGTGTGTAAAGAGGCCTTTAAAACTTAAGCCTTTTTTAACGACTTTAACGTTTTTATTAATTAACTTTAGATTAAGTTTAAAGAACTAAACATCTTTAAGTAGGCTAAATAACGCTTTATAACCTTAAGACAGATATCTTTAGTCTTTAAATTCTCTACACGCTTTAAGTTAAAAGTAGTAAAGATTAAGCTTAATTAGGAGGTTTTAATAATGCTGTTCTAAAGTGGTTTAAAGGAATACGTTACTGGAGATCTCTATTAAGAAGACTAACTAGATTATCTTTAAGAGTTAGTTAAGATAATTATTAAGGTTAATAATCAGTATTATAATTACTATTATTAAAAGAACTTCTAAAAAGAACAAACCCCTTATTAGCTAAATAAGCCAAAGAAGGGGAACTAATTAACTGTAATAAGTTATTACCTTAAGCTAATAGATATTAATATAGTAAACTGTTAAAACTGACTTAATTACGATAAGCTTTAATAACAGTAGCAGTAGAAGTAATCTAAAGACCTATCTTAAATCTAGTGTTTTAACTGTGATAAGAAAGGCTATATAATACAGCAGTGCCTGTTACTAAAATAAGTTAGTTAAAAGCTAATTTTAAAGGGAGGAAAGTATATTAAATTTAACTTAAGAGACGTTTACATTAGGATAATAAGTAACGAAGAAGACTGTACCTAGGTAAATAAATGTAATTTAGGAGATAAGGAAGAGGAAGAAGAACCTTAAGATATAGTGTATTTAGTCCTTAAGGGTGTTTTAAAAGAGTTAGTTATAAAGGTATAAGCTGTAAAAGACTAATTTTAAGGTGGAAACTTAAAACTACTAGAAGTGTAGGTCTTAAAAGACCGACTTTAAGAAGAGATGTTCTAATTAGCTATTATAAGCTTTAAAAACCTTACTCTATAAGCTTAAGAATTAAAAAAGTTTAGAAAAGACTTTAACTTAAGCTTTACTAAAATAGTTAAAGAAGTTAAAGAACTAACCTTTTAAGCTACTTAAATAGTAAAGTAAGCTTTAAAAGGTGAAAGAGAATAAGTTAAGAGAATCGAGTTGGAAAAACGAAAGTTCTTCTCAACTGTACCTCCTAGAACTCTTAAACACTTTAAGCACACTAAGTAGATCAGCACCCTTACCTCCTTAAAAGAAGGACAGTTTAGATAACTGCCTTATATTAAGGTTAATATACTTTAAATTAATACTTTAAAGGTCCCCTAAGAAGGTATAAAGTAAGTATATTAATAGAGGGTTTAAAAACTGAAGGAGAAATATTAAAAGTTAGTAGACGAAATAGAGAACTTATAAGTCGAAGGCCTTACTGTAACGTCTAAGGATAAAGTGGTAAAAATTAAGTTATAACTCTGTAATAAAGTTTACTTTACTAACTAACTTAAATACCGACTTATTAAAGAAAGTTATTTTATAGAAGAATAAGTTAAGTTATTATTACTTAAGTTCTAAAAAGAGGTTTAGGAAAAATAACAGACTTAAAGGTAGGTGGAAGAAGAGAAGAAATAAAGCGTTACTCCCTTTATTTTATATTTTATAACTGTAATACTTATAGTTAATATTAACTACTTTAATTATAAGGACGTATTATAAATTGATTACGTATATAATAACTATACCTTTAATTAACATAATAGGCTTAAGGCCTTTTATAACTACTTCTTAAGCATATAAAGATAAGATTACATTATTATAAGGGTAGAGTTAGAACCGATTTACTATTAAGTCTCTTACTCCTTAATAAGAGAATCTAGTAATAAGTAAAAGGTTATTATAATTAATTAAGCTTTTATTACGTGTTAGTAAAAAGAGGTATTTAATAACTACTTAATTATAATATGTTTACTACACCTTAACGGGAAAGTTAAAGAGTAGTAAAAGTAAAAAGATTACTAACAGATTTAAAAGTAAAAAGATATTATTATAATCTAGTTTTAAAAAGCGTATTATTAACTTATTAAGGACTTTAGAAATATTAAACTGTTTAAAGTTAACTGGATGTTAAGGTGTGAAAACTTAAGAAAGGTTAATTGTTAAGTTTATTAAAGTTACTTATTTTTTTAGAAGGAATTAGGAAAAGGCTACAGGCCCTTTAAAAGAGCTGGAAACTAGTAATCTATTAGTTAGTAAAAACCTTAAGAAGATGGAGAGGTATTTAAAGGTTAGGTTAGATAAGACCTTAAAAACAGATAGTTATTATAACTTAAATATTAAAGGAGTATAAGTATTATTTTATTAATGTTAACTTAATAGATAGAAAAGGGAGGCTGTTTAAGGTAAGAGTAGTGATTAATAACGGAAGTACTTTTAACTTAATATATCCCTTATTAGTTAACTGAAAGAAACTCCTTAATTAAAAGTATAAAAAGGTTATTCTTATTTAAAATGGAGAAGAAGGCTTATATTAATATAATAACAGTAAAGTTACTTACTACTCGCTACTTTTAATTAAAGTAAATAAGGACAAATAATAAGTAGACTTTAACGTTACATTAATTACTAAGTATAACATAATCCTAAATCTACCCTAGCTGGAAAAGTATAACTTAGTGATTAATTAAAGGAGTAGCTACCTTACCTTTAATAAGTCCCTTAACTGTAATTACTATTTAAAGAAAGTTAAAAAGGTACTAAACCACTTTAAAGTTATATAAAGCACTTAAAAGCACACTAAACTCTTAAAACTAAGTACAGTTTAAGTTAAGTTTATTAAGACGGTTAAAGGATTAGAAAGTCTACTATATTACCTAAATAATAATTTAAAAGGTAGAAAAAAGTAAGAAGCTAATTCATAAATAAGTGAAGAAATTAACTTATTTAAAGTACTTACTAAATATAGGAAGTTTACCCTGTTTTAAAAAAAGATATTACAACTACCAGATTATAGACTATAAGATTACGAAATTAAGCTAAAGCTAGGAGTAAAGCTTTGCAGCTTTTAACCTTACTACCTAAACCTTTAGTAAGCTAAGGCCTTAAGGGAGTACGTTAATAAGAACTTAAAGAACGGATTTATTATAAAGTCCTAATCCCCAACAGGGTACCCAGTGCTGTTTATCCTAAAGAAGAGAGATAGTAAGTTACATATAGTTATTAATTACTAAACGTTAAATAAAGATATAATTAAGAATCGCTACTTATTACTACTTATTACGGAAATGTAAGAATAAATTACTAAAATAAATTAGTTTTCTAACCTCAATTTCCCTATAAGGTTTAATTATATTAAAGTAAAGGAAGAGGATAAGTATAAGACAGCCTTTTAAACTTATAACAGGTATTACTAATATTATATTATACTAATAAGATTAACAAACGCCCTTATAACGTTTTAAGGCCTTATTAACAGTGTTCTTTACTTCTTTTTTAATAAGTTTATCTTTATATATTTAGATAATGTCCTAATCTATTCTAAAACTTTAAAAGAACATTAAAAGTATATATAACAGGTTTTAATAACTTTTAAGAAAGTGAAGTTAACAGTAAACTTAAAGAAGAGTTACTTCTACGTTTAAGAACTAAACTATTTAAGGTTTAAAGTAACCCTTAAAAAGCTTAAAATGTAATTAAAGAAGATAAAGGTAATTAAGGATTAACTTACTTTAAAGAATTAGAAAGAGTTATAAGCCTTTATTAGCTTTACGAACTTTTATTACTATTTCGTTAAGTACTTTATAAAAATCATAAGACTACTTTACAAACTTATAAGTAAAGGAAAACTATTTAAGTGGACCGATAGATAGTAGAAGGTGTTTAAGGACCTTAAATATACTTTCGTTATAACATTAATCCTAACTCTTTCTGATTTCTTAAAGCCCTTCTAAGTTAAGACGGACTTCTTAGAATTTATAATGAATAGAAAACTTAGTTAAGTCCAAGATGATAAAAAACGTTACTTAATTACCTTTTTATTAAAAGGAATCTACAGCTTAACCCTATAATATCTAATTTACAATAAGGAACTAATAGTAATCATTTAGTGTTTTACTAAGTAAACACTGTATCTAAGCAGCATAGAAGAACTAGTCTAAGTCTTTTCAGACTATAATAACTTCTAGTACTTCTTAATAAAGGAACTTAGTCTGTAGTAAGTACGGTAAGTAGAATTAATAACCCTGTTTTAATTTTAAATTTACTATATTAAAGGAAAAGATAATAAGTAAACTAATACTTTTAGTTAAAGATAAGATTATAAGGATACTAATCCAGTCCTAATCCCTATTACTATATTTAATAAAGTTAAGAACAGTATATTAAAGTATATACTGTAAGTATTAAATAACTAAACGTTAAAATAAACTATTAACGTCTATATAAACTTATAAATAAAGTATAATATTTATTAACAATAATAGGACTTTTAAACAAGAAAGCTAACAGAAGGTACTTATAAGTATAAATACCCCTTAAGAGACTTCTTAAAGTATATATAAAACTATAAGAAAGAGTGTTTAAAGTACTTAAATTATAACGAAATTAATTATTAGTTAAAATAGCTATTAAAAGGTATAAACAGCACATTTAAACTAAAAGCAAAACTCTAATATTAAGAGAAACTGTACATTTATAACTTAGATAAATGAAAGGAGTACGTTTAACAGATTTACAAATCTTAACTTAAAAGAAATATAAGCTAAGCTAAAACCCTTATATAAGCTTAATAAACGTACGCTTTCCTAAGAATAAAGAAATTAGTTAAGGAAGTAGTTAATAACTGTAATATCTGTTATTAAAAGTAAAACTAACGTTATAAGCTTTATAAGCTTCTTAAACCACTTCCTATACTATAAGTGCTATAGAGTTTTATCTTACTTAACTTTATTATTAAGATCTTAAAGTCTAAAGACCCTGTTATAAAAGTTACCTATAATTAAATCCTTGTAATAATTAACAGATTAATAAAATAAGCTTACTTTTTACTAACTTTAAAGGATATAACAATAAAGTAACTTACTTATATCTTTAAGAAAAAGGTAGTTTTACAACACCTTTAGTTAGATAATATCGTTACGGATTGAGATAAGCTAATCATATCGAAATTCTAATAAGGACTAATATAAAGAATAGGTGTGAAAAGTAAGCTTTTAATAACTTTCTACTTACAGACAGATAGTTAAACAGAGTAAGTTAACTAAATACTTATAATGTATCTTTAAACTTACGTTAACTTTAAATAAGATAATTAGCTTAAACTGTTACTAATAGTATAAATAACTTATAATATAATATTAATTAAGTTAACAGGTATATTATTATTCTTTATTAATTACAGTAAAGAGCTTAAGCTTTATTAAGGCCTGCTTACTAATACCTCTTAAGTTACAATCTGTACAGATTAGATATAAGAACTATATAACTATTTATAAGCTAAACTTAAGTTTATATATAAATAAATAAAGAAGTTTATTAATAAATATTAAATTAAATAATTAATACTTAAGAAAGGACTTTATTATAATAACAAATAAGTTAAAGGATTAACTTTTTAAAAAGGGGATTACGTTTACTTTTTTTTATAAAACTTACATTTGAAACGATTTAATAAGAAGCTTAACTTTAAAAGGTACAGACTGTTCTAAATTAAGAAAAAGGTTATTACTTTTAATTATAAACTAGACTTACTTACTAACATAAAGGTACAGATTAAGGTTTTTCACGTCTTACTTTTAGAACCTGCTTTAAAGGGAGTTCTATTAAAAAAGAAGATTAAGATCGATATTAACGAAGATAAGTACGATATTAAAGAAATTATAAACTTATAGAAGGGAAAGAACACGTTTAAATATCTTATTAAATAGTTAAATTACAGCTTTAAAAGTAACTTATAAAAACTAGTTAAAATTCTTAAGTGTTTAAACCTAATTATAAAGTTTTATTAGAAGAATCTAAACTGATTAAAACTAATAATAAGAACCAGAAATAAGATAAGGTCTAACATTTAAACTATTATACTGAAAAGTAAGACTATTATAAGACTTAAAGCTTAAAAAACGGTAAGAAACTCCTTAATAGGTATGGAAAGATATTTATTAAAACCTTTAATTAAGGTTATAAGGACTTTAAACTTAATAAGAAAGCTAGGCTTTCGGAACTTTTAGTAAGTCTTATATAAGAATAAGTACTGTTAAGAAAGAAAGTTAGTAAAGTAAAAAAAAAAAAAAAAAAAAATTACTTTAAATTTTTAAGTTAGATTAGATCTTCCAGCTTAAAGGGTAAGGATTTAAAGTAACAGAAGACCCTTATAAGATTTAAACCTATAACCTTTTGTTAAAGGAAGTAAATATATTACTACTGCGTTAAAAAACCGTTTTTATTTATTAAGAGAAAGAAGTTATAAACTAAGTTATAAAGTAATTACCCGTTATAGAGACCTTATTAGGAAGTTCCCCCAGTTAAAAGACTTTACATCTTTAAGAGGAACAGTTAGCTTAGTCTCTTTACTTTCCTAAAACTCTAGTAACTCCACCTTATAATTAAACGCTTTCGCAACTTAGTCCTTAAGGTAAGACTACTGTTTATAAAGGTATACTAAACACGCTAATACCTTTTAAAGCTTAACAGTAACCTTATAAAACTATTAAGCAGTAAACTTAACTTATAAGTTAAAGTTTTACTTTTTAATAAGAAGAGCCTTTAACTTTACTTTACTAATACTGAAAGCGTTATATTAAAAAAGCCAGTACCTTTTTAAATAATAGTTATAACTGTCAGACCAGTTTAAAACCTAATAAATAAGTAGAGGATTAACAGACTTATAAAAAAAATAAAAGGACATTTCGCTATTAAACGCATATATGTAAGCTGTAAGGTTTAAATAACAGTTAATACTTTTACCCTATTCCCATTTTAAGACCTAAAAACTAGATATTTACTATATAATAAAGTGGTAAAAGGGGAAGTTTACCTTTTAAGTTCTTTATAAGAAAAGAACGTTAAAGAGAGGGAATTATGTAACGACCATGTAAGCCGTTACTTAAGCTGGGGTAGCCTGATAAATCCCCTGTGTAAGGAACAGTGTGAAGGACGGTGTATACTGTCTAAGTGTACTGGGCTGGGGGTGTAAAGACCTAAAGCCCCTGTAATTAATAAGGTGCTGCTTATAACATATTAAGTGCTTACATTATAAGCAGGAGGAACCTTATAAGTAGAACGCTTACGTAGTGTAAAGTGCTTATATAATAAGCACTTATAATATTATAAGCAAGGTATAAAGTACCTTCTAGTTAATTAATATAGATAGTTATAGTTATACTTATAACTACAGTAAGGGACTTTAGTTCCTCACGTTAGAATTTAATTGTTTATTTATATCTTACTGTTTAGATTCACCTCTATACATTATAGTGATAGCGACTTATAGTGACATTAAACCCCCGTTTAGGAGTATTAGCTTAATAAGCTGTCTTCAGAACGCCCCTTACCTGTTAGCGTCCTGCTATACGTTCTGTATTAACCTGCACCAGTCCTTTTAAGGCCTGTGTCGGGTGCAGGTCGTAATAGTTAAGTGTAAGTGACGTGGGTATCTTAGCAGCCGATAATAAAAGGGGGCCAGCCGGTATAGGCTCTCTAGCAGCTAAAGGAAGGTTATTATTAACTGCTGGTAGAAGGTTGTTATTAACTGCCGGTTCGGGGGCTAGCTCAGGGGCTGGCTCAGGGGCTGGCTCAGGGGCTGATTCAGGGGCCAATTCAGGAGCGGCTCCGGCAACTGGCTTCAGCTGGCTGATTCGGCAGATGTAACAGAGGAAGGTGTTAGCGATGTTAACGCAGTCCTCTAGCCGTTTAGTAGCTTGATTTGTAAGCCACCAGAGTGAGATATTCCACCTCCGAAAGAAGCTGTGGAACTAACCTTTACTAAAGCTAAACTATACCTTAGAATCTAAATAAAATTCAGAGTATAATTTACACGTAATACGTTAAAACCAGCCAATTCTAACCAGTTTACCAAGCTTCTATATATTGATAAATTCTTAATGTAAGGCCTCCTCTAAACGCGGCTATCTAGGGCGAAAGACTGGCTTACAGCCGTTCAAAATCGTGTCTTTACACCTCTATTAGTCACTAACAGTATTTGGAGATTATATCTTAAACTTGGCAGCGGCCTTAGCGTACGTTAAAGGGTGTTAAGACTTAGCTTTTATAGTAAAAACTAGCTTATACTTATCTTCTTTAACACAGTGGCGTTTTTACACTTTATCGCAGTTAACGTAGTGGAATATCAGGTAATTAAACACACGGATTTATTACCTTTTAAAATAGGAGCGTTCTAAGTATATAATGTCAGGTTATTCAGTATAACCAGCTCCACGTTCCTTCTAATCTTTCAGTTTACAGCCTCGTTTATTCTACTAATAAATAGGGAGGTTATAGAAGATGTTAACTAAGAGCTCAGTAAAAGGTGCATACGCAGGCGTTAGGACTGGTTTTATAAGTAGAGGAGCTGCTTATAAAGCCATTATATAAGCAAATTACTAGGAACGAAGCTTTTTATAAAGCATAAGGGCTGGAGAGGAAGGAAGACTGCTTACTGCTGTAAAGCTCTTACAGCGCACCAGAGGCTGACTGTAATGCCGGCACGCCCTTGCCCAGGCTGGATCGACCACCCTAGAGACCGCTGGGAGCGCTGTAGCTAACCAGAGGCCGCGAAGGCGCGCATTCTTCGCGAGAAAACAAGGCCATTCACGCGAATCCTTAAGTAGAAATAGAAAGAATTGTTGGCGTTGAGCGAAGGCGTTGATCGCTCTGAAGAAGGCTAATTGGAAGGGTGCCAGCAGTGGGGGGATGGAGCTGGCAGAATTTCGACCCTGGAAAGTAATAATTTTGAAGAGGTAAGAACTAGTCCTTTTCCAGAACGGAGCTAAGCCTTGTTCAGCCGTGGATA
>Ga0247770_1002253_pt1 | contig 11212 bp, 17 predicted proteins | sample UWRJL136409B6_FD_179943 | JGI IMG/M metagenome (GOLD analysis project Ga0247770, IMG submission 179943) | Plant litter microbial communities from Arlington Agricultural Research Station in Wisconsin, United States - UWRJ-L136-409B-6 | ecosystem: Environmental > Terrestrial > Plant litter >... | reverse complement strand
TGAGGTCAGTTTAACCCGCCATTGGGTCAACCTGGCGGATGCCTCTCCGGATGTTCGAGAATCGAGCGCAGACGAGAATGTGCAAGGCGGGAGGGGGGACACACATATGAGTGCAGCCAGCAGCTGTTAGGAACGCATCAGTCCGGCGGCACGAGGGCCCTCCGACACGGAAGGCTACTGACGAGGAGGCGGCAGGAGAAACACAAGATTGAAAGCACAAGAACGAAGCTCCCGTTGCCTGTATGCGGGAGCTTCCAGCCGGTACGAGCGTCTCGGCGAGGGAGAAGAGGTGCCCTAGCTACCGAAGCTTGTGGGAGAGAGCCGGCAGATGTAATATACGTCAAAGTGTGCTCGAGCCCGTATGACAGGGGACGGACGGCTGGGATGAACGCTGCCCACCATCCAGCATCCCACACCGCACCCACAAGCAAACACCGCAGACAGACCCACCAAGGCCATACGGGGTGGTCGCCTGCAGCAGCCCCGATGGGTTGACGTGGGTGTAGTGCTGCTGGTGCTGGTGCTGCTGCTGGTGCTGGTGGTGGTGGTGGTGGTGCCGGCCTGTCTTGGCCGTCGATCTCCACTAGCTCCATGCAAGCACTTTCAGCGTGAAGTGGGCAATGAGCAAACTGCGAATTGTGGCTGCTGGGCTGTCTTGCAGCGTGCTAGCGAGATCGAGAACTGGATGGCATGCGTTTTGTGCATTAAAAGACGGAAGGCTGCCGGTCTCCCATCGCCGATATGACTTTATGGCTGTTGATCTTCTTTCCTGCGCACGCTCTCGTATACCTACCGACGCCGCTTGCTCTGCATACCCAGACGTTAGTCGGTTCGTTGCGTAGAGGCGACCTCTCGCTCCTGTCCGCGCGATCGGTCATGGCAGAGAAAGCAAGATTCTGGGACCAGGGATGCACAACTGCCCCTCCGTGGAAGAGGCATGGGAGTCTGGCTTGAACATGGGTCACCACAGGGGGTTGTCGGACATGGCGGGGAGGGGGGGATCTGCGCCCCACTCCTCCTCGTGGAAGGGTTCAGAAAAAGAGCCATCCACGATAGGAAGTGAACCGCCGCGCCCATCCCGCCCAAGAAATCGCTGTCCGGGTGAAGGCACACAGAGCTCGTCTTCCAGTGAAACTAGTGCAGCGCTTGTATAGTTGGCACTGACGTTGCTCGGGCTGGATGGCCGATAGACAGCCAAGTAGTGTCCCATCCAGGCAGCGCTGGGCTGGTCGCTCAGGGCTATCTTCACGCCAGCGATCATGTGTGGAGCGCCGAGCTTGTTAGAAAGCCACTCAGCGACGTCCATCAGCGGTCGGCCGGATTTGTCACGCATCGGCCGCTAGGTACTCCGTACGCAGGGAGCTCAAGGCAGCCGATATTCGAGAACAGAGACGTTTCAGGAGGCTGATTCTCCCTGTGGGGACAGAAATCCGCCAATCGTTCACGACCTCGCGATGGCGGTGAGGCTTGTTGCCATCCTCAAGGAACTGTCCGGGCTTGGTGGAGCTGAAGAGCAATTCCCCGGTTCGCAGCCAAGATTATTCTTGGTAAGATTCTCACCCCGCATGTCGATGTCCGCTTTCAGAAAGTCGTAGGTGAACCAGATGACGGACGAGCGTTCCTGAAACAGTGGCCAGGGCCCATCGTGGACATTGCCCATTGGCCACGACTTGCTGCTAGGCTGCGGCCCTTCGGCAGAGCATCCAAGGCTGTCCACTACGAGCAGTGCAACGCTGCAAGGCACAAGGGACGGTTACCGTCCAGCCAATGCAAGACCGTAACAGCTCTCGGGTGGGAAACGCGGCAGAAAGCAATCTCTGGAATTGCACCAGTTGTGACGAAAAAGTACTCTACCTATTTTGGTCAACGAATAAGGAATAAGACGGCCGTTGGGCGTCAACCTCAATGTCGAGGGACGGATGAAGGGTCTGAACGTATTCAAGGTGGGAGGAATGAGTGATGGATCACTTTTTACGGAGCACATTCCATCCCTCTCCACCTGCTTTCGGCCCTTGCCGGAGGTCTGTGCGGCTGCTCGTTTCAATGGCAAGCCACAGCATCCGCCAACCGCCCTGATGATACGGAGCGAATTCTGGCGCATACTTTTCTGATTTACTCCTTCAATTGCGAGGATGGAAACGAAGTCGACTTGTGTGTGTTGTTGCTCGTTTTCTTCCTCTGGTTGTCGAACTTCAATAACTACCTAATGCAGGCGTCAGTTGCGAGGCCAGCCACCGAGCGACCTACTGGACGTTCCTGCATGACGCGAAGGCACCAGCTGCATATTTGGTGCGGTCTCCAGGGGCACGTTCGTTGACTTCCGTATTCGCACACAGTCGATAAGTTCCCAGCCACGAACATTGAGGGAATTCGAGGAGTTTATCGCAATGCAAATGGCACGATCAATCCACCTGTCAGTTCCGCCGTGCAACCACACGACGAGTGCATGCCTGTTCAACTCTTCCTTGGTGATAGGTGTGTGTCAAGACCGTGAGGTGCAGCAAATCGGCTACATCACCAATCATACGGCATCCAGCATTGCTAACTGCGCTTAACACAACCATGGTTCCCACCACTATCAAAGAGCCGCGATAGGGATCCATGGATGGACGTTCCGGATCCTGATCATGCCCCCTGCTCCCTTGCCAAGAATAACCGCCATCGATTGTCTGTGCGGGTCAATTTTGCGCGCCTGTCTCTCAAAGCAAGCCCTCAGACACCAGGCATCGTACTCTAGAGTGCGGATCCGTCCCTACCTCTGGGTGCTGCCGATGTGATTTATCCCGCCAAACGCCACCGAGATGCCGCAATCGCAACTGCAGTCTTACCCGCTAATCGAAAGAAAACAATATCGCTACGCTCGTCATGATCCCGGTCTCCCGCAGTCGAGCTTCACCGTCTCATCGCCTGTGGACAGTTGGGCTGCAGAACGAAGTGGCTATCCCACCACCTCCTGAGACGGGCCCTGGAGAGGGGGAGAGGGGTCTTCCGCTCCGCTTTCCGCAGCCTCAATTCGCTCTTGCCAGCACGCTGCGCGGTGACCCCGCTAAACGACACACATCCACTAACATTCAGGACACCAACATACGGCCCTATCCCTGCATATCAGCGAGCGATTGGCTGTTATCATCTGTGGCCATCTTCCCCTCAAGGAGAGTCAAGGGGGAATTTAGGTACCACAATCTCCATCACACCCTCACCTCAACTCAACCACACGCGCAGTCGCCCTCCACACTATATCTCTTTTGGCCGTCTGCATGTGCGTCAAACTGAGCCTAATTGGCCTCAAGCGCTCGGGATGACGCGCAGCAACCTCTTCATAACTATGGGCATAATCTCAAGACGGGAAACTCGACTGTTTTTGGTGTGACACTGCACCGCGCATGACATACCTAACATGCCAGCCATATGAGGGCTCTTGGAAACAAGCGCTTGACAGCGGGTTCCTAGCAGTAACCGGGAATTTCGGTGTGTGTCCAAAAAAAGAATAAGAAATACCCCGCGCAGCGCATGAATCAATCACTCTCGGATGTGGGCCAGGTGAGGGGCGACGTGAGGCTCAAGGGGGAGGGTGATGGTTGGATGAGAAGCTCTAGAGCTTTGATGCCCAAAATCGTCCAAAAGGAGACCCATCTTTCACGCGGAAGGATAGCATGGGGAGAACGTTCGCTGCCTACACCACGGATGGCTACATGTACCCTGGATCACATCACACGGGCCGGGTCAGCCCTTTTCCTGAAACCTCCGAGTGGCATTCTCTGGGTGACGTGGTCATCATTTTGAGGGCCGATCCGGTTACCCTCCGCGCCAATCAGGCGTCTGGGAGGAAACATCTGTGGAAGTACAGAAGAACCCTTATCGCTCTGAGGTGTTTGTTTTGAACCTCAACTATTCCTCGGACGCGAGACGGCTCAAAATTGTTTTCCAGCAAGGACAAACGTCTGGCTGACGTTGTTTGAGTCTCAAATCCTACGAGCGGAGTGGTGACTGAGTAACGCTGTCAGGGCGTCTGTGGGATGTCTCGCTCACCCAAGGTTGTTGACCTGTGTCACTCAATCACTTGACTGAGCCACACGGGGGCGTGGACTACCCGTCCAGTGAAGACGGTTCGGGTGTTGCTTGACGTCTGACCACCACGACCATCCGCCCCATCAATCCGAGACCCGCCATGTGGCTATCACACCCGGAACCGGCTTTGAAGTTCCGGTACAGGCGACCACCGGTTGTCGAGCGGTTGTTGATAAGCCATGGCCCTGGTTCGGGATTTAGGAAGCCTTGCTCGGGCAGTGCTTCTTGAACCTTGACTACCTGGATAGTTGGCCATCGCCTTTAATGGCGCAGTCCACCTCGCTCCTTCAGGAGCGCTTCCATCGGTTTATTCGCAAGTCAAGCCGGAGGAGCTGAAACCGCGGCGCACTCTGGCCGTTCGTGGGGTGTGGATATGTCGAATCATTGTCAACGAGTCACCGCTTCTTCGCCCATCTTCACGACGGCCTTCCTTCTTTCTGTCTGCAATGGTCTTTGAAGTTCCCTGCTTGCCAGTTTCGCCAGGTGGAATGCGTACATAAACACCTGTACGAGTGGCTACCTTGAGCACGGAACTCAAACCCATTTAGGGGCATGGTTTGGTGCTCACGGTGCCTGGATTATGGTCACCATGGTCTTTCTGTCAGCATAGTGATCCAATGGGCCACCAATTACCACTCCGATAGCATCAGTGTTGCCTCTGTGCTGGCAGCAGATACCAAGGGCAACCCAGTCCATCGAAGCACAACAAGGACCTCTGGGATCGAATATTGCTACGTGGCATAGCTTCCTGCCTCACAATCCCCTTGGACGAATTGCCTCACTCTTCGCCCGATGGAATGAGTTTGTACTGTTGATTGAGGCAACTGAGTTGGTGGATCACACGGTATGTCTCCCGAGGCTTAGTATATCCTGGGGCCTTTGATGTAGCCCCTGTGAGAGCCGACAGGAACTCTTGCTGCTGGTGCTGATGCAGAGGTACGGGCAAGGCCGAAAGCTAAGTATCAGGATTGCAGATCGATGCGTCTGTCGGCTGGAGGGAGACACATATTCTCAGATGTATGTGTGGCTGGCTTGTGCCACAAACCGCTTCTTTTTGCGAACTGACGATAACATAAGATTGTCCGCAGTCACGTCCTGGTTGTGGCCAGGGAAGATATCACATACCTTACATCTAAGCTTTGTGTATAACGGCTAGATAACATTCAGCGTTTTCGTCAGCAGTCAACTTGTTCCTAGGGATCAGAGACGTATGCGAGGCCCTTCTGGATGAAGGAAAGCGACAACTTCGTCTTGTCAAGGACTAGAGGCAATGTGGGCGTGTACCGATAGTCATACGCAGTTCGTAGAGTATAAGTCACAAGATATGTTGCAGCCGAAGGTACCCCCGACAAGCTATTGAATGCAGCTCATCAGCGAGTATGGTGAGGGAAGACGCAGCTGCAACGCGTGCTTCTCGGCTTCCAGCTCGGGTGTCGGCCGAGATTGGTAACACATCGGTGTAAGTCCATTGGCCAATGCGTGTTAATGTGGCCCCACATCTAGAGCTTCAGTTCCATAAGCCGCAGCAAAGCGACCCAACGACGTGGCGGCTTTGTTTGAACAGCAGCAGCTCGCAGCTCGGCTTGACGATGGGATGAGGGGCCGGCTTCGGGGATCCAATGGGCCATCGATTGCGATTCCGATAACGTCAGCGTTGCCTCTGGGCTGGTAGCCATTCTGGGGAAATAAATACGCATCGCGCCCGCAACTTGCTGAACCGTTTGGCTCGATCACTTGCCGAAAATGACATCACGGCACTTCCGTCCACTTTCGCTGCATTCCAGCCTCACGCGGATCGCTTCTCTCGCCAGTACATCGAGGATAACGCTGTTGCCGCGTACTGCCAACATGTCGACATTCGCGGCCTTCAAGGTGCCCAAAGTGGCCAACGAGCCCAACGTATGCTCCCCTATCATTATCACCGCCACGGGCTGTAGTGACTAACGCCAGACCTACCTCCCAGCATACCTACTCCAAGGGATCACAGCAGAGAGCAGGCTTAACTGCAGCAGTAGAGACACTCCAGAAGAAGGGCGCGTTGGAGGTACCCCTTATCATCGGCGGGAAAGAAGTAAGTTGCGTCAAAAGCAGGGACCTAGGCTGGTTAGCTTGCTAACCGTTGCGACGTGAAACCACCAGGTCTGGACGTCGTCTACAGGCACGCAGGTAAACCCTGCCGACCACAAGACGCCCGTTGCGACGTACGCACAGGCGACGCCCCAGGACGTCAACCATGCCATCGAGGCTGCCCTGGCTGCGAAGGCTGATTGGGAGTCGTTACCCTTCACAGACCGAGCGGCCATCTTCCTCAAGGCGGCAGACTTGATCAGTGGCAAGTACCGCTACGACATCATGGCTGCCACCATGTTAGGGCAAGGGAAGAATGCCTGGCAGGCTGAGATCGATGCTGCAGCCGAGTTATGCGATTTTCTGCGCTTCAACGTACAGTTCGCCGAGGAGATGTATGCCCAGCAGCCCGCCCACAACTCGCCCGGCGTGTGGAACCGCGTTGAGTACCGTGCCCTCGAGGGCTTCGTGTATGCCATCAGCCCCTTCAACTTCACCGCCATTGCTGGCAATCTCCCCGGACTGCCTGCGCTCTTGGGCAACGTTGTAGTTTGGAAGCCCAGCGACTATTCCATCGCAAGCAACTGGCTGCTCTACAACATCCTGGTCGAGGCCGGCCTACCCAAAAACGTCATCCAATTTTTACCCGGGAATCCGGAGGAGGTGACAAGGGAAGTTTTAGCCCATCGAAAATTTGCCGCGCTGCACTACACAGGCAGCACAGCTGTCTTCCGCAAACTGTACGGCCAGATCGGCACGGGTATTGCCGAGGGTCGGTACCAGTCATATCCTCGGATCGTGGGTGAGACTGGGGGGAAGAACTTCCACCTCATCCACTCGTCCGCCGATGTGGAGAACGCGGCGTTGCAGACCGTCCGCGGGGCTTTCGAATACCAGGGCCAGAAGTGCAGTGCCACTTCGAGGGTGTATGTGCCAGCGTCGATCTGGCCCGAGTTCAAGTCCCGCCTGGTGGAGGAAACGAAAAAGTTAGCCGTTGGAAACCCAGTCGACAACAAGAACTTCGTGGGGCCTGTCATCCACGCCGCCTCGTTCAAGAAGCTTGCGACGGCCATAGATGATGCCAAGAGCGACAGCGATCTGGAGCTGCTTACAGGAGGGGCGTACGACGACTCGCAAGGCTACATGATACAGCCCACCATCTACCAGTCACGGACGCCTGACCACAAGCTCCTCTCAACCGAGCTGTTCGGGCCTGTCCTGACCACATATGTCTACGATGACACCAAGGACCCGGTCGGGGCCTTCGAATCGGTCTGCCAGCTGGTAGATAGCACATCCGAATACGCACTAACCGGATCTATCTTTGCGACGGACCGGGCAGCCGTCCGGTTCGCGGAGGAAAAGCTCCGCAACTCAGCTGGCAACTTCTATGTCAACTGCAAGAGCACCGGCGCAGTGGTCGGCCAGCAGCCTTTTGGCGGCAGTAGGGCGAGCGGCACCAATGATAAGGCGGGAAGTATCAATATCATCGGCAGGTTCGTCAGCATGAGGAGCATCAAGGAGGAGTTCAACGCTCTGGATCGGGTGGAATACCCGAGCAATGAGGTTTGAGAGGATAGTTGAGCAATAGTGGGAAATGAGAAATGAATTGTCACGAACGCGAAGTATTCACCGGCTGCCCAGCGCGTCTTGGCATGATGTGTCCGGCAAGGTGGTTCTCGCGGAAGCATGTGACTTGAGAATGATCACGGCAAATAGGTAGTGAATAAAGACACGATACGCGTGCTTGGCAACCTGGTGTTTTGCTGGTCAGAGGATTGGAACGTGCGACCCAACTACGCGGAAATGCAGCTGGTCCATAGCGTGCGGATATGATTGGCTGGGGACCCTGCTGCTAGCGTCGGCATCGTGAACGACACCCGTGGGAGCATTTTGATGCTTCACTCTGCCTGCTCGCGACGAGGAAAACACGGGATACCCAAAGCATCAAGGGAAAGCCTGCATTGGGTGCATGGCCGCTGCGGCCGCTGCCCACGGCCTTGCCCGCACCCGGAAGCTGCCTCACTGATCAGAGCCATGCTCCGACATTGGCTCGTTGCGAGATGTTCCAAGGGTCTCGGGCCCGTCCAATCAGAGAGAGACCTGGCACCCCGTGCCTTCTTCTTGGAAGCTGCGCACGCGACTGCCTCTGAGTCTGCCATGCCCTCTTGTCTCCTACAGATTAGCCAGGACGTCTCTTGAGGTTCTGCTCACCGACGGGCACGTCGCCAGTCCATCCATCCATCCATCTTACCCTCGCCCGTGCCCTCGAGTTCACCAACACCACGATGCCCACCTTCCCAATCCCCGATCTCTCGTTCTCCGACGACGTTTTTATCTAGTTCCACATTCACATTTCGTCCAGAGGCGTCTTATGGCCGCCTTGTCTTGCCTTTGAAGCCGCGTCGGGCTCCCCCCTCGTCACCCAGTTGCATTACGCCCCTCTGACTGATTACTCTCCCCCGAGATACTATTACGACCGGGAATACTTTCATCCCAACCTATAAGGATGCCTCGAACAACCTCGTTGCCGACGCCGGCATCGTCGACCGACATGAAAGGCCGGGATGGCTCCCATCTTGCCTCACTCCAGCTGGCTTTCGAGCTGCCACCCCCCGCGGTAACCGACGACGCCACCGGGCAGAGCTCCAAGTCTGCCTCGTTCCCAACACAAGCAAGCGAGACGGTCAAGAGCCGCAAACGACCGTCCGCCACGGCTCAGGGCCCTCCGAAGGACCAGTTCAACCTCCCACCACCGCCGACACGATCTCGCAAGATCATACAGATGAAGCCGCGTGAGGAACAAACCTCACAGACCCTGACGACCAGCGCCAAGGCAACCGCTTCCTCCAAGACCAGCACTTCCGCTGTTTCGTCGACGTCAACGGCAGTAGCTGGGGCCAAAAGGAAACAGCCCTCGGCGACGAGCGTTGCCGGGAGAAAGATCGCGAGGAAAACGGCACACAGTCTTATTGAACGTCGCAGGAGATCTAAGATGAACGAGGAATTTGGTGTGCTAAAAGGCCTTATTCCTGCCTGCAGCGGGGAGATGCACAAACTCGCTATTCTTCAGGTCAGTACTTGTGCTTCGATTTCATTCTGCTTTATGCCCGATAGATAAACCTTGGGTTTTGTGGCGGGTTGTCACTGGTCCCTGTCGCGAATGCCCTTGCCACGACCGGACCTCGGTTCCGTCAAAGCTGACATGAACGGTTGCTTAGGCATCCATTGAATATGTAAGATATTTAGAGGATTGTATCGAAAAGCTGAAGGAGCAGGCTCCGCAAGCGGGAGCTCCGCGGCTGCCGTCGCCTGCCGGGGGGGAACCATACAACCCAAATCGTAACTTTGTGTTCTCTGGCGGGGGGCTTTCGCCTGACGTGGAGATGACCAGCTCGTCCGTCGAAGCGTCTCCGGCAATAACGCCGAACGCCAGCCGCTTCCAGCCGCCGTCAATGTCACCGGCTCTACTTCCCGAGCAAGCTATGCACAATCATGACTCGTCCTCGTCCGTTTCGAGACACCAGAGTTTCAGCACGTCGGCGACGACATCGCCAGCTTTTGGCCCACAGGCGTATAGCTACCCGCAGAGCGCTCATTCCGCCTCGGGCTCTGCTCTAACAAGCCCAGCCCTCCCCCCTCTGAGGGACCTTGACCAGGAAGCCACGGCTGCGCTTCTGATGCTGAACCAGACGGACAGGCGGGCCCCCGGAGCGTCGGCAGCAAGGGGGATGAGTGTAAGGGACTTGCTAAGTGCCTGAGCGCTACGTACACAGGTCTCTCTAGGCTATAGAGAATGAGATCCACAGTGCTGTCCTTCTCTCAACGGTGCTTCAGAGTCATACAGAGGCTGAATAATACTCCTTGGCTTCCAACTCCACCCATCATGCTCTGTCTCATTTACTTTGATATCTGTCGCAGGGATCGCCGTTTGGCAGATTGATGGCACGAGATGCACGGGCGTTGGCTACTTTTCGAGAAAATCACACTTGTGCGGGTGTTGCGTGTTGGAGACTAAAACGAGCAAAACAGTCGGTTTCTAGTGAAATGGCTTCATCGAGCAGTGGCAATTGGCGGGTGCGGGTTTCAAGCAGACAGCCAGTGGTACGATTTAAGCTTCACCACCGACTGTTGCCGCTCGCCATGGGTCTACAGCCCCTGTCCACCCCTGCCCACCCCTGCCGGCCCCCACGTGACACCCCTGAGATCAAACAACAACCACGAAGCTGGAATAATTGAACGTACGATGGTATTGGCAGGATGGCGTCGGGCCAGGGCAAGGCTAGGTGTGGGAAGGTAAATGGTGTATATAATAGGCACTTATACACCCGTTTCTGACGGGTTTTCACTCTCCCAAGCACCAGTCAGCATCTCCCAACTCTTCAGTGTAGAATTCAGCCCCGTCGACTCTGGATAGTCTGACATTTTCTTCATTTACTTACCGCCGGTGTGGATCCCAAGCGGACAACCTATCTCTGTGCCTTTCCTCGCTTTCCCAACAGCCGGTCTCGGGAAAGCGTGCACCACATATCTCCTCTTCCTTCGGCGTACTCTACTCCGCGGACTCTACCGCTCTTCCCATATCCAGGGCCTGATCTTCGACAACGCATCCTCCCTGTCAAGCCGCTCAATCTTCCACGGAGGGCGAATAAGAGCAACACCACACCTACTTCCCCAGAAAAGAAGCACCCCCGTGCCGTATTTTCGTCAGCAACAAAGCCACGGCCCCTTCGTCTCGTCCAGGAATCGCTCAACCGCAAGCGTAGGCCGCCTGTCTTCTTTGCGCAGTCCGGCCATTCCGTGGTCCAATCGGTAACCTGCATCACTATCCATCAGAAGTCACCGCCGCCCTCATCAATGGCTTCCAACCCTGCTATGCCAAAGGTTGCTCCCATGCCCAGCCTTCCAAGCGGGCCCCGTCTCGACAGCATGTCGCCGCCGCAGAATAAAGATCAACTCCTCGCTGACCTTCGGCGCCAGGTAAACAATCCGGCTTTCCCCCCCCCCTTTTCTTTGTGGTATCATGCTCCGACAGAGGTACCGCCCCAAAAGTAGTGTCCTTGTTTTTCTGAATCGC
>Ga0247770_1002252_pt1 | contig 11213 bp, 15 predicted proteins | sample UWRJL136409B6_FD_179943 | JGI IMG/M metagenome (GOLD analysis project Ga0247770, IMG submission 179943) | Plant litter microbial communities from Arlington Agricultural Research Station in Wisconsin, United States - UWRJ-L136-409B-6 | ecosystem: Environmental > Terrestrial > Plant litter >... | reverse complement strand
CTGGTAGAGGGGGGGCGGGGGGAGGGGGTATGGGGGTGGAGGAACTGGGTCGTGCACCAAGTCGCGCAATTCCGGGCAATCGCTCGTGAACCTAGAATTTTTAGTGGTAGAACTTACCAGTCAAAACACAGTATTTTGAGACATTAAGAACGCCCGGAACAGCGGACACCAATACGAATCGTCGCTCAAGACACGCATTGACGCGATAAGGCGATGGCGGCAAGCCACTGCACAAAGTGACCGCCCTACGATTCGACCATCTCTTACAGCTGCTCTTCCAAGCGGACCTTGTGAAAAAAAAACCAAGGCACTGCCCCATGTTGCACCCCCACACGTTCTCAGGGTCCTTAGGACACGGCCAATTGCCACTCCTCCCTTCAATGGCCTCTGGCATGCACTGAAGCCCATCCTCCATATACAGGCATCCGGAGCTATGGATTATGTCACGGTAGCCACTATCCTAGAACCATTTTTCCAAGGCATCGGAACAGTGTTGGGAGAAGAACCGCACAGGTCGGAAGGGGTCGGGGTTGGCGGGGGAAAGTGGCGACGGAGTGAGGGACCTTTGGCTTTTGTCGCTTTGCCTTTTCCCTAAGAGGGTACAGTCCTGCGGAATGCCTTTCCGGTCTTGAGCGTGCGGGATGATGCGGATCATGTACTCGATCGAGATGATCATGGCACAGGTCAACAACAGCAAGGAAGCCAAAACGGCCATTGAAGTGTGCATGTCTTGAAAACCGATCGATCATTGGCTTTGTTCCAGCGGTTCTGGTGGTGACATTCGGCTTTCCATGCCTCGTTTTCGCACGCATCAAATTCCAATCATGCAGAGCACCAGGGCTTCAAAACTTCTCGTCGGCCTCTATGCATGCCAAGAGCCGAGGGGAAGGAAGAGCGGCCGGTACTGAGACTCGCCACCTGGGCGCAGCCTATTGCCGCGCACCGAGAAATTACCTGGTATTCAACAATGCATGACATGGCTTTCTTTTGCAGAAATAAGAGCTACCCAACCAATTCACCTGACAGGGGTGGAAAATGTGTTGCGTCACCAGCACGTGGCCGGCTTGCCCGGGAGTATGGATATCTTACTGTACCTGCATCTAAACTCTGTACCTGTGTTCCATGGAGAGATCCATGTCTGGGGACGATTTGCCCTTGAGCAAGGCTCTTTGCATCTGGGCCATTCCGAACAGTAATCCAGCATCCCTTGTTTCGCAAGCATCCTAGATGCCTGTGTGATGAAAACAGATAGCTAGCCTAAGTTCGTCAGGTTCCAGACCAAGTAGCGATAATGTCTGCTTACAGAGCATCATTCCGATCCATCAATATCAGGCCTGGCACAGCATCAGCAAAGTCCGAGATTCGCATGCGAGATCTCACTCCCAGGGATCATCATCTTTCGCGTTCGGATGGGCGGATTTGAGGGGACATTCCGTTCCACGTGGCTTCTACAGTGGGCCATGACTAAATCTGCCTACTGAGTCCGAGCTGTGCGGTAGAAAACGGCCGACCCCTTTCTCGAAATCAATGCGGACTGGCCTCCACCCCTGAAAGATGTGGGTGGAACCATAGTTGCCGCACACTAAACCCTGTCGCTGAAGGTCTATGCTCCAATTAGATTACAGGGGGTTCATACCCGTCACCCAAGGGCAAAATTTCTAGAACTCGGAGGATTCCCAGTGGCGTAGGCACCTTGTCAGGTCTCTCCTCAAAGGATTCATCCATCGGGCCTTTTCAACGCGTGGCACGGAGCAGTCGGTTTCCCATGGCATAGCCTCGCATTTGATAAGGCTTAAGCAAGGTTTGCTTTATCAAGTGCCATTAATATTGCTAGAGTCAAGTATAAAGTGCCTTGGATAAGTCTCTCTATCTTAAGATGAATGCAGCAAAAACCTCAATTCATTGCTAACATCTATTCTCAAATTCCTGTCTATTCAAAATGAAGACATCCCAGCTTTCTTCTGTTGCCCTGTTCGCCAGCTTTGGCATGGCCCAAGTCAAGGTGCCTCCTGAATTCAAGCCCGGCTCCAATCTGAAATGGCAGATTGAAATCCAAAACACCATCGACACCTCAAAGCCTCTTGTTCCGTCCGTTACAGTCTGGGACATTGACCTCTACCACGCAGCCCGCAACCCCGATGTTATCCCATACCTTCGTGTTAGTCTCTTTTAACGAAGGCCCAAAACTTTTTCTAAATGTTTGATAGAACCAAAGCCCTGGCAACATCACCGTTATTTGCTACTTCAACGCCGGCCTCGTGCAGACTAGCGACTGCGACTATAGCAGCACGTGGGACACACCTGCATATCGCGGTCTTCTCGGCCGACAGTGGCCTGAGTTTCCCGACGAGCGATGGGTCAACATTAAGAATGGAACTTCGCACGAACTTATCAAGCGCCGTATCGCCCTGGCTAACAGAATCGGGTGCGACGCCGTTGACCCCGATAACATCGACGGGTACGGCGTTGACTCTGACACTGAGCTTCCCGACAATGAGAAGGTGCCCTTTCCCCCCCCCCCCCCCTTCCCTCTCCTAATGTTGATCTAAATGTATCCCAGACTGGCTGGAATCTCGTTCAAGAAGACGACATCAAGTTCATGAAGAACCTCTCGACCTACGCCCACTCGCTCACCACCCTACGGGGATATACCATGCTCATCGGCCAGAAGAACGCCCCTGAGCTCGCTTCGGCTTTGCTTCAGTACGTCGACTTCGCAGTGCTCGAAGACTGCAAGTCCCTCTTCGACAACAAACCTGAGAATGCCTTCTGTTCCGAGTTTCAGTCCTTCATCACCGGAGGAAACCAGAAGCCGGTTCTCAGCATCGAGTACCCTACTTCCTTGGAGAATGGGAAGGGCACTGGGAATTGTCGGAGTACTGGTGCAAATGACGCGCAGTACAAGGCTAGTTGTGATACGACGAAGGGGAATGCGGGATTCACCACAGTGCTGAAGATCAAGGAGGGCAAGGGGGAGTTGAATGGGTGCACGCAGTATTGCGATGCGGGTGTAGGTAAGGGGGTTGTGGTTACGGCTACGAATTCAGCAAAGGACGGTTTGGCTTGCCCGGCTGGTAGCACGTAGTCTGCGTGTTAGAACCTGTAACAGGGAGTTGCAAACAAAAAATGGTCCGGCTGTAGGTATTGGTGGATGGGAAGTGTATCGTTTTGCTCACCGATGTCGCTCATTTTTGCCCCCTTGGCTTTGTTCACCTCTTACTCTGTCTGTTCCTCATTTTTCTTATTCATTTCAGCCAACGGTAGATAGATACAGATGTCGCTCACGCTATAGACGTACCTCGATTACATGCATTCATGTTGACGACACGTCTCGCCATGTGACAGTTGGGAGCGGTAGCGGTATCGGTGGCACGGAGTCTGCAAAAAAAGAAAAAAAAAAAGAACGGAACTAGATAGAAATCGACTAAAGTCCACTCACCACCGGCGCACCCACCCACTTCATCCCGTTTCTCAGACCCCCATACCACCTCTTACCCACCAAGCACAATAGCGCCCCACCTGAAAAACAACCCCCCCAACCCACCCAGCAATACCAGAAAGCTCGAGCAGCCAGGCTGCCGCACCCACCGGTACACTCCGTCTTTCATCAACCCATTTGGCTCCGTCAGGATATATGTAAAATTGGTCCCCATCACTACATCACTCGCTGCGCTGAGTGGGACAGTCACGAGCAGAATAGCTGCCAGCGGGATAATCGTTGGGGCCGACCAGGTGATGAGTTCGCATTGAGGCCGTTAGCTTTGCCATGGCGCAGGAAGGAGGAAGATATATTAAAGGAGGGAGGACGGTATATTAGGGTAGAAGAGCGCGAGGAGGGCGTGGTGGAACGCGGGGAGGAAGACGGGGTAGAAGAGGATTGCGGAGGCGTTGGGACAGCCGAGACCCCATTCGCGGAGGAGATCGCGCGAGGGGGTGGAGGAGGAGGGGGAGGTGGATAGGTTAGGGGGGAGCGTAACAGGTAGGAGAGGGCGGCAATGAAGATGGTAAGGGAGAGGAAGGCTTAAGAGGGGGTGGGCATTGTGGGCGTCTATGGGCTGGTACGTGACACTAAGGCGGCGGGTATAAGAGGACGATGATGGTAAGATCTAGCTTAATAGCTCAAAATTTATAGGAAGTGGTGAGAGAAAGAGATGAGAAGAACTTTGCTGGGGAATCCAAGAAGTGTGGTCCTTTCCCAGAACCAGAGCATACGTGTGGCCGGGACAGGTGCTTGGAGATGCAGAGCGAAGCCAGAAAGGAGTATTCGGATGGGAATCCTGGTGAAGATGTTGGCAGCCACCCTCTAGGGTGATCTCCACGGCCCCGGCTCGGTCTGCACGGAGCTTCCGGAGACCTACGGACCCTCAATCGGATTTCCTTCTTTTTTTTTGGCTGCGGAAAACATCTTGGAGTGCCAAATGCCTCGAAGCCTGCGCAAGACGCGCCGAGAGAAAGTGGGTCCAACCTCTGGATGTCAACAACGCGTTGAACATCAACAAAGAAATGACCGACAAAAAAAGATCTTTGGGACGATTGGAACTGGGATTGAATCCACACCCTCTTGGAACATTGAAACTATAGCGAAGGGAGTTTACCACCCTGCCCGGGCCTATATACCCCTCGCGACAGTTCTGGTCTTCCATGCTTCCCGCCACAGGCGACTCGACCTCTTAGCCCCAGCTCACAGCATGATATATGTCCCATCTCAAGTGACAATACGCGTCAGCGATCACTTGACCGCGTGGAGGAGGATATCCACCACCATACTCTGCACTTGATCCCAGTCCGGTGTTCTTCTTCTTGGGTCGATGGGGGACTTTGGCGTTTGGCATCGAGAACATGCAAGGTCATTCGGCGAGCAGCTTCGACAGAGTGATTGTGGAGGGCACGGTTGAAGCCCCTTGCCCGCTTCGATGTCAACATCACCATACCAAAGCCAGCAAACCAAACTCGACTCCAACAACTTACATCCCCTTCTGAACACTCCGACCCTTGAGACAAACCGGTCCTCCCTGATCAACGCAACAATACTTGATCTGCTCGATCGCCTTGCTGTTCCAACCCGGCACGTCACACCGATCAGTCTGCTCGCGGCACAACGCCCACATGTGCAGTTTTCCGTCCCTCACTCAGATGGGCTTGTCGTTCTCAAAATATACGAGGGTACGATACCACATATCACGGGATGATCGCTGACTGCAGAGTGATCGCATGCGAGCCTGGAGGGTGGCGCGATCACTCTAAAAAATTATGCTAGCCTTCGTTCAGTCTCCTAACCACCATCTATCCCGAGGAATCCTGCCTCACGATCTGTTTTAATTGGTCACACCTAGGTGGCCCCGGGGCAGGCCGTAACTGGACCCTGCAACCAATGGCCGCGCGAATGGCTGTAACGGCAGTGACCCTACAGCGTGATATTTTGTTTCTCAAATGAACAAGGCAAGAGTCAATGATATTGTACAGGCACAAGGAACTAAGGGAATCCAGATGCTCTATCCCCCACGGGGCCCCGCGAAAAGAATGAAGTGATGTGGTGGGGTTGAGTGCCGCTTCAAGGTACGTCACCTGTGCGGCCGAGCTGCCGTTCTTCGCTTCCACTCGTCGATCTGTCCCCTCGTTCCTGGCGGCTCGCAGCGGAATCTGAATATTAATTACACGATGAGTTGGTCATTGAATGTAACCTATTTCTACTTTATTAGGGTAGACACTCGGTAGAAGGCCAGTCGATTGGGGGGGGCTTTCCTCTGGTTTTTCATCACAAACTTCAACAATGGAGATTGACGCCAAAACTGGTCTCCCAGTCAGCCTGGCCCCTATCTCGGCCGTAACTCGCAGGAAGAATGAGTTTCGAGCCTTCGACATCTTTCCCTTCAAGACATGGAAATCCATTCCTTCTCTTTCTACTGCTCTTCTCAACATCTGTGTCAGCTGGCACGCCGCTGGTCGGGGTGGGGGGTCTCCTCCTGACTGCGAAAGTAAGAGGAAGATCTGCGCAGTGGCTTAGTGATACGCGCAGCTTGGTTGAGACTAATGCTAACGGCGAAATAGAATGTCGCTGTGCGCCTAACACTCCTTGGCGTATTTGAGCGAGGTGGAACTCTGATTGGCCCGCGGCGTTATTGGGCGCCGTCTTGGTCGGCCGCCTTGGTCGGCCGCCTCCGCTGACCCGGAAAGCGGCGCTGACTCCTTGACCCAGCCCTGGCCCCGAGCAGCGCAACAAAACACCGAGACGACCGAAGAATGCTACACGTAGGAACCGAGAGGCATAGGGGAGTAAGGAAGGAAGGACCCAAGGTTGTACCCCGTCCTCTGTCGCTGCCGATCTCAATGCAGCCCCCCCGTAGGCCCATACGGCGCATTGCCGAGAAAGAGCTGAGAGGTACTTGGTCTTGATAAACGCAATGCTGAGCAATAGAATCTCAGCATGACGAAACAACATGTGCAGCAAACACCAAGCCCTTCATGATCCCGGTTTAGCCCTCAAGGCTGCTCGAATTAGCCGCCCCATAGATACCTAGATACTATCAAAGCACTACTAGCTAGAGATCGCCGGGACTGGCCTCAACTGCTTAGGCTTTGAATCCTGGTGGCGGCGAAGCCGTCGCGCTAGGAATACATCAGACGGTGTTGATGAAGGAAACGGGGGCACCAAAATACATAGTACCTTCCACTACATGCTTACCCGGATTCAAGGTACCTTGTCGGTTACATAATGAGACGGTGCGTCGCTTGACCGTTTGGATGGATTGTGGATATTGGTCACCCAAGTACAATGCCCAACGAGCACTAACCCCTGGCAGTTGGTACCATGTACGCCTGAACGACTCCACCATCCATACACCTCTCCTGTCCATCGCTATCCCAACATCGTTCCTTCAGGACGGGCAATTTCCGACGAGTAACTGATGGAAACATCAAGAACTGACAGAGACGGGCAAGGCAGACCGTTGGATCCTGTACAACGGCATCTAGATTAGCGACAAGAAAGGGAGGCAAAGAAGTATAAGAAGAGGATCATCTCCCTTTCTCCAAGCCGTTCTTCTCTCACCATCATCACTGCAATCAACACTCATTCCTCAGCATCCTCACATCTTCAACTCTCAAAATCCACCCTACAAGAGCTTCCGGTACTTTTCCCAGCTCCGCCGCCCTCCCATTCCCATAGCTAACACTTCTTCTCATAGCGCCAAACAAACCTCCACCGCAACCATGCAGTTCAAGACCTCATTCATCGCCGCCATCCTAGCCACCCTCTCCTCGACCGCCTTGGCCGCCGACTGCCCCTGCACACGCAACGAGGACGCCGGCCGCTGGAAGGACACCAACCACTCGCCCGCCGCTGTAGTCGGCTTCCTCGTCGACCAGGGTGGCGGCTGCTTCCGCGGCAACGGCCAGGGCAACCTGTGCGTTGGCATGCAGTTCGCCAACGACAACCTCAAGAAGTGCCTTAAGGACTTCGCCACGGAGCAGGAGAGCTACCACGGCGATTGGTTCCTCTGGACCAGCATCTCTTGCAGCTCTGGTGGTGCCAAGGGCCAGATCAGCATGACTCTCTAGGTCACTGACATCGGCATTGGGATGGAGATGGGGAATGATCATCTATCTCGGGAGTCCTGCTACATAAGATAAGCGAGCTGGTATAGTTTGGTGATGCATTCCTGTATCTACATCCCTTTTCTTTCATTATTTGTCTCTTGTTTTCCGATAGAACAATGGCGGTCAAATACCAGCTAGATGCTTGACGTCCTCGACCTGAGCCGTCAGCATGTGGCTTGGTGGGTTTTCGGGTATCTTTGAGTTTGTATTCGGCAAGTGATGTCACGCTTTCTTTCTTCGCATATACTTTTTGACTTTCGAAATGCTTCGACCTCGGTTTCTGCCTCCAGGGCTAAGAGAACCCGAGAGAGAACACAGACAAGCAATACAATCACACAGTTGCAACCCCTTCAAATCCACCCAATCCAAGAGTGCAATGCTTCTGACATCTTGATTGACTATCGCCCACTCTCGATTGCCAGGCTGGGCCTGTTTGGCCCTGCTGCGGCCGTCCGAGGTAGTAATTACCATAGTGGCGAGGATAATGCCCATCATAAAGCCGGTCTCGTCGAAGTTGTAGGAATCGTCGTCGAGAATATCGTATTTGATCTTAATGTTGTGTACAAGGGCAAACCACTCGCGAATAACCTTTGGGATCTTCGCACTTGGCTCGTGCTATCAACAAAGACTGTGCTACTCCGCATCACCACTGCGACATCATCAACATCATCACTCAACCGGCCCACACACTCGGTGCTCTCTAGAGAAGCCAGAGAGCGACAGAACAGACAAGTAATGCAATCACGCAGTTACAACCCCATCAATTCCACCGAATCCAGTATGCCGTGTTTCTGACAGATTCTTATGTCTATTAGGTACACCGAACACGGACGGAAACAAAGCAGAGACGCGCAGGACTTGAAGATCCGTCCATCTGCCAAGTTCTACGACTGTTAGGATTAATAATTGGACGTTCCGACTATTCACTCTTGTCTTCGATCAATTCCAACTTCACAACTTCATCCACAGCCCAAACTAGCTGCATGACAATAGCTGCTTGCATGGCAGACCCTAGAAAGAGGGCCAACTGCGATATCGCCGGACTGTAGACGAAGCAGGCTATTGAGAGAGCCGCTGAGATGACGCCCAGGATAGCCAACACCAGGCTCCACCGAGTGTAAGACTTGCGGATGTGGCGGTGACGAAGGGCAGGCAGGACTGTGACGTATAGCCCCAACAACTGCATCAAGCAGCTTTGGATCGTAGAGAAGCAGTCAGGGCTATCCCATGTTCCCCGCTGCGCCTGCTCTGTGCCGGTTGCCAGCTTGTAGCTATATGCTTGTACTACTGCCGCTGCGATAGTTATAATAAAGGTCAAGGCAACGAGGGTGCTGTTGCTCTGTTGGCGTCCCTCTTGTCAGCACAGTCTAAGGTACATCGCAAGATGGTAAGTCACGTACCACAACCACCCGGACTGCACTGGGTAGAGCCCTTGGGGCTGTGCGAACTTGGTGTGTCAAAATAGACTGCTCCTTGGATATAACCTCAAGTTCTTTGGCTGTCTCGGCTTCCTTTGCGTCGGGAATCTTCCGCCGTTGCCTTAACGTTCTCTCCTCCAGAAGCCCTATTGAAGATTAGAGGGTCGCACCTCGGAGGGCTATACATGTGGGTGTGGCGCTTCACTCACCGGCGTGCCGGTACCAATGTTCCAAGAGTATTTCAGCACTGTTAAGAAACCCATGGAGGACAGTCCTTCTCCTTTCTATGCCCTCTAGTCGCGCTTCTGGGATGGATGGGATCCTTCCGTAGGCTTCGACAAGCTGTGAACCGTGATAATCCAGCGTTGACGCCGCGGTAGTCAGGCGGTCGATGATGAAGTTGAACTTTGCCTCGCTCAGGATATCACCATCGTCGTCCTCATCCCATACCTTGAGCAAATGCCCGAAATATTCCTCCCAGAATCGGATCCCATCCGAATTTTCTAGATGGGCTTCCGGGTCGGTGTAGTTGTATCCGACTGGCCGATCTCCTGCCTCTAACCGGAGGATCTCGTACCTGATGTAGTCGGACCGAAGGACGTGCTCATCGACTACTCTTATCGCCAAGACGACTTTTGTTACTAGCTCCAACAAAGTTTGGGCTACGAGCCATGGCGCCTATTGTGCGTTGTACGGTTGAAACAGCCCGAGAGGAAGACGAGCTAGGAAGATGGGTGCGAGAAATGCAGAATGCGGTGAGATAGGCATTTTGAGGGGAGCTAGCCGCCTGCAAAATGCGGGGCCGTGGGGGGCGCAGCTCGGGTGGGGGCGCAGCTCGGCTGAGCGGGCGATCGTGGGTGCAGGTCAGGGCTCGCGGTCAACCCAGCCACCGCCAAATTATCTCTTTGCTTCCAATTCGCCCCGCGATGGTTACGAGGAAGCTGCTCGGTGATTGAAGGGTTAATCATGGAATTCAGGCTTGGCGCCAAATATCGGGCTTATGGGTTGGTTGAACGAGCTGATGAAGCCATGGAGGTCGTGCGACTCAGCGTCGCTAAAAGCAGCGTGGTCTTCAAGGAGTCAATGCAACGGTTAAAAGGCTTAACTTATGGTAATAACTGAAGAAGTGGAGAGGAGTTTTGCTATAAAAAAGAGGATGTCATAAGGGGAATTTGCGGAGCACGTCGCCACCGGACCCGTGGATAGCCTCGATTTCACCGTTCTCTAGGAGCTGAAACTTGCTGATAAGAAACGGCAGCTAGCCTACATGATCCATCGAGAAACCCCAAACTCCACCACACGCAACCAAGGCTCTCCCGAGCCATGAGCGCTGCAGAACACCAAACACTGCGACCCGATCAGCTCCTCCGTACTACTTGGAATAAGGATGAAAATACTTACCATTTCGTGGAGCGGACGTAGGAAAACTTAAAAACTCGTAGAGGTTCCTGACGGGGCTGATTCCTCCCACGGCTGGCGAAGCGGGGAATATTTTCTGCGTCATGGAATTCAGCAGGAGATGGCAGTGATTGTCCATTTTGGTTTTCGAGAGCACCTGAACTCAGTTTTGGAACGCGACAAGCCTTGCACCAGATCAATGAACAGCTCGACACTTGCCGCAGAACCCATTCAAAGTGTAGAGTCACTGACCTGGACTCCCGAGAACCACCTAAACGACTTCCCAAACTCAACAGAAGAAATGCAAAACCCCCCACGATCCGCTCGAAATGTTCCCACCAACCACCCAAAGCCTATTTTTCAAGGAGATACATCTATTTCGGCCTCTATTCAGTTACCTTAGCCTGTCCCACCACCACCGTCGACCTCTCCGGCTTCGCCCCCGACCTCAGCAAAACAATCTTCCGCTGGCGCCGCAAGGAACTCGTTTCCTTGAGGCGCCAAGAGTTCTGGAGCGTAGTGGCCGAAAAATACTCGGCTCGCAAGCTCACAGTACCCTCCGACAAGCTCGTTACCCTCTCGGCCCTGGCCAAGGACGTCGCAAAAGCTTCGGAGGATCCCTAGCCATCGAGTTACCTCGCGGGACTATGGCGCCACAATATCGCCTAAGAGCTACGCTGGGAGGTGATCGACTCTCCCCCGCAGCCCCGGCCACAATCCTACAGAGCGCCTTCTTGGTCGTGGGCTTCCGTAGACGGCGGCGTGCGCCCCGGAGACTCGTCGGGCAGTGAGCCCAAAGAC
>Ga0247770_1002251_pt1 | contig 11220 bp, 7 predicted proteins | sample UWRJL136409B6_FD_179943 | JGI IMG/M metagenome (GOLD analysis project Ga0247770, IMG submission 179943) | Plant litter microbial communities from Arlington Agricultural Research Station in Wisconsin, United States - UWRJ-L136-409B-6 | ecosystem: Environmental > Terrestrial > Plant litter >... | reverse complement strand
GGGAGGCAGGACTGAGATGGGGCGGGTGGTGGGGTGGGGGGGGGGGGGGGGGGGGGGGGGGCGCAACCTTCAGGGCGACCTGCCCTGACCCGGTTGAGAGAGAGGCTCTGATGGGGGTGCGCACCGGGCTTGCCTGGGCTCGCAGGTTTTTTAGGCCCGTTACCTCACCTATCCACCCAATTCAATTCAAGGTTGCTGCAAAACTCCGCACCCAATCCAACCTTGCCTTCACTTGAAGGCGAAGGCCCTATTTCCGACCAGCCTCGCTGTCATTTTTATTTCCTGCCTACTTACCGATGTCGACGTCTGCGAATTACTAGGCGGGGGACCATGAATGGAAGCCTGATCGTTTCCTTCGCATCCTGGTCACGCGCGAGGAATCTCTGATTTTGGGAGTGCCTGCCGGCATCGCAGCCAGAATGGACGACACCGCGAGGCTCGTGTCGGAGCTGCACGACAAGCTTTCAGAGCTCGATGGCAAGGTCGCCGCATACCAGCGCGACATGCTGGCCCAGTTTCACCTGCACATGAACAAGCTGCTATTAATATACCCGGAGAACGTCTCAAACGAGGTCTCACGAGTCATCGCTGCGTCAATGTCCAAGTATCCCGCCCTTAGCCCGACTCGTCGCGACAGCGGTGACCAGTCCCCGCTCTCCGACGATCTCGAAGACGCCGCACGCATCGCCTGGGACGGCAGGAAATCACCGCCGCCAATTCTCTACCACACATCCGGCAAGCCGAAGGAAGGACCCCGAAGCCCGCATCAGCGCGAGAAGGAGTTCCAAGGCTTGTTTACTCCCAGCTACCTGCCGCTCCTCGACAGCAGCTATAACACAATTCATTCACCACCCATTTCGCCGCCACCACAGACTGCGCCCTCTTTTGCGCCTCCCATTTTTGTCGCTGAGAAGGTGGAGGAGCCAACGGCACCAGAGGCAGCCACCGAAGGCGCGGCCTGGCCAGGTCCGGTCAGAAGTTCGACGGACCGGTCTATGTCATCGGTCGAATCCTCGGGAAGCGAGACAAAAGTGTGGAGAAGCGCGCTGAGGCGTTCCTCAAGCTCGACCAAAGGCAGTCCGCGCCGCGTGCGGTTTGATTTTGAAGGCGAGGAAGTGCTTCCGTCAACTTCCCCGGAAGAACCCGTCACGCTTCTTACCCTTGCCGAAGAGGCAGAAACAACTGAGCCCCAGGCGCAGCTCGGTTCCCCAATGCCCAACACGTCAGCCATCGCCGAGGGAGATGAGTCACACCCATACGGCCTTGGAATGTCACTCCTCGATGTAGAAGGAGAAGAGGATTGGCTTCCCAGACCCAGAAAAGTGTCGTCGACCCAGGCGCTGCAGGCTCTTTCTCGCAGTCCACTGGACGCGGGAACGACCTGGACAGTGGTGAACCCAGAGACTGAAGAGGGAATCAAGACAAACGGCGACAAGGATGCGGACGGTGTCCCGAAAGCCGAGGTCCACGAACAGCCACAAACTTTAAGTCCTGTCAAGCTCAAGCCAGAAATCACAATACACCTCCAGGACGCCCCCGTACAAAACCACCGCATCGACGAGCTGCTTGGCTCACCAATCGAAGAACTGGAAGAATACCATAACGAAGACGACGACTCTGAGGAGGAATTCCTGTCAATGAGCACCAAAATTTCCCGGAAGACGCCTTCACCTGTCGCCCAGATGCCCTTCGCAAAAGCCCCCGCGCCCAGCGGCCCAGTCGTAACACCCGCTGCCGGATCTAAGGGTCGCATTCAGCACCAGGTCCGGTCTCTGCCGGCCCCCGCAGCCAACAACAAGATGATCAAGGAAGACGACGCGGACGCGGACGCTGTCTTTGACTTTGATGACGAAGGAGCCAGTGGTGAGGCCGGGAAGTATCTTCCCGACGACGATAATGAGGATGAGACTCCGATCTCGGAGCGCCTTCGTCTCCGGCACAGCCAGGCAGGGAGTGATGCCACGCCGCCGCTAGAGCCGGACGATCGCAGCACCACAACCACGCAGCCTCCTGTTTCGCCATCGGCGGTTTTGTTCGGCGCTTCGGCCGGCTCGTACAGAGGTAACAAACTGCTTGTCAACTCCATTAATAACGCCAAGCTCTACGATGAGATCGCAGGCATGAAAGATGTCCATTTTCTAGTCGGTAGCATCGACGGGAGGACGGGCGTCGACTCGGCTGACGCGGGAAGCTACCGAGCTAGCCTGGCGAGACAGGTAATGGGTGCGCCGAGGTCCTTCACGGAGAGGTTCGCTCTGGAGGAGGCGATGGAGAGACTGAAGGATGACGAGTAAAGCCGGTAGTACTAGGTGCTGCTGCGTATAAATTTTCTTGTGTTTCCCATTTCCCAGCTGTCTCGCCGTTTCTGTCTCACTTTTGTGTGTCCGGGGTCGATATAAGCATACATACACCCCCGGGAGAACCATCTCAGATAATACGAGGAATTAACGGTGGATTCGATGGGACAGAAAAGTGATGTGGTATAATGAACTGGGAGGACGGGTCGGTTCGGGGTATCTCTCAGTGGTTTCAGGAAGGGAATCGGATGAGAGGAAGGAAGGAGGTAACCTGTACCATAGTTGCATCATGATACCAAGCAAACATCCAAGCCTGTTACACAGGACAGGCGAGGCGCCGTGGGGCTAGCGGAATGGCATCGGTATTAAGCGAACATCGGTATGACTGTGATCATGACAAGAGCCTGTTGATATCGAGAATGGCAATTCATGAGAGGAGTGACTATCTCCTTCGAGGGGGGTTGGCTGCTGACTCAGGCTGTCGAGGGTGATTGAGGAAAGAGAAAAGGGGAGAGGACGCGGAGGGAGAGCGATAAAAGGAGGGAAGGATGAGAACACCTTGAGGTTTTATGATATTTTCTGGCCTGAATGTCTTGAAGTTGAGCTGTCAGTTTGTCGATCCTCACTCCCCCACTTGATACAGTCGATAGGTTGGTGGCCTGCCAAGAAGGCGGAGGCCCCACTCCCGGCGATCGATTCGGCGTGGGAGAGGTGCGTGCAGAGGCTGGCCAATCAGCACTAAGAAGCGACTGTGTCAAAGCAGGCCAGGGCCAGGCGCAGCGAGGCGCAAACCAAAACGGTGTCAGCTTGCCGAGGCGAACACCCGATTCATCAATGTATTTGAGGAGCTGGAAATCTGTGCTTTCTTATCTCCTTCCTTCTGCCTGATTGCTGTGTCATTATTGACGGCGCATACCCATAGGAGTACTACCGTTACCATCAACGTCCAATGACCACGCGGGTTTGTCGAGGCTAGGGATTAGCCAACCTTTGCCCCGAAGCGAGGTGTGAAGGGATTGTAACGAAGGGGGGGAAACAACAAAGAGAGAACATACACAGGAGGGACGGCGGTCTACCATATCGCCAATGGCAACAAGAACGGGGAGTTTTTTGGGGGGTCGGGCTCTCTGCCTGCTGGTTGGGTTATTGTGCTTTTACTTGGCCGCGTCCGCCGACGCCTACAAGCCCCTATCCGACAACTTTCTGCGGCTCATGCCCGCGCCGGACGAAGACGACTTTGCGATTCACGGCGGCGAGCTATTGGCGCCCATTCTGATCCCGCGCGTCCCCGGGACGCCCGGACAGGTCAAGACACAGGAGCACTTTGTGTCATTCTTTCAGAAATGGCTGCCAAAGTGGGAGATAACGTGGCAGAACTCGACAGCAAAGACACCCGCCACGGGCGAACGCGAACTGCCGTTTCAGAACCTCATATTCAAGCGGGAGCCACCATGGACGAAACCTGGACAGGCGAACCTGCTCACCCTGGTGGCGCACTACGATAGCAAGATCGAGCCGAAGGGATTCATTGGTGCTACCGACAGCGCGGCGCCGTGTGCCATGCTGCTCTTCGTGGCCCGCGCGGTGGACAAATACATTACGCAGATGCACGACGAGATGGTGAAGCTGAACGAAGGTGGGACACCGGAGATGGACATGGGGATACAGATCCTGTTGCTGGATGGAGAGGAGGCCTTTGTGAGCTGGACCGATACGGACTCGCTGTACGGAGCGCGCGCGCTTGCGGCTGAGTGGGAGAGCACGCCGTTCCAGGCGTTGTCCAACTATCAGAACCCGCTGCGGCAGATCTCGCTGTTTGTGCTGTTGGATCTGCTGGGTTCGGCAAACCCCCAGGTCCCGAGCTATTTCCAGACGACACACTGGGCGTACAAGAAGGTTGCCACAATAGAGGCGCGGTTACGGAAGTTAGGGCTGCTGGAGAGTAACCCGACCCAGCCGTTCCTGCCTGAAACGGGGAAGCTTTCAAACCAGTTTATGCGAGGATGGGTTGGAGACGACCATGTGCCGTTCATGGAGAGGGGGGCGCCGGTGCTGCATATGATTCCCAGCCCCTTCCCGACGGTGTGGCATACCATGCAAGACGACGGGGAGCATCTGGATATTGCGACGGTGAGGGACTGGGCTCGGATCATGACGGCGTTTACGTTGGAATGGCTGGACATGATGGAAGTGGAGCCAGCTGTTTGAACCACCACAAAATATTTCTGTATTGTAAAACTCGATGACATCCCGTTCAATATTTTAGGGGACATGTAGAGTCTTGCAGGGTGTAGGTTGCTCTCAGACGCGATTTCAGGGAGCGTGGGACGGAAGGAAGAAACAGCACTGCTTTGTAACAAACTTCTCGCTGACACCAGTGAGTTGTGAGCTTTATAAGTCCAAGGGGATAAATTCGGGTCCACAAAGGGGTCAGGTCAAGCGCTCCCTACGTTTGTACAAGCTGATCATTGAGCCGGGCTGCATGCTGAGGCGCCTCTTAGTACGAAGGGAGGAGGGGTGGCGGGGCATTTGCAATCCCGCGAACCCCACCCAATCGATTGCCCATGACTTGGGAACCTAAGGCGGCTCCCTCTCATCATCTGTCACCAACCTACCTAGGGATCCCGTCTTGGCTTATACAACGAGACATCTCGCTTCGACTGAACACCGTAACCGTTCTTGCCGCTCTCGGATCGCTACTGCAGTTTGCCGAAACGACCTTTCAGCGACTAGAACACTCCGCGCACGCGGCTACGAGGCGCATATCAATCGGTTGGGGTCAAACAAGGTTGGGCGTTTCTCCCATTTCTTTGCAGAGACTGCATCAGGCATCTCTGCTTCGCTCTCCCAAACACGGCTTCTCACGGGTCTCAGTCGACACCGGCTATCAATACAGAGCGACCGGACAGTCTTCTTGCTACGGTAACGACCATCGGCGACGTTCTATTTGACCGGCAATATACCACTCTCCCACAACCACCACCAACCGCCCACTTCACCATCTTCCCCGCGCCGCCAGTTTCGTCTTCCAGCAACCCCCCGCCTTCAGCTTGCGCGCAAGCTCCGAGAACGACGACAAACGCCGCACCGCGGCACCAGAGAGCAGCTATGGACGGCAAGAGGCATCCAAGTTCCTTCCAGCAGCTGGAGAAGCTCGGCGAGGGAACCTACGCAACAGTGAGTGGTGACGAACGAGTGATTATCTGCTTGGGCATTGCTGACCGGGCTGTTTTTGCTCTTGTCTTAGGTCTTCAAAGGTCGAAATCGCCAGACCGGCGAGCTTGTTGCTCTGAAGGAGATTCATCTCGATTCAGAGGAAGGAACCCCTAGTACGGCCATCCGTGAGATATCCCTTATGAAAGAGTTGAAGCACGACAACATTGTTGCGCTCCACGATGTCATCCATACCGAGAATAAGCTTATGTTGGTATTTGAGTACATGGATGGCGATCTCAAAAAATACATGGACACCCAAGGCGAACGGGGAGCGTTGCGTCCTCCAGTCATCAAGTCGTTCATGTATCAACTTCTGAAGGGCATCGACTTTTGCCACAAGAATAGGGTACTGCACCGCGACTTGAAGCCGCAGAACCTGCTGATCAACGGCAAGGGGCAACTGAAGCTGGGCGACTTCGGCCTTGCCAGGGCATTTGGCATCCCAGTTAACACCTTCAGCAACGAGGTGGTGACTCTCTGGTACCGGGCACCAGATGTCCTATTGGGAAGCAGAACCTACAACACGAGCATCGACATCTGGTCGGCTGGGTGCATCATGGCGGAGATGTTCACTGGGAGACCGCTGTTCCCGGGCACGACCAACGAGGATCAGATTGTTCGCATCTTCCGTATCATGGGAACACCCACCGAGAGGACATGGCCAGGACTTACACAGTATCCCGAGTACAAGACGACCTGGCAGATGTACGCAACGCAGAATCTCGCAAGCATTCTACACCAGATTGATGCTACTGGCATCGATCTCCTGCAGCGGATGTTGCAACTACGGCCAGAACTTCGAATTTCGGCAAGTGAAGCGCTGCAACACCCTTGGTTCAACGACCTCCTCATTCCTCAGCACCCACATCACCAATCACAACAGGCCATGATGCAGCCGCATAGGGGTTACCAACAGCCAGGCCAACCAAGCTATGATGGCTATTAGTCACTAAACCCAAATATGGCCTGGAGCGGCCCGGTTCACTGGTAGATATTCCACCTCAGACTCGAGACTGGTGGAGCTGCGACAACTGCAGGGGTCAACATTGGCAGTCGGTAGATACGGCGAGTCTGGAAGCCATGGACTTCAGTCCCCGAATATCCAGCCCAAGAAAGGCTTGGTGGGGCCCGTTACCGTTGTGTTGAAGGGGATACGAGTACCCGTACCCGAGGTTGCCGTCATGAGCAAAGGTCACCGTCAAGTAACTGTTAGTCAGGATTGAAACGACGCCAATCCACATTATTGCGGCCAAACAGTGGTCTTCTGGAAGAGTAAGAGACGGAAAGGCTGGAGGCTCTCGATTGAACTGCGGGGACAGGCAGCATCGCGGTCGGCGTGGAGTCACAAATATTTGGATTAGCCTAGCCAGGTGGCAAATGAGCGTAATCGCGTCGTTCCCGCTCACTAGGCGATAGATATCTTTTGTTTCTTTTGTTCTGCGTTTCGCATGTGCCAAACAGGAACTGGGTTTTTACTGGTAATTTACAGCGTATTTCTGGTTTCTAGGCTGTGGGTGAAGCGAAGCGCAAATGGGCGACAGGGAATATACCCATATTCAACCTTGATCTTGACTGCATAGCAATCAATCCAACGTGGAATCACAGATTTTGCCAATAATCTGTTGTCATATCGTGGAAAATGCGTGGTTCCTTCTCAGCGAGGATTGCTTTGAGAATGCAAGCAATGTTCTTCTTCAAGGCTGGCTCCGCCGAAGCTCTTGTCAGATTGCAAGGGTCAGTCCGGGGAAATTCATTTAATGGGGTACCCCGCTAAAGAACTATCGATAACCTTATTTCCTCCTCCGTGAGGTAGGTTGGCGCATTCCATGTTCAATCAAGCTGCTCAACCTTCCCAAAGAAACTGCCACTTCTGCCTTTCGCAACCTACGAATAATTTTCGACTGCAGGACATGGCCACACCTCCTCCGCATCTCATCGCTTTCCGGCCTGGCATGAGAAACAATTAAATTGATAAACCGACGTCATCTCGGCGATGGCCACGATGGAATCGCGCAAAGGTACGTCGGTCGCAGCCCACGCGCCTGCAGCTCCACAAATCTGCACCGCACCGCGCCGAATACCAACTGACATATTCGGTCACAGATGAAGAGGCAACCACTATCAAAGTGGCCTCGGCCAAGAATCCGTCAAAGTCTCAATCCAACGGTACCATAAAGCTGAAGAAGGCCGCGCCGAAGCTCAGCAAGCCTGGCGCATGGAAGGAAGCTAGCGTTCTTGACGGTTAGTGACTGCGCATTCATGCGCATCGTATCTTCTTCGTGTAAACATTTGCTGACGCAGTAGTAGCCGAGGAAAAGAAGAAATCTACCAAAGACAAAGACGGCTCCATCATCGCCGCCTCTTCCCCCAGCCCCGTCATCAACCAGCTCGAAGATACAAGCCGCGAGACCTTCACCAGCGGACGCCCCCTCGACGATGTACCAGACCTGCAGCAGTGCAAGCACTGTAAGAAAGGGATTCTCGCCACTGCCGCCAAGGAACATATAGCTCAGTGTCTACGCATCAAGAAGGAGAAAGCGCAGCGCAAAAAAGAGGCTCGCGAGGCTCGTGAGCGTGCGAAGGAGGCAGCCCGTGAAGAGGAAGCGCGCAAGGCCGACGGCGACGCCGATGCCCGAGGAGAAGACGACAGCGACGCCGACGAGGACATAGAGAGGAAGGGGCTGAATGCAGGCAAGACGACCAAAAAGGCCGCAGGCAAGAAAACGGATAGCGCCGTCAGCGGCAAGAAGAGGAAAGCCGAGGGCGAGCTCGATAAGGGCAAGGCAAAGAAAAAGAAGGATGAGCCGAAGCCAAAGGCTGCCAAGCCAAAAGGACCCGTCGACGTCGAGCGGCAATGTGGTGTCACACTTCCGAACGGACAGCCTTGTGCAAGATCCTTGACGTGCAAGAGCCACAGCATGGGAGCTAAGCGATCTGTTCCAGGAAGGTCACTGCCTTACGATATGCTGCTGGCAGCCTACCAGAAGAAAAACCAGGCCAAGCAGCAAAAAGCTGCGATCGATGCCAACGCACCGCTGGAGGAGGAGGATGACGCCAACGCCGGGAACGTGGATAGTGATGAAGAGACAGCTGCCGTGATGGGCGCCCTCGCACACTGGAACCCACAACCGGTTGTTCCACAGCCCATATTTGGACCGATTAAGCGTCAGTACCAGCTAGCACGGCTTCACGAACAACTCCAGATGACGACGAACGGCGGTCGCGTTAATATCTTCAAGGTTGTGGGCTTAGGCGCCCAGCGGGTCCCAGAAAACCACTCTACTGTGCTTGACAACGAAGACGCGCTGGGAGAACCCGATCCAGCCATGATGGGGGCTTTCTCACGACGATCTTCGTCCACTTTCAGCCTCTCAGGACCGCCGCCGCCGCGGAGGCCATCGGTGACAAGCCGAGCTTAGGACGCTCGACTTCATGAACCATCATCGCCCAATGGCCTGGCAGAGGATGACAGCGTACCAGAGAAACAACTCAAGAAGGAGGCTGATGACGTCTCCGAGACCCCCATTGCCCCGACCAAGGAATCCGTGGCGCCAAAGAAACGACGCAAGAAGGACATCGATGACGTCTCCGAACCGAAGCAGCCGAAGCAGCCCAAGCGTCGTAAAACAGATGCTAAAAAAGATGCCAACAAGGATGCTCAAGAGGATGCTGTCGATAAACCCGAGCGGAAGGTGCCGAAGTGGAAGAAGGCAGACAACAAAGCAGAGAAGCAGACTGGTTCTTCACCATTGCCGACACCTAAGCTTACCTCAAAGACCACGGCTCGGCGGAAGAAGGTGGATACCGTTGTAGAAAAACAGGCCGACTCCTCCCTGTTGCTGACGACTTCAAAGCCAATCTCAAAGGTAGCTGCTCGGCCTAACATTTTCGCGAACCCCCAGCCTCTGCAAACATCGCGGCAAACAAAACAATCATATCCCTCTCCCGCCATGAGTCGAGAGGGTGAGCCTGCCATGTTGAAGCTTCCGACTTCAAGAGAGCCGATGGATGTTAGCCAAAAACTCCAAGATAGTGTTCATTCGTCTGCAGAACGGGTTGCGCACCCGCTGCCTGACATAAGTGACGATGTGATCCACGTGAAGCGGGCCCGTCCATTGGACTCGCTGCCTTCACCATCTCTTCGCGGTGCACCTCATCCGTCATCCAGTGTTCATCTAGCGATGGCTGTTGAGAATGGCCTCCATCACGGATCTCATCCCGTATCTGCGCGAGAGAACTCACAGCATACGGCAAGCACGGCGTCCTCGGAGAGACCTATATTACACGAGGCATCTCGATTGTTGCCAAGTGATAGCCCCTATCACATTCCTCACCAAACGCCAAACAACGACCAACGTCCGTCGTCAAGGGGCCCCGTATTGCCGGTGGCGCATGTTTCGGATGTGTTCAAGCCCGAGCCAACTCCTAAGAATTTGGACAACGGACCCGAGAGAAGCCTAGGCTTTGTTCCTCGTGTTGCATCGAACTGGCCACCACGACCGCTTCCAGAAGCTCACCCACTACCGCAACAACGGAAATCACAGTCCTCACTGCCAAAAGGCGCACTTCAGCCGCTTGCACGCGAACCGAACCTCCCCGTACTGCCATCAAACGGACGATTGGAGTCAAGTGGCGGCCTGCCGACTATTAATGGGCCTGAACTAGGCTCTTCGCCGCCACATATATCTCAATGGCGGCGTCATCATTCATCCCCGATGCGTGTTCCCCCTCGTCCATCGCCAATGAAACCATCCCAGTCAAATCCAGGACGAAACGCATTCTCATCTCCTTCGGCCACTCAGCCGCTGCGACATCCTCTCCCTCCGCGGCCCGATTTTCTTCCTCCACGACCTTCGGTCCAAAACTCGGTCAAGGTACAGCGTGATGTTCTGCACACACCTTCTCGGCAGGTTACTGCACAAGGGACCCATGGGGCGCAGGGGCCAGAACCGCATTCAGCTCCCTGGCACTTCTATCCAACCGGATTCCCGTCGCATCCAGTCATGAGGTCGCCTGCAGGTCTGATTCTCACACCACCGCAGTATCCTCCAGCCTTTCCAAGCATGGGGATCGCTAGCCCGGCGAACGTATCAGGATGGCCAGTAAATCATATGGCGTGGCCACCGAATGGGCAGAGCATGCGCTATAACCCTCACCCGCAGATGATACTGTCTCAGTCGTCGCCGTCGCCAGCTGGAGGCCCTCCCCCGTGGAGGCAAAATAATCGAGTAGCGTCTTCCACGAGACCACAGCACCATTATGGATTCAATCCTCGTGGCTAGGCGCCTTTGTCGACACAGTTTGACGCTGAGTCGGGTGTCTCGTACATGGCGAATCAGCAGCACGTACCCGAGCATCGGGAAATACCGAGCAGTGTTAGGGTTAGGACGAGATGAATCGGGGGTTTTTGCATCTCTTCACTGCATAGTAGTGCACTATACACGGCGAGACGCCACACAGCGCGGTACCCGAGATCAGCTTATTGGTATCGGTTGGGTCATTGTAGTATCCTCTGGCGTTTTTCTCTACTGATTATCTTCTCTTTCCTTTTTTCCATTTCTGGGACGACTGTTATGTCCCAATATACCTTTGGGAATCTCTGGGTTCGGCGCATAGGCGGCGGCGTTGGCTGGCGTGACGTAGGAAATGCGCTCTGGTATAGGCAGTAGCGTTTGCGGTTTTTTGTTGGGGGGGGGGAGGGGGGTGG
>Ga0247770_1002250_pt1 | contig 11228 bp, 20 predicted proteins | sample UWRJL136409B6_FD_179943 | JGI IMG/M metagenome (GOLD analysis project Ga0247770, IMG submission 179943) | Plant litter microbial communities from Arlington Agricultural Research Station in Wisconsin, United States - UWRJ-L136-409B-6 | ecosystem: Environmental > Terrestrial > Plant litter >... | reverse complement strand
TAACGTAATCCACAGGGTTTCCGGCCACCCTGGCTTTCCGGCCACCGTTGGCCCCACAGAGCAACACCCACTACAAGCCCACTGTAACCGGTGATCTTTCTAGCCATCAACCTTCACGAAACGCTGTAATCAAGGCCAGAAACAGAGGTTTATTTACGCCAAAAAAATTACAAATAAATTCCGCAAAGCCTGCCACCCGTAAGCGCTCACAACTACGCTCATTTTGGGCTAACAGCTAGACCTGAGACCATGCCTAGAGCTAGGCCTGAAATAAAGCCCACTACAACCCCTATAACACCCCCTATATTACAGCTGGTTCAGGTCGGTTCGGTCGGTTCGGTTCGGTACGTTTAGAGCATCGTTTTCGTAAGGTCTGGTGGTTATACCCTGTTAGTAGGAGTGTTTCGGAGCCTTTTTTGCGTGTTGTTGAGGGTGAAGTTATCTTCGGAGGGTCTGGAAAGTGAAAAGAACGAAGATGAGGAGGTTGAAAGAGTGGAAAAGGTGTGAACTCCTCTGGAAAGCAGAAACAGTGGCAAATGACAGTGGCGTGCGCTGCCAGAGCAACTGGTCGCTGTGGCTGCGTATAGTGGCGTTACAGGGGTCCTGAATTGGCCGGAAAGGTGGCCGGGAAGCCTGGGTGGCCGGAAACCCGGTGGATTACGTTATCGCAAGAGCTGGGCCATGTGTGACTGGGCGGAGCACCTGCCCGGGCGCCAGTGCGACGTCGGCCCCGTTGGCAGCCGCGCGGATACATACGCCCGTAAGGCTGGACGAGCAAATACCTTCAAAGCAATTGTTTCATTGCAGTGGCGACACGTCCACGGCGCTGCGAGGAGCGTGTTCACTGCTCGCTTCCTGGGCGAGGCGCCCTTCTCCAACCGAGAGCAACATCGCGGGCGAAATAGACTGACTGGCGCTCGCGTCGTCCGGCCGAAGCGGGGCAACAGCGGGATGTGAGGGACACCGTAAACGATTGGCGATGGCCGCGGGGAACTAGGAGCCAATATGTGGTGTTTGGATGCCGACCTGCTGCCAGGTACTCAGAGCAGACGTCCCCAGATGTATATAGCACGAGAACCACTCGAGACCGTAGGGCCGCTGGCGCCACACTGGTCGTTTCCGGTTGAGCCTCCCGTGTCGGTGATCGGCAGGCGTCGTGGCGGCAAGCCAGTGAGGAGGCTGGAAGATGGTTCATTGGGCTGCAACCACCCCGCTTCCCCCTGTTGCTGAGCCACGATCCGCGTGTTGCAGTGGCCCTGACGGCCCTGACTCGAGCGCCAGGCGGGGATGGAGGGGCGACGACCCCTCGCCCTGCCGTGAGTTGCTGGTCTTGCGTTCCATCCCAGCTGAAAGGGAGGCCCAAGGCCAATCCCAACTCGTGGGTTTTTATGATGTGCGCATCGCCTTGCCGTGAGGAGGGAACCAGTCTGCGGGCCTGTGATCAGCAATTTGCCCCTCTGTTTCGTCTGGACGTGCAGCCGAGATCAACACGCCGAGATGCAACGAAACGCCGACCCTGCCGACAACAAGGAAACTCCGGGTGCGATGCGCGTCAGTATCTTGACTGGACATTTCTTCACGCCATGATGCCCTACCGCACGCCTCGTCCTCCTCGATCATCACCCTCCAGACGCAGTGCAAACTGGCTGGGGTCGCGATGTGTGGAGGCCTCCTCCACCCACTCTGGATACTGGCGGGTTACACCGTGCCAAGTCGAGATCGGTGCACGCCGTAGATTGGCGCATTGCAATTAACACCTCACCGCACCACACCGATCGTGGATGAAATGAGGAGGTCGAGGTTACGGAGGAGTACTGATGGTCGAGACCTCGGCTGCGTGTGACCTGCTCCACACGAGTAGTGTTGCCATCTCTGATCTGGCTCGCTCAACCATTCGCTTGGCAGTGGAGTTATGCGGACCTAGGATTTGGAGACCGGCATATTGTCCTGTCGTTCGTTCATTTGCTTCAGATCGCGGGGCTATTACATACACGCTGTTCGCCGAGGCCCCGACCCACAGCGGCGAGCGTCTTGACAGGTCCCCGAGCTAGGGCCTCGAGGATTGGATTCGGAATCTTGGGCCACTGAAGCAGTGGCCTCTGGCGGTGTTCTGGTTGGGTTCTCGTACATGCTACCGACCCCACCGCTCGAAGAGAGAAGACGGTACTACGAGATAGATACCCAACAAGAGGAGTAAACCCGCCGGTCTATCCTGTAGGTTAAAGTGACAGGAGCTGCCGTACGGACTACGCAGCGGGGGCTAGTTACTGTTCCAAGACGAAGTACCTACATTGAGCGCTCCGACTAGAAGCCCGATCCTCTAGCAGTCTCTGCCAAGTGGGCCAACTCGCACTCGGCTCATTAGCACGGGAAAACCTGTGCTTGTAAGTTGCAGCCATTCCCCGATCCCGGATAATGTGGAGCCCGTCCGTGCCGGCGACTGGATCGCGGTGGTGTAATGCCCATGGTGTCGTTGTCTGCGAGACAATGTTCGGCTCTGTAGGGCTACCTGGGGTCTTGGGTTTCCGCGTTCCACGCTACGTCAGGGGTCGGCGAACGCGATCGTCAGCCCAGTTCACCCACGGCAACCAACATTGCGGGGTCTTGGCCCCCGCCCCCCAACGACTCGACGAGGAGCACATTGATGGCACCGTGATTTCCCTATGGCAGAACTATACTACCACACTACCTTTGCTGAGCGTCGTCAGGGTGCATTGCTTCTTTAGTGGCCGCGGCGGTGTGTTCCGTTTTTCTCTCGCGTGATCGCGGCGAGACTGCATTGGAACTGCATTGGGCCAACGAAGATCCACTTCAGAGAAAACAAAATGTAGACGGTCGGGAGGAAGAGATCTAGTTCGTGTTGGTGATTCCGGTTACGATAACCGCGGTCGATGAGCCTCGGGTTGAAGGGGCACACGATGCCTCGACCAGCACCCCTGCCTGATAAATGCTGAGTCGCCCTGTAGGGTTGCCTTCACGTTTTACGCTGCAGGGTACCTTTGAGCGTTGACCTTTTTCTTCCTTCATTTAGGCGGGGATAGTGCTGGTGCAGGTGAAACCAAAATGCTCCAATCGCCATTCCCAGAGCAGTCTTGCCGAGATACAACAGGAGGTTGTCTACGGTGTTCAACTCATCCTCGCCCAGAGAACCGCCTTGGAAATGTGCAATCTGGAGGTCACTATAGCCTCAATCTAACACACGCGGGAGCGGTGCGGCCTGGATGGATCCGGCCCGATGAGTGTATGTCGACTCACCTCACGAGGAGGTAGGAGGGAGCCCCGAGCGTCTTTTGCGCGGAGTTTTATCTGGAGCACCCAGACGGTAGGCGGGAAATGACTTACATTACCGCATTGCAGCAATGTAACTGAGCGAGCAAGCGAGCCGTCTTTTCGTCACCAAGCCTGCAAGGAGCTCATGGGCGGCGGCCGCTCACGATGTCACGGACGATGCACGATTGTTTGCTTGTGCGGAGAGGTATGCATGCCCCAAGGCACACCATACCCAAGTGGAGGAGCCGGGCTTGCGTTGGAGCTGGGACGAACGACCACGTTGCCTATCACAAATTGCTGGACGTGGAGTGCTTCAGGGACAGGCGGTGACGATGGATTCCGCGCGAAGATATAATCGGAGGGAACGGCGTTCAGAGATGCAGGAGTCCAGGTGGAGAGGCGAGTCATAGAACTATGCGTCTTCAGCTTTCGGCTCTCTCGCGGCAGTTGGCGGCAGGGTTGTGGGAACTCCCCTGTTGGTTGGGGAAAAGAGACCGCATGCGCTGCGAGTATTCTTAGACCGGTTGCAAGCTGGGCCGGGCCCAAATAGCGTGCTCCAAAAAGAGGATTTGGAGTGAAGTATCCGGGCACAGTCTCGAACATAAAGAAACGCAGCGGTCGGCACTCCAGCACCTCATCCGCTCCCCCGGCTCGCCTCACGATCTCACGGTGTGTTGCAGGGCGGTGAGGACCTTGCCTCGGGTGAGACACTCTGGGTTGTTGAGGAGATGTGGAGCCGTGAAGCAGCCTCGCATGGGTGACCTGGCGTTGGCTGGCACGAAAGGGCCAATGAGCGTCCCCGGTTTGCAAGCGGTGCTGAGTCTATGGTAGGGCTGAGGCAGAGCCCCCGATGTCCTTTCCCAACAACCTCGTCACCAGTGCCCGTCTGCTCGAGTGCCAGGGTCAAGGCAAGCCATCGGATATGGCTTACTGAGCACATGTCGAGTTGAGCTGATATTTTGATCCTCAGCGGGTAGTCGCGCACTGGGTGGGATTTCAGCGTGCCCGTGGCAGAGCGCGTACGCTGCTGGTTGGGAGGTTCGGTATTCTTAGCTCCGTTTCGACAGGTCTCCGAACGAGATGAGATGAATCCAATTCTATAACCCGAGTCAGTTGCAACGCATGAGACGGCGGAAAATGACACTAGGTACGCTAGGCCGGCCTCGTTGCAAAGAGAACGGGGCAGGTGGGTTTGTGGGTTAGGAGAGCAGGGATGGACGTGACGAAATCGATCGCCCCGCAGCACGGCTGGGCTTGCCGAGGGCTGGCGGCGGGGGCTCGATCATTTCGATTCAACATGGCCCATAGGGAGACGGGAGATGCCCGGTCGTCTACCTACCTGCCTATGCGCATCGGCGCCGTGCTTGATGGTTGATTGTGTGTCCGCCATACCCGCCAGTGTCGGGCTGCTGGGTTGAGGAAGGCCGCGTAGCCGTCGGTTGTTTGGGTGCACGCAGGTTAGGTATGTGCCGTCCGTCCCATAGGTTTCCTTTGCCTGCCAGCTTTGGCATGAAGCAGATACCTGGATTGCCCAATGTCTCACCCAGCACCCGCACGTATTTTCCCTTCCATGCCTTCCAAGCGTAACTTTGGGGCTCCTGCCAATCTGGAAACTGCCTCCTCTTCTCCGGAGGGTGGCATGGCGCGGAAACAACCACGGCTCTGCTTTGAGGCAAGAGTCTTTGTCAGCGTTAGTGAGAATAGGCTGTTGTGCCAGAAGATGGATAATAAATACGGGGCCAATGCTCTGCCGTGCGTGCACCAAGTTTTCTCCTTGCGAGGGATACTTTCCATCTAGGGCAATGCTCGGCGGGCTGGCAGCGGGGGACGGATGCAAAAACGGTAACGGTAGGCGGGAAGTCCAGTGCGGCGGGGGAGTGGGGTGGCACTGACCTCCAGCCGAAGATTTACCAGGGCCGCCAGAAATGGAAGTGCCTTTGTCACCCTACCCTGTAGGGCAGCGAGCAATGTGATGCCGTCCCGCACGCCCGCCTTCCTCCCGTCGCCACGAGCTAACCTCGCGGCCTCGCTGAGTTCCGACGCAGGTATAATAAAAATAATTCTACTCTACCACCCTGAAGCGAGTTATTCTTATTCAATATTACCCGTCCCCTTATTAACCCTCTGAGCTCGACCTCTTGCTTTCGGCGCCGTATGTACCAGTCCTGCAGAGCACAGCGCTTTGTTGCCCGCGCACCCACGCAATCAGCGCTCTGCACTCTGCACACTGGAGAAGGTTCCGGGCTCTAGTCAAAATTGCCGCCTTTGGCAATCCGAGTCAATTGCTCGCACATATGGGGACTCAACAGCCAGCCATGCTTCTGGCAAAAGCGCCAATGCCATGCCGCGCTCGACTCGATGGACAGGTTCGCGTCGCTGCCCGAGAGAAAGACCGCAGACGACCGTTTTCGACCGGGGGATGCAACGTTTTTCCAATCGCCCGCAGCTGTCGTTGATTTCATCCACCTGGGCTAGGGTCACTCGATCGCGACGACGGAGGTCGGGCGGGGGGGGGGACGGAGTAGTGGTTGCGGCCCGTGGAGCCTGGCTGACAGCCTGATAGGGCTGGTCGCTTCCTTGAATGCTCGGAAATGCTGACTGCGACTCCATGCCCAGGCTGGAACCTAGGTTGCGAATGCCCAAAATGGCCGTTGTAAGCGAATGCCCACACAAGCAGCGCGAGTCGCAAGCTCACAAAGCTCTATCTCACCGCAACAGTCGCCTGGTCACCTTGGTCCTGACAGGATGGCTGGACGGGGAAGACGGTGAGACGGGCACACAATGTCGCTCCATACTGCGTGCTTGGCACTCCTTGGAGGCAGTGGGAGACTCAGTCCAGTTAGAGCCATGCCTTGCGGACCACGTCCATCGCGAGGATGCACCACCCAAGGCCTGATGAAAGATGATCCACTTGCTGCAAGATGTGGCGGAGAGAGTGGTCGTTGGCGGACGGCCAAGAGCGTTCAAACGAGCGTCTCCGGGAATGTGGGGGCGTCTCTTTGCCGTGAAGCGCCGTCCGCCCATTGCACCGTACCTAATGAAAAGGAGAAGGCATTTTATTACCAGATACCTAACCATTCTTCTTTGCCCGTGAGATTACACCACAGGAGATACGAATACGTCGTGGTCCTACCACGCCAGCCGTCTTCTCCCAAAGCAGCATGCGGCGCTACGCGCCCCCTTGTGGAACCCAGCAGGGCAGGGACATTGGGCTAGCGAGCAACTTGCGACCAGCAAGAGGGGGCAGCCAAACGTTCCAGACGCACGCAGTAGGCAGCGGGGCCGGACAGGCGAGTTTGGCTTGGGTCGACAAGACGATGGCGGTAAGAGGCCATACGGATCTACACAGCTTCGTTCGTCTTTGTAGTGGAGAGCCCGCCTTACCCTGATCACCCAGACACCGCTCTGAGCTCAAGTCAAAAGTCGGCCTCGGTTCAGTGCTCCGCACACTCCGAGCAGCCGGCGCCCAGCAGGGAGGAAAACGGTGCTTCGCAACGGACCCCTCGAATGGGCATGGTCCGATCGGAACTTGTACCGCATTTCAGCTTGGGCCAGGGAAGCCGAGAGGGGGTCAGATCCTATTGAGTAGAGTAGGTACTTCGTAATCCGTTCTTTAAACAAGGCCTTGGGATGTCGCACCGAGTCCAAAAGCCAGGTAGGGCTGCCAGCGTGGCTGGGACGCAAGTTGCTGCCAAAACGCCCTTCAAGGCCAGCGGCGACAAAGCCCTGGCTACTCGCGCAACCAGCTTCCGATGTCACTCGCAAGAATCGGTTCCCAGCGCCTGTGGGCTTGCCTCCCAGGGAAGCTAGGCCAGGGGGCGGGACCCTGTTTTCTGTCTCTGAGCACCCAGAGCCGGGGCCACCATCAATGGCAATGTCGCAACGCCCCAGAACCATAAATCCACGCCCGTCTCTTCCGACCGGACACGCCCGACCTCTTCATACCGTCTCCGTTTCGCCCATTGCATGGTGGGCGTCGTCCATCGCAGCGTGTATCGCTGAGCATCACGGACTGCCCTGCTTCTAACCTGTCTAACCTATAGTAGCAGCGCGGACACAACGCCGCCGGCTGCCCTTGGCCGTTTTCCCGCTGGCCGATCGCCAGCGGTCAGCATCTCGGGTTTGCGATCTGACGGTGCGAGATTCAACGAGGAACGGTTGCTGGGGTGTGGGCGGACGGTGGCAGCAGAACGGGGGCAGCGAGTTTCGCGAGTCTGGGATCCATGGATTGTACACAGTAAGAATTAAGTGTGGCCCGCACCCGCTGCCAGAAGGAGAATGGTCGCGGATATGCGTTGCCCCACCTCGAGTTTGAGGGCTGAGAAGGCGGGCAGATTGAGTGGATCTGGTGGGCTTAACCGTCCGGGATCATTACGCAAGGCAGAAGAGACAAGGGGACTTCAGGTACTTTGGCCTGCGTAGAGACCATGTACCCGCGTCTCCCACACCCCCGTCGCTCCCCCAGCAGCTGCGTTTGCGGTGCAGGAAATCTGCTGCGAATGCGCCTTCAATATCCACACCCACACACACGGCGCGCACATTTGACTCGAGGACTCCCACCTGGGTTCCGCCTTCAGTCTCTCTCCTTGGAAACGTCCATCTCCTCTGCCTTCCTGCACCACCGCCAACCGCACGCAGCAGCAGCACCGGCACGCTGGACGCCGTCGCTGACGCCGACGCAGAGCGCTAGACGAACAAGCTAAGACAGACCACGCCAGCAACGCTCCGCCCACTTTGTGCAGCGTCTCTGGCCCGGCGCATGGAGGTGGGACTGACAGCTCGAACGACGCAGCTAGGCTATCTCGAGAAGCCTGCGCAGCCAGCGACTCAGGATCCGAGGGGCCGCACCTCACCTTACTTCAGCTGACGGACGGTGGGTTGTTGACTTGGAGGCTGCACCATTGGATCGGATTGCCAGCCCGAGCACATACATCTGGACACAACAACGCGCACCTCGTTGTCCTGGGCTGAACCCCTCGTCCCTGACGCAGCCCGCCCTCTGTTCTCGAGGCGTTCGACAGACGCACTCTTGGCATCCGCCCTATAGCCTAGCAGCTCCGCCCCCAACATACCGATCGACGTCGATGCTAGTGTTGTAACTGCGAAGTGGTGTCTCGGACCTCATCCCCCTTTTTTCTTCTATTTCCCCCCCCAACTCCCCACGTTGTTCCTGGCGGCTCCCGTACTCGTCTTGGCACCCCTGCACCCGTCGTCTGCTCGAGTGCATCGGCAACACCGACTCGCTTCCTTCGACGCTGGGCCAGGCAACTAGCTAAGGGCGGTTCCTCCCATTCGTGCACCCCATCGACTGCCTAGCTGCAGCCGTCGCCTGTGATCCCGGTTGCTGGTAGCCTAACCGCACATCTCGTGGATACCGACCACGCGGTTCAGCTTTCTTGTGAAGAGCGGCGAGTGGCAAGACGGTCGATTCGCCCAGTGTTCAGCTTCGCTGCTGAAAGCATCCCCCCTACCTCCGCTTAGCACCCGAACCCCTCGCCCACGATCACCAGGACGCTCCACGCCATGGCGATTCCAATCCATGCGCAAAGTCGGTATGCGGGGCGCGAGTTCGACAATGCCCCTCTCCCCTCCATATCTAGTCGGGATGATGGCTTCGGAATGCCATTTGGTCGTCGCATCCCGTTCAACGACGGCCTTTCTCCCTCCGCCGCATCAAACCCGATGGCTATCCGAGGCTCTGACCACAGCTATGTGCCCCCGCCATTGCCGCCCCCTACGCTGGTACCGATAAACGGGCCCATCGATCCAAACATACAGAAGGAAGCTAGGCGTCGGGACCTTGGGAGCCCGTTGGGTGACTCTTTTGGCCTCAGCTTCGAGCGGCGCGATTTGTCGTTCAAGCGCGGTTTCGATGAGGGTTACCAGAGCTTCGATAGCTTGAGGTTAGTTACAGCTTCGTGGCTGTAGTCCCGGGGGGGCTTTGCGTTTGAAGTGCATAGTCTAACTCTGTGGTAACAGGTCGGCCGACTATCCCTCTCCCTTTGGGGTCCGATCCATGGGACAATTCCAACACAACAACAACAGCTCGATTGACAGCTCGATGCTAAACAAATTGAACGGACCCGGTCGACGCTCGCTCCTCAGTGCATCTGTCAATGATACGCAGTCGTCCCGCGCAAATCACACACATGTCACAACTATCTCTCTGCCTCATCGAACGAAGCAGCAACCTTTTCTAGATACGACCCTTACACGCTCCCCCGGACCAATGTCGGCTGTGTCTCCTTTCAGCCATGCCAGTCCCAAGCTGACGGACTATCGCTCGCCCATTGGCACTGAGATGGGAGACTTTGAGCGGTCTCCCGTCCCGCGCACCCGGAGGACAAATAGTGGATCAGTGCCGGATGACGCTACCGTTTCGAGCTACGAGACTCGTGACGACGAAATAGACTTTCCAATGGAGACGTCGCGCATGCGCACACTCAACATCGAAGATCAGTGGAGGGAACGAGAAAGAGAAAGAGAGAGGGAACTTGAGTACTGCCAAGCCGGTCAGAAGCGTAGGGCCTCGTCGCCGCCGAGCGACGATATTCCCCTGGCTAGCGACGGGCTGAGGAGGAGGGAGGGTGGCATGATGTCCAGGGGCTCGCCCACTCCGCGCCTGACTGTCATACCACAAGGCGGCTCCATGTCGAGTATATCTTCAGCCAGTCGGACCGGCAGCTACGCAAGCAACCTGACAGCGAGCAGCATCACCAGCCTAGGCTCGTTCGGTCGTCGTTCTCCTAATGGGTTATCCCCAGGAGGCCTATCGCCTACTGACCCCAGCAGCCCCTACGGCACAACACTGAGCGCTGCCACTTCCCCTCGATCCGCCCTCTCTCGCTCTATCGCGCTTCAGTCGCCACATCAACGAACACTGAGCGAGCAAGCGATGATGGGCCAAACAGGACGGCCACTCGCCTCGCCTCGGAAGCTCGCGGAGATCCCTAAGAATCCCAGCAGTCTGGTGGCAGCCAAAATGAAGGGGCCTTATATGTGTGAATGCTGCCCTAAAAAGCCGAAGAAGTTTGACACTGAAGAGGAGCTCAAGTACGTTGAGGCGCATTATAACGCTTAATCTAAAAAGTTTATGTATCATACGTTACTAACAACTTCCAGGACTCATGAGGCAGAGAAGCAGTACGAATGCTCGTTTTGCGGAAACCGTTTCAAGAACAAGAACGAGGCCGAACGGCATCAAAATTCGCTCCACGTACGGCGACATAGCTGGTCGTGCTCAGCTCTGACGGGATACGAGCGCGCGTTTCACGACAGCACCACAAAGCCTAGCGAGGCAGACACATGCGGATACTGTGGCGACGAATTCCCCAGATCCGGACGAGGTCCGGCAGGCGCCTTCATCACTGACCAAGACTGGGAAGAGCGTATCCGTCATCTTCAGGACGTGCACAAGTTTCGGGAGTGCAACTCAAGCAAGAAATTCTACCGTGCAGACCACTTCCGCCAGCACCTCAAGCACAGCCACGCCGGGACCAGCGGGAAGTGGACAAACATGCTGGAAAACGCGTGCATGCTGGAGGAGGACCCGCCTGTACCGACGAGGTAATCCATGTATTGTTGGGATGGGGAGGACGGGTTCGCAGATTGGCGACATTGTTGAACGAACTCTTTTCGGGAAAACATGGCCCAACTTGTTTTCACAACAATTTCGGGCTCGGTATCGGCGTCCTTGATCAAATTTCACGGGCATGTCTTACGGGAAATCACGCTCGGCGGGATGGATAGAGGGGATCCCCCCTGAGCAGGCGCAAACGGTGGCGGGGTTTCGAGACGAAAATACTATTCAATTGGGACAAATTCGACCCGGGCGAGGACTTGCTCATCTGAGGTGCGAGTTGGTCAAAGCGGAATTGCGCGGGTTGGACCTGCTTGGCCACGGCGCAGGGAGGATATGTGTGTATGGGTAGCAGCAGGTCGGGGGGGGGGGGGGTTGT
>Ga0247770_1002249_pt1 | contig 11230 bp, 18 predicted proteins | sample UWRJL136409B6_FD_179943 | JGI IMG/M metagenome (GOLD analysis project Ga0247770, IMG submission 179943) | Plant litter microbial communities from Arlington Agricultural Research Station in Wisconsin, United States - UWRJ-L136-409B-6 | ecosystem: Environmental > Terrestrial > Plant litter >... | reverse complement strand
AGGCCCCACTGTTGATAAATCCGCTTATTGTTGGTGATATCCTGGTCTGCAGCCGATTACGTGGATTACCTCAGCAAAATGGGCCCACGATAAGTCTATCTTATCCGATTGATTGCACATGGCGCGCATTGGGCGCAATACCCGTCATATTTCCGGGGCTTGGAGCGGAAGTCTCCGGAGTTCGGAAAAGTCGCCGATGCGAGCGGAAAATATGTCGCCGTTTTGCATATATAAACCGCCCAATTATTCATACTAACGCCATTCCGTCAAAGAATTTAGTAGCTGTCTGTACATTCTTACTACTAAAATCTGAGCATGGCGAGGGCTGTGCTGTGGATGGGAAAGTTGAAGACTCTTCACCGAGTTTCGTTCCAGAAGCAATCGGACGATCTCGACGTGGCCGTTCTCCGCGGCCAGCGATGCTGCGGTTGCCAGGACGTCCTGAGACCCTTCCGAATCGCTTGAGCCGAGAGCGCATACGACGGCCTCCAAGTCACCCGCGATGCTGGTGGCATAGAGGTCCACGGCCAGAGCGGTCGAAGTTTGCTCCCTACCACTGCTGCCGTCTCCACGGAGACCTCTATCGAGTGAGGTTGAGGGTCCTGGGGCGCAGGTTGTCGAGGTGTTGGTTCCATAGTTCTTGGCAAGGGGCGATAAAAGCGGATGGTTTAGGAGAAAGAGGATGAGGGTTGATAGAGTTGGGAAAAAGAAGCGCGCGGAGGAGGAGATGTGGGAACGGGGAAGTTTTGGAGGGACCCCGCCCCCACAGCGCGGAAGTTGGTTGTTAGCACCCACGGTGTAGGTGCGATGGCGATTAGTGTGCCTTCCTAAAGCTCTGATTGGGCCAAGTCGCCTAGAACTGCCGACTCAAACTGGACTGCCGCCGCCTCTCTTCGGCCGAAACCTGCCGCAACCAACCGGGCCCATTTCCGACACACAATCGCTGCGAACAGCCAACAGGACATGGACGCACGCATCGAGTCGTGTTGTCGCATTGGTGTCCGTGGAGAATATGGGGTGGAGCATGGTAAGAGTGGGATTAAGTGAGTAGAGCATCTCTGGGGGGAAATGTCATGGAAGGTTGGTTGAACCGGGTGTGGATCGCGGTCTTCAAGTACCTTCCAAGAAGTTGGAACCGCTTGCTCATCTTCTCGAAATATATAACAGAATTCGGTCCTCTACACAATCCCGAAATCTCGTTCTTTGCTGACCGCATTGCATTACCCTCAATTTCAACTTGGTGCCTGTTATTCATCGACTAGTACCTCAGCCAACAAACGACAACTAACTATACCTGCCCTCTTTAGAAGTCGCCCTTAACTGTCCAGCTGCCCGGGCGGTCACGAGCCGACTATGAAGCGGCTCTTGAACTGAGCCTGTGTTGCCCTCGTGGTCATCGGCGTCACAGGACGATCACTCCCCGGTTTGTTACGCGTGCTCTCGAACTGGAAACACCCAGGGGCTCCTGTTACCAACTAACTGGGTTGCTCTTTAGATCATGGGCTAGACGTCAATCCTGATCATGAACGCCTTCTCTCCGCCCGCGCCGCGGTGACTGCCAAGTGCCGGCTGAGCATGTTCACAGCGCTCCAGAAAAGGGGTCTCTTGGCTGGCCTGGATGACTTCGAACATCATCTCCGCAACCGGTCATTCTAGCACGGGCATTGGTATCCCCGATCCGTAGCGGCCCTATTGGAACCGCATCTACAAGACGGTTGGCAAGATCTTCCCTCGCCTAAAAGACCCCCTGGGCGAGAATAGATTTGAGTGGAAGACGTCACCGAAGGAGGAGATAATCGAAGAGGAGAACCCGGCGCCAGTCCCGGAGCAAAACCCGGCGCAGCAGTCTGAGTCAGCTCCTCGCGCCAAATTGTAGGGAATGGGCTCCTGAAAGCAACGCTATCGGTTCCTCAGTCACTACCGTCGCAGAGGGTAATAGCAGAACAGGGGGCATACTGTATACTGTGACGGGTTTCATAGCACAAGGTAGCGGATTTTCCGGAAGATGCTTGGGGGCTTCACATGAACTTTGATACAACCGTTTCTAAACCAGCCGCTAGCTTCATCGCTATCTCACCATGCACCCGCAAGTGGTATATCATTCTGAAGAACACTGACGCGTATGTAGAATGAAGAAACTTCCATTCTTTACTGCTGCGCACACCCCTGCTTCTCCCGCAGTTGGGGCAAACATAATCAGGGCTATGTAACCGCAATGCAGATACCTGCCCAGGAGATGTATCAAGGCAACGACTGGTCTGCTCTTACGTTAATAACCCAGTTGTCTTCCCACTGATATAGTAATCATTGTCTCGATTAGCATTCACGTCTAGTTTAAAGACAAGATGTAGTTTCCGTACGTCCACAATTTAGGAGCGGCCGGGATGTTCGAGGCGGCACGTCGGTTACCGTACCTGGGTGGTGGTGGGTTGACCTTAGCCGGCTGGACCCACGTTGGGTCATCTACCTGCTCGGGAAGTGGTCCTTCAGGGGGGCATCACTGGGTGATCATACACCACATAACAAGGCCTATGTTGTAGAGGTTGGTTTTCCAGTCGTACTGTCCGGCCACTCTTGTGCCGGCAGGAGGCCTGTCGGTATTGAAGTAGTGCCACTCTGTTGAGAACTGTTCCGGTGCAGAATACAATGTTTTCCCTACCGACCTTACGCTCCAATTACGCGACCTGTTGAAATTGGTTTAGCGTGACAATTCGTCTGTGCTAGGACGAAGGGATACTTATGGATCTCCGAATTGGCTTACATCAGCGGCAACTCCAAAATCCCCGAGCTGAGAGGGTGTAAGCTGGTATTGCCAAAGTCAAATGTAACGTACTTGCCTTCAGTGCGGGAATGAGCGGGGGCGGAGCAGGGGGATTGTCAAGTCCAGGACTCTGTAACCCTTGGTTATAATTTCCTACGAATACTACCGGAAGTCAGCAAGGGTCAACACTGAAACGGGAGGGCCGGGAGAATCGCATAATACCATTGCTCGGATCAAAGTCGAAGTGTATCCATCTCTTGTTTTGGCTACTCATATATCTTCTTGGACCAGGAATAGGTATTCGTACGTTATTTGCATTGAATTGTGGCTGGAGATTGGGGTCCAGCTGCGCAGCCGTAGGGGCAGCTTCCTGCCAGTATGCATTGGCATCGTTGGGGTCAGTCAGACCACCATTTAGCAGGGTACGCGAGAGCGATGACCATTCGGAAGACTGCATCCGCACTGTCAGCTTTGGTTGACATTGCCAGAGCAAGGCCACCCACGTTGCTCAAAAATCAACCACAAGGTTCTGTTCGGAATCCTCAAGCTTGACCAGTTAGCCCTGACCAGCATCTGCTCAAGCGATCGCCAGCAGAGATATTCCATGAGGAACACGTTGTGGTTCCTGATGGGTATCACCTCAGCCGCCGGCGCGTCTATCCGGACAACATGCACCGCGCCGTGGAAAGCCTAAATCCAAACCATAATCAGTAGCCATTCTCATCACACCCCCCGGTTCCCATCAGAAACTCACGCAACATCATAGTAGCCTTCTCCCTCCTTAACTCCGGCGCCGAATTGGGGTCGAGCCCAATCTTCAAAATATAATATCCGGCCTATACCCTCGGCTGCAGACGCGCCGCATACCTCAACACCGCCACGGCGCCCTCGCCACCCCACCCTAAAATCTTTATAAACCTCAACCTCGACGCCCGCCCCGACAGCCCCCGCACCTCATCTCTTATCCTATCTTCCGCCTCTGCAAACCTCGGTCCGTTTGCGCCAGCATGCGCAGTCGGCACTCGATACCGCCGTCCCCGCGGGCGGCGCAGTCTCCATTTCCGCACCAGAGATGGCCGGAAATCAGACAGGCGGATGCCCAGCCAGGGCGCGGTTTTGAAAGGGAGGGGGTTCGTGTTGTAGTTGGCCGCGACGGCGTCGTCGATGCTGGGGTGGTTGCGCATGCCGCGGACGTAGGCATCGAAGCGGTAGTTGGCTTTTTTCTTCATGAGGATTATTCTTTGTTGGGCGGCAGCGAAGAAGTTGGCGCCGAGGCCGGCGGGTATGTTCTGGTTTGGATTTTCCATTGGAGGTTGCTTCGGGGGTGGAAAGCTGGTGGTGATGTTCACCTCAGGCCGGGTTGGGGAGAGGTCTAATTGTGGTGTTGGCGGTGCGGGTGATGCAATGTCGAGTATTGCACGAAGCACTCGCTGGCAGGATATTTTGGGCTTTGGGGAAGCTAAGGTGAGGAAAGGGTGTTGCTTTCGGGTAGGTGCGCTTTGTTTGATTCCCCAATCCGGACTTTTCCTCACTTGAGGATTCAACTAGTATCTACTGCCACAAAGGGGGTCGGTCTTCCCCCCTGACGTGCACAGTTGGCATTTTCGGCCGTTTGAAGAGCTGCGTGCACCTGCCTGCTCGGTAGAAATTTACAATACCAAATCTTTAAACACGAAAATACGTAGCTAAAGCGTAAGAAATACCGTCAGGTATCACCGAGTATACCCCTATACCCCCTTCAAAATCTGGTCCCATCCCACGATCGCCACTCCTGAATCTCAATTTTGTCATCCATCCACTGCCATGATCCCCTGGTTAGCTTGGAACTCTCAAACACATTGGGCTCATCTTACCTGTCCCAATTCATCCGCAGAGCGTTGCATATGGAACCTGGGCTCCCGAAACAAATCTGCCGTCTGCTCTTCGGCCCATGTGGAACCTCTCGGGTATTGCTGGCGCACCTTGGCGTATAGGATCCTTTCCATCTCCCTCATCTCGGGACGGTCGGCAGGGTCATCCATCATACACCGTACGACAAGGTTACACAAGTCGGCATCAATATAAGGAGTCGCAAACTCGGTGACCAAGGCGCCGTGCGACCACGCCATCCGAGGGTTCGGGCCTGGCTCAGCCGGGACCAACTCTGGCAGTGGGGCCTCGGGCGGGCAGCACTTTGTGATCAGACACCACATGGTGTAGCCAATGCCCCACAAGTTGGTCTTCCATCCGTACTTCCCGGCAATCTTGGCTTCGGGAGGGACGCTGTCCTCTTCGATCCAGTCCCATTCGCTGGTGAACTGCTCCGGCGCCAACAGGTGTGCCTTCCCTGTCTGGCGTGCTTGCCATTTGTTTGGCCTGTGGAGGTAGAGTCATGTCAACTCGTGTAACCCTCATGCGAATATGAAGGAGGACTTACATTTGCGCCGCATCCATATCTTGTGTGCATCCAAAATCGTTAAGCTGCCAGTGTTGAATCCCATCAGTCATGTTGAGACACCAAGGTGAGTGCCTCCCAAGACAGAGTCACCGTGAGTACCTACCTTTATAATGGGAATCTCGGGGTGGGAGGAGTCCGTGCTGCCAACAAGTACTACCGAAACAAGCCGTTGTCAGCCGACGCAGATCCGACCAAGTTGTGTGAAACCATTAATCGGCATCATACTATTTGTTGGATCTATATCGAAATGAACCCAATTTTCCTGACTCCCAGGCCAGTGATTCGGGTAACCCTGTCGTTTCCGGAATTCATTATCCACCCGGGGGATCTCCTCGTGAACGGGCGGATCGTCGGGGCCGGGCGCCCGAGCCGGAACCCACTGGCCCGGAGGGTACTGCATACCCACGATACTCCGGAATACTGCATCACAGAAATCAGCAAGCCGTCGCATTCGTAGTTTTCACAGCAAGGTCATGGCTCACGGCATTCGAAAATCAACCACAAAGTCTGACTGTAGATCGGCTCGGCCCAAGGGGATGGTGTGTGTTTGTACTCCCTCGCCTTGGACTTGACGATCAACTTGTCCAGCGTGCCTCGGGGACAATACTCGGTGATCATAAGCGATGTGTCCAGCGGACTGCCCGCTGTACCCATGTTGAACAGCCCAGACTCCCCCACGGGGTATTTGAGCTGGACAATGTGCTGCGCGCCATGGAATTTCTATCCCAAATGTCAGCTCTCTCCCCACTCGACACTATGTCTAACAAAGACAGGAATTTCAGATTAGGTTAGGTAGGGAAACTCACCTTCATAATTTCAATCTCATCCCTCATCAACTCCTCCGTCCACTTACTAGCTTTCAACACCGTCTTGACCACAAATAAATCCCCCCAATCCCCCTCCCGAAACAAACACGCCACGCCCATCCCGCCCCACCCCAACAGCCGTACAAAGTTCATGCTGCTCCTCACATCCCGCACATTCCGCGCCGCAACCTGCGCCCGCATCCGTGCGTCGTCCCCCTTTTTCAGGCCCTCTGGCGGGATGCGGTCGATTGCGTTGTTGCCGGCGCCGACGGGACCCCAGTCGGGATCGACTGTGACGTCGGCAGGGGCAAAGTTGCGGTATTCTTCGCGGTCGAGACCGGGCCAGTGGGTTACGTTGCGGGCGGTGGGCGGGGTAGGGAAGCCCGGAGGAGGGGGAGGGGGGCGTTTGACGGGGATGGGGTAGGCTAGGGGGGAGGGAGTGTTAGTGGGTGGTGTCTGGTTTCAAAGGGGAGAAGGAGAGGAAGAAGAGGGTTGGGAGACAATAGGGGTGGAGCGGGGTTCGACGCACCGGCCCATTTGTCTCGGCGTGCCGAATGACCGTGTACGCCGTATTTGAGTCGTCGGCGGCGCCACGCTTGGAAGTAGTCGTATTCTTTCTGTTTGGTCTCGTGGTTTTGATACTTGGTATGCACCCGCTCTACATTCTCTCTGAGCGTATTGAGGTCATCGATGAAGTTGCGGACGAGGCTGCAGTTCCGCTCGGCAGCCGCCGAGGCCTCGATTAATCCAAACCCGTTCGGGTCTGCTAGAAAATCGGCATCCGCTGTAGCGTACTCCGCAGTCACCTGGTCCAGTTGCTGGGTTACGGCGGCGAGAATGAATTCGGTTCTTTCCCATATGACCTTGAGGCTATCTTTGTTCTCATCGAGGGCCTTCACGGCATCCTTGCGCTCTCTGTCGTAGTCAAATTCGTGCCAGTAGCGGTCTTCGATACGGCGTGCTGTCTTGAATCGCCTTAACTCATCAAATGCAGCGCGAGCTTTGTCCTGGATGTCGGTTTGGAGGCCGTTCTCGATGAAGTTGACATACTCGACGTATTTCTTCAAATTCGGGGGTCGGTGAAGGTGAGCGGGATAGTCCATGGTGAGCGATTTCGGAGGCGTCACCAGCTTGAATCAAATGAGGTCTATTCGAGAGGTTCTTGGAGTGAACCTCGAGATTGTTCACCGAGTCAGGGTGTATTCAAAGTTATGATGGAGCTAAGGATAAAGACCAGCAATAACCGGGAAGAAGTCTTTGTTGACTTTCCATTTCCGGCTTTCCAGCCGATGTTCATCGTCTTGTGCATAAAGGACCATCCGCCCCTAGAGGACTCACCGCGTGGCAGTTGCACACAAAGGCATCCTCATCATTTGCCACATTGGGTATTCCAAATGGGGTTTTAGGGTAATGTCATGGTCAGAATGTGGAACGCTGAACTCCCCGCTTGACTTCCCCATACACGAAACTGGCGAATGAAAGTGGGAATTCTCAAAGGCTAATAAGCTAGAATCAATATGGACTAATCAGAAAATACGTTAAAGCTCTTGGATAGGTATATTTGCCGACAACTTGCTTGCCAAACCCCTTCCAGCCAGACGCCCCTCAATCTCGGCAGACAACCCACACGCCACCGCAACTCCCACTACCTACCTACGGGAGTGAATATCGCAGATTTACATTTGGGATGCGATCAGCCAAGAACTGCGACAGCATATCAGCACTCTCGCAAACAATAATGTTCAGCAGGAACGAACTTACATCTGCCATAGCTGCAGCGGTGCGTTCTCTATGGGCAGGCGGGGTCTCGAACAAGTTTCTGGCCTGTCTCGTGTCCCTCCTCCAGCGCTGGTTCAACTTCCGCTCGATGATCTCCTCGATCTCTTCCATTTCAGGCCGATCAGCTGGGTCATCCATCATAAACCGCATCACGAGTGTGCGAAGCTCGGGGTCGGCCTCCCTGAAGATGCCATCGCTATCTCGACACACATAATTGCCGTACGTCCACTTCGTTACCGGTCGAATTGGTGACCCGAATGGTACTCCCGGCCTTCTTCGTGTTCGGCCAGGCCTCCCGGGTGCCCAGCGGGTGGCAATCGGAGGGTTGTCCACAGGTGCCAACCTCGTCATATCGACCTCCTCGGGGACCGGGCCGCGGGGTAGGTATTTGTGCGTTATCATGCTCCACATGATGCACCCGACGTGCCACAGGTTGGTCTTCCAGCTGTACTTGCCTGCGATTCTGGTTCGGTCGGGCACGATATCGGAGCTGATGTAGTCCCACTCGGATGTGAACTGCTCTGGGGCGAGGTACCCGCGTTTCCCAGTTCTGCGCACCCAGTGTTGCCGAAATTTACTATTTCAAAGTCAGTCTTAAGATGACAGCTAGGCACCTTGGATGTAGATAAATATCTGGAAATAAATCTTCGTACCCCCTCCGATTTGATGCTTCCAATTGTTTTGCGTCACTCGCACAACCGAAATCACTAATCTGGGTTGGTGTCAGCAGGTGACGAATACAAACAAGAGTAAACAGGACGTGTGCCTTCAACCTCGGGACTGGCACGTGAGTGTCATCATACTCGCCGACAAGGACTGCCATAGTCGCGTTAGCAAGTGCCACCAGAGGGTGTAAGTCGCCGTCTTACCGTTAGTTGGATCAAGGTCGAAATGGACCCAACTCTGTGGGTCATCCGTCGTGAACCTATGTTCGCCTTGACCAGGAGGGCCAGGAGGGTTGTTGAAATCGAACTCGTCGTGCCTGGGCATGCGCTCGTGGCCCCGGGGCGGGTTGGGACGCCAACGTTTCGGGGGATACCGCATGGCGACAAGACCTCGATAGACTACATCCGGTATTAGCGACACACTGCCCGTGAAGTGGCTACTGCCAATAATAGAATCTGCCACTCGGAAAAGTACTGACGGCATTTCAGTGTTAACCACAAAGTCCTGTCGTTGATCCTCTTCCTATGTTCAGTGGCGTTAAAAATTGCCTTGTCCAGTGTGCCTCGACGGAGATATTCGGTGATGAACAAGTCCCTGAAGCCCACCACATCCCTGACGCCCCGCTCGTTCGGGCTGAACGTAGCTTGGATGATATGCTCGGCGCCTTCGAATTCCTAATCCATCACCTAGACGTCAGCATTTTACCCACAACAAGACTCCCTACCACATTCCACCAGACCTCCCTCCCCAAGCAAAACAAGCAAAAGAAAACAAACCTGCGTGACCCTCAACTCATCCATCAATACATTCTTCTGATGCTCCCTATCCACCAGCGTCGACTTAACCACATAATACTTCAACTCCCCATTCGGCTCATTCTCCGTCGGCGGCCCCCTCACATAATACAGCATCGCCATTCCCTGCCCACCCCACCCCAAAAACTTGATAAACTTCAACTCCCCCGTGACCGCTCTCAGCCCCCGCGCGACTGCCAAGTTGCGGTCTATGTGTACCTGGTTTACGGTGTCTCTGGCGTAGTCGAAGTTCACCGGGCCACCCGTGAGTTCACGCTCTTTGTTCGGCCCCGCGGGGCGAGGGAGTTCGTGGAATGGGACGCGGAAGTCTGTGTGCTGGGTGCCCGGCCAGGTTGAGACGTCGCCAGGCTTGATGGGGACGGGAACGGCAACCCACTCGGCGCGGTTGGAATCGTTGTTGTGGAAGCCCTCGATGAATGTCTGGCGGCGGTAGTGGTAGAAGTAGTCGTAGTTTTTCTGCTGCATCTGGCGGTTTTCGATGCGTCTTGTGGCTTCGAGGCATTCATTGTAAGCGGTTTCGTATGTTCTGGCAAGAGCGGTAGCTGCTACGGCGGTTTGTCTGGCGCTGGTGGCGAGGGCTTGCAGGCGGGCGGCGTTCTCAGGGGTTTGGGCTTGGTTAGCCTGAGTTTGGTGGTCCCTAGCAATTCTTCTGGTTACTGTGGCGTAGAGTGCTTGTGCCTCGTAGCGTCTTTCTACATCGTCGGTGTGTGCCTTGATGTGGTCGTAGCCTTGCTGTTGCAGAGTGTCGGCTTGGGTGGCGAGGTTTACGTAGGCGGGGAGGTGCTGGGGGTTTTGCTGGGGGTACTGTTGGAGTACGGCGCGGGTACCTAGACAGCGCTGCTGGGATTGGTCAATGAGGCTTTCTACGTGTTGCAGGATTTGCTGGTGCTGAGCGTTGTTGAAAGGGGGTTGTGGTCCTGCTAAATTTGGTTGTCCGGGAGGATTCCCCGGACCGGGGGGACCAGGGGGACCAGGGGGACCAGGGGGACCACCAGGAGGACTACCGGGACGAGGAGGACTCGGAACCCCAGAACTAGTAGGGCTATCAAGCCTCCGGTCGTAGCTACCACTGCGATCGGCTGGCGCCGGCTGGTTTCCTGTCGGCGGATTGTCCCCCGGTTGATTCGCTTGCTGTTCCGGCTGTACATCGCCCACGGGAGTGACGGGAATCGGAGGGACTGGGCGATGTGGTTGTTGCGGTGCCGGTGAGTTCTGGTTCATACCCGTAAATCCCCCAATATCCCATTGCCGAGGTGCTTGTTGCTGTGCTTGTTGGCCTTGGTTCCCTTGTTGCCCCTGCTGCCCAACACCCCCAGGACCGGGAACTTGCGGAGCAGGCGGGCTCTGCGGTGCATGTTGACTCATATCCGCATACCCCCCAGTGTAGTCGAATCGCCCTGGAGCTTGCTGTGGAGCTTGCTGACCTTGGTTGCCCTGCTGTCCCTGCTGCGGAATCCCTCCTGTACGAGGAGCTGAATAAAACCCGGAATTTTGCTGCAATTGCTGTGCTGGCCCCTGAGGCTGCGCAGGTCCCCGAACAAACCCCGGTGGCTGTACTGGCGGGGGCGCTGGCGGTGGGAGTGGCGGAAGGCCGGCTATTCGTCGGTTGGCGGCGTCATTTGCTGCCTGTCGCATCATCCGGGAAGCTTCTTCAAGCGCAGGACTGCTGGGATTGTTTGGATCATTGGGGCCATTTGGGTTGTTGGGATTGCTGGGGTGGTTAGGGTTATTCTGGTTATGTTGGTTCATGGTGGGCTTGACAACTTGCTACCTATTTTAAGCGGGCCTGAGGATGAAGTTGTGGTGGTAGGGCGGCGAGCAAATAAATGAAGAATGGCTGAGGTCGAGCTCGAGTAGGTGGCAGCTTGGAGAAAGAGCTCCCATCGAGAAAAGATGTTCATTGTGTGACTTCCAGATCCGGCCCGTCTAGTTGTTCAAAGGAAATGCTACAGGATGCCCACCCGAC